>Ga0209367_1003892_pt1 | contig 20448 bp, 19 predicted proteins | sample WorMetLIZISLAND2_FD_187412 | JGI IMG/M metagenome (GOLD analysis project Ga0209367, IMG submission 187412) | Marine gutless worms symbiont microbial communities from Max Planck institute for Marine Microbiology, Germany - Olavius geniculatus... ...
TATGACGTCAGCATTACATCACAACTAGCAAAGAATATTTAACTAACAGCCATATTTTGTCCATATATTTTGAATTAGCATTTCTTCAGCTACATCTGGTAAAAATTTCGTGTAAATTGATCATCATTTGAGTGAATTATGAAAGAAATAAAAAGGGTGCCCGTTTTTTTTGAAACACAGTGTATATGGTTGTCTATGTTATCATTAATTTTTTCCATGCTAGCAGAAACAATTGGACCCCTGATGTAGCATGCAGATTGCAGACATACCATACAACTATGACATTTGTCAAGTCGTTTAAGTGTCTTAATGGTTAGATTATTGGATCTTTTAGGATGCAGTTTAAATCTCATCGTAGGTCATTGTCATGCAACCTTGAGTAAGTGGTTAACCTACTGTATGCTTAGGTTAACTCAGCCTCCTACCCTCAGTATGGCTGCCTGATATGTTGCGTTATCATTAGCTCATTCTCTTCGGTTGCCACTTCTGAATTGTAAAATGCTACTAGCTATGAGTGACTTATGTACACTGTGCTGTATCAGGTACCAGACATTGGCCTAGCTTGCCATGACTAAAGGTGCATTCACGTAGACGCAAGTTCTGTACGAGTACAGATTACCTGTAAGTTATACTCGTACGAGTAGTTTATGTGCAGGTTGTGTTTTTATCCAACCCATATGAAGCAAACGACACATCAGTAGCATTGATTTTATTTATACAAGCTATGATGCATATTTGACATCAGAACTTATGTCATTGCCGTTAGTGAATGCTCCACTAAAACGGCTGAAGCTTGTAAACGGAAACCCGGACCTGTACTCGTACTTGCACTCATGTCTATGTGAATACAGGTGGAAGAGGCAGATGATGATGAGCCAGTGGTGAATGGAGATGATGACGTCGTGACAACATCAGACCCTCCATCACCACTCTCACTAGATGATGTCAGCACCCCTGGCCATCAGTTTACCAGTACTCCTACTGCTGCTGTCGTAGCATCGGACGTTGTGTCGTCTTTTGTGCGCAGCTCGGCCCGCAAGTCACTGGGCAATGGACTGGCGGGGGACAGGTGGTTCACAGCTCAAGAGAAAGTCATGCAACAGAACGAGGTCAGTAGTTTTTCCTAATTTTGTTAATATGTCGATAACCCGTGAGTGCTTTGAATGTTGTTGGTTTGGGTTAGTGAATTTGAGAAGTGACATTCAGTATTTAGAAGCCCTTCTATGACAGTCTCAAAAATCCATTTTAAGGGACCTTGCAGTAAGTCCAGAAAATGGCTTGGTAATGGAAATTTTTGTTGTGGTAATCGCAATGATGTTATATATAGTACCTTCTATAACAGCAATGGTGGTAGAGCTGGTACTTGCAATAGTGTTATTTTGAACTTCAGGTAAGTTTCTTTAATACACCTGCAATTTGCGTACAACATAAATGCAAATTAATTTGTCATACAGAGTGATTTGAACAAATGTAGATGTGGAATTACAGTAACGGTAACTGTTTCGCATAGATGTCTTTCTAACTTTGTATTTTCAGCTGTAAGCAGAGAAAGTAGCTTGTGATGCTTTTGCTTTCTTCTCAGTATGTGCTCATAGTGTCTTATGGTTGTGTTATTCATACACAGAATCAGGCAAACCCAGCAGGATACAGCACTTTGAACAGTGTACACATCGGCAATGTTAACCCAGCTTCACCACTAGAGACGTGAGTGGTTTCTGATTGCATTTTGTCAGATTTGTTTTCTCAGTCTACGAATGCAGCATTAGTTTTAACAGTTTTCTGAATAAAGTGAGTGTGTAGTTTTTTATTGGCACATCAACACACTTAGTGCCCTAACGTTGTTATTAATAACTGACTTGCGACTGCATAAATAATACTAGTTTGTAAAATGAAGGACATTCAGCTACAATAAAGTACAGATGATTAAAACTGTGAATGTAGCAAAGTTGTGTTACATTAATGAAAGTAGTGACAAAAGTTTAATTTTGAGTTGTCAAGGATGCTTTATGATATTGCACTACATAGATTCATTGTTGAGATGACATTGAAATTGGTGTATGTGTGCTAAGTAGTTCGGCACCTCGGATGAGCGGCAATTGTTGGTCAAATGTCATCTTAGCGGGAGATGGAGTCGTACGGTCGTCTACACTGCCACGACCTCCACGGCATACCAGTCGACATGACAGGCCCATCTCATACCATGATGATCAGTCTCAACATACTCCGGTAAAAGCCTTTACCAACAGACTGGAAAGTGCTTCAATTGATGATGACGCGTCTTCTCTGGCCTCGGAAAAGTCGCCGCTGAAAGCACATGCTGGAGTGGGTCTGAAGGCATTCGCTAGTCCTGTTGGTTCATCACCGGCAAACACCGGCGTACTGGCGCCAACCAATACAAGACGCATCGGCAGCAAGTTCTGCATTGATCTCATCAAAGGTAATGGTTGTCATGGATTTGTTGGATTTGATGCTAGAATTTGTGCCGTTTGTGTTTCATATATCAGTACTTCTGTCTGTGTGGCAGAGTTTTGATCAGACATAAGCTTCGCATTCATTTGTAAAGCTTTTTATATAAATTTTGAGACTGTTGCTCGAACGTCAGGCAGAACAGATGTCTTGCCCTGCCATTATTTCTGCTTTAGCAATTTCCATAGTTTACTTTGGCATATCCGGCCTAACCAAGAATCACTGGGAATATTGGCTAGCCTAACAGATGTTAGTAATAGTAGCACTGTAGTAGTACTGTGTTTAGTTGAAATTATTTAGTATTTAGTTATGATACAAATATCAATGAAGACGTTTTGTCTTCTCTTAGCTCATAGTTTTTTTTTGCATGTGCAAATTTGCTGTCAGTTCAATTTTAAATATTAAATGAATAAATTGCTTGCTTATCTGTATACCTCAGTGGTAAATTTGTTAGAAAATCATTATTTGGCAGCACTAGATTTGGCTAATTTTGTGTTTTTTTATTGTGTATCTGTGTTGATTGACATTGTACTGTAGGTCCTGATGGTCTTGGGTTCAGTGTGACATCTCGGGACAACCTTCAGGATGGCAATAGACCCATCTACATCAAGAACATTCTGCCTCGTGGTGCTGCTGTTGAGGACGGTCGACTGAAGGCTGGCGACAGACTGCTGGAGGTGCTTTACTAATGTTCTTACGTTTTATAAATATACGAAACATAAGTTTATACACTTGTTAACGGCAACATTTGAGAACTTGCACGTCGAAAACAGCAAAAATTACAAAAGATGATATTTGTTTACTTAACCACGCTTAATGAACACTGACACCGTTAGCGCCCCTTTCAAGCCTTTCTGTGCTGTCTACGGGGTGCGGCAAAAAAGTAGACTCCTAAAGTTTTTCGCTGTTTTTTCTGCAACCGTTTGGAATTTTAATTTGAAGTTTTACAGATTCATTTTCTGAAACCTTTTACATCTAACTGTCAAATAAAATTTGATTATCTTGAAAAACAACAAATTTATAGACTTTTAAACAGGATCGCCTACGGATTTTTCAGCATTCAAAAATGTTTTGGCTAAAACACCAATTTAATAACATCATTGAAACAACACAGTTAACTAATGATCAAATGCTAAGAATTCCATTGTCACTGTAAATGTTCGAAGTGTCTACCGCCAGCTCCAACATAAGCCTTCAGTCCCTTTGAGAAGTCTTTCACAGCTTCGTTGATCGGTCCCTATGGCAGATTGCCCTAGATAACCTGAAGCGCTTGCTTGAGTTCGGCAATTGTCTGGCTTTGTTTTAAGTTTGCGGTAAGCCTCCAACATTGCACCCCACACATGATAGTCCATTGGGTTTATATCCAGCGAATTTGGAGGCCACTGGTCTTTGGTGATGAAATCTGGACAGCTGGCCCGCAGCCAGTTCTGTGCACTGCACGGCTTTGCGCGCTGTGTGCTGATGCGCCGTTCTGCTGGAAGATGAATCTGGTGGACAGCTAGTGATTGCTTTAAAGGAACGATAATTTAACGATAATTTCTAAACTTATATAAATTACTGTTTATTAAAACGTCATTGTGACGTCATCGGCAGTAAAGTGGTAACTGGTTTTTGAAAATTAAATAGCATTTTAGCTTAAACATTTTTTTAATGCTGAAAAATCGGTAGGCGGTCATGTTAAAGGTCTATAACTTCGTCGTTTTGCAACAGAATCACATTTCATGTTGCAGATAGATGTAAAACGTTTCAATACATAGGTTTCCAATGACGTCATGCAGGCTGACGCAACATTACGCGTCGCCATGTTGTGTAGACCGAGTGCGCGTGGTTATCGCAGTTGCGCCTAGAAGCTGCAGCATAATGTGTAATTTCTAAGGTTAAAGATCGTTCAACGGAACGTTTTTGGCATGTTTTTATACCCGCAGTGCTGGCAGTATTAGGCCTTACTGTCAAAATAATACTGCCACAAAGAAATCTTTCCGTTATTAGGTGAAATGAGTGTTTTAGCAGCCTCGCAAAATAGAGTAGAATTTGTCATCCAGGCTTATTTAGTCTGTACATTGTGGAGGCACAGGCGCCGACTTTTAATATAGCATGCATTGATGTAGAACTGAGTAAAAGAAATCGATTAAACTAAAACTAAATTTTAAATTGGAAAAATAATTAAACTAGGCCTGTTAGATCTCAATTAGGCTTATTAGTAGAGCTTAGTCAACTAAAGTAGGCCTAATAATTTTCAATTAAACTTTTTTAAACTAATCTGCAACTAATATTTTGAGGTAAGGATTCACAACAAATGCTGTTGATATAGAAGTAAACTGGCAATTTAAAAAAATTAAACATTTCTAACACTTAGAAAATAAAATATATCAATAAGTCACTGTTGTAGTGAATGAATTTATTTCTATTTACTCTTGCAATGGGTGCTACCCTCAGTTTACTGCAGTCACTCCAATGATATATTGAGATCAAAAATTTGTAGAAGTAATTCAATTATTGTTAAAAAATAAACCTGTTGCTACATAACAAGTAACAACTAAAGTACTGGTTTATCTAAATTAGCCTATTTCCTTTTAATATCATTTATCTAACTACACTAAAATAACTAAAATATTGGTCAACAAGCAGGAGTCATGTTTTAGCTAACTTTTGCCCATCACTGATGATCAGCGGGGCCTACTGGGCTCAGTCCGGTGTAGAATACAGACTGCTGAGGTACCGTAAAAGACATTCCAAGGCTAGAGCAAGTTTCGCTTTTCACTGACACTTTTGGTTAAGACGAAAGTCTTAATCTAGTTTGGTTGAGGACTTTGTTAGACTAAAGTATAAGCAAAAATTGACCTCACTCATTCTCCTAAGCCAGGACCCAAGTCATCATGTGCCAAGTACAATGCAAACTCAAAAAAGTTTCTATTGCATTTTATTACAATAAACAATTCAATAAGCAAATTACAATACTGCTGTTCTAATTCATATAGCCATCTGTAAATGTCTCTGTCAAAGTGGCAATTTGTGTACTTTTTTCGAAATGCATTTCATAGAGGCCTATTACTGGAGCAACAACACTGCAAGACAAAAGTTTAAAAAATTGAGTACAAATAAAAAATTTAACATGTAACAAATATAAATGTATAAAAATAAATAAGTCATTTATTCACTCTCTTTACTTTGACATTTGACAGATGAACATTACTGTAGAAGTAAAAAATGGCATAACAATAAAAGAAGCCAAACACTGAAAGTATAGGAACAATATGCAAATAAACAAATAACTTACAAGCTAAGGCTATAAAAACGATTCGGGTCCGCTATTCCAAAGATCCACTATTCTGAAAGTCTGCTATTCCCACTAACCTTAAGCTTAACCCTAAGGGCTAAGACTGACCCTAACCCTAACCTTAACCTAAACGTTAGCACTGTAGCGCATTTGTGCACAATGGACTTTCGGAATAGCGGACCTTTGGAATAGCGGGCTGATACCATAAAAACAGTTAAAAGAAGTTCGAATAAAAGATATTTAAAATGAAAATAAGTAGGAGAAAAACAAAGCTTAAAAAATTGAGTAAAATAAAAAATCGCAATAACTTCGTTACAAAAGTAAAAGAAAATATTACGACACATCACATATGAAATAAAATTTTAATAAAAAAATAAAAGAAAACAAAAAAATAAATTCAAAAATTTACAAAAAATGAAAGTTAAATCTGCAAAAATACGGGTATTGGCATTTTTTGTGTTTTACTTAGAGAAAATTACATAACAGACATTACCACACAGTTAAACAGTAAACATTAGTTTACAACACCCACTTTATTTTTGCTTTGAAAAGTTTGTCTATTTACCTAGACCAGACAAAATGAAAATGAAAAAAAAACAGGTTTTTTGCAACTTCACTTAATTTGGTTTTATGGAGGTAAATAGATCTTCTGTGATAATTTCTCTAATCAAAATAAAACCCCCCCAAAATTAAATTTTTTCTATTTTTAAACTTATCATGATAATTAAGTTGAAGCTATTGTCGGCAGTTCAAGATACAACAGTACCCAGTAAAGTGTTTGAACCAGCAATTTCAATGTAAAGGCAGTAAGTTCAGTAAGTCTGTAGGCTCAGTCACTGTCGAGAAACATGTTATTATGGACTAGTCACAGTATGGTGGACAGTATGACAGGTGTAATTGGAGCTTGGACCAACAGATGATGCCTTTGAAAATAACTGAAGTCAGTCTCGGAAGCAGTAAGCTTAGTGACATCCTGCTGGCTGAGATGCTGATGCCTGTAGCTGTCTGCCCTGTCTCACCAGTGCACCTATGTCGAATGAAGTTTATTTCAGCAATAGATGCAGCTGAAACCTATGCACACAACATCATTTAGGTACAATGAATTACATGTCCTTCAACAACATACATCTATAACAGTAGTCTTAGTCTCTCATTTTCAACATCATACTTATTTAAAAATTTTTTTACACCTGTTGACTTTAAAAGTCACAAATTCTCATTCTGTGACTTGCAGTAATATTCCTTGCGAAATAGCACAAACGAAAGAGCAAATTTTAGGTAACTGATAATAGTTTTCTGTGTTTAACAATTTCTCTCGACTTTATCATTTAGTTCTTTAACTTGCTTTGATGGCTATGACATAAGTGAAATTTTTTTAAAAAATGTATGGTAGCCCATAAAGCCTATGTACATGCTACGACGGTTAAGCCATATGATATGGTGTTGGTGTCACAGGACACTGAGGTTTGAGTGGTCCCAATAGGGTCCAATGTGGTCTTTGGCATGTGCCGGGGCAGGGGGTCATAATAGTCATGACAGTGGAACGGCGGTACGTGTAATCTTGGAGTTACGGTCACATACAGCACGCACCGATGACGAGGTTCAACAACAAATATCTCTAGCGACATTTACATACTTATATAGGCCTATCCTGTCAGTGCTCGCGGTACCGGGCTTACAGCCGCCCGTACACACATATGGCCTGGGCGCCTGGCGGCTGATACACTTAAAAACCACACGCTAGTGAAACATATGAGCGAAAAAAAGTAACTACATAGTTGGCGCACATCAACTAATGCATATTTTACATAGTATTACCTCAAACACAGCAGACGTTTCTTCCACGTAACCGAAAAACTACATTTTTCATCCGAGCACACGATGCTACACAACGTGGCGGTGTTTACATTTGGGCAATGGTTTAGTGACGTCACAGAACAGTATGTATAGATAATTCTGTAAAATTTCAAATTAAAATTTCAAGTTTTAAATAATTGCTGAAAAAAAACAGCAAAAAGTTTTAGGGGTCTATTTTTTGCCACACCCTGTATGTTTGCATTTAACCTGTGTAATTATTATGTAATTGTGAATGTCAACGTTGAACTGATAAATAAGTAAATGACTGGGACAGGTGAATGGAGTTCAGATGTCAGGCAAGTCGCAGACTGAAGCTGTTGCCATTCTGCGTTCTCTGGCTCCCAACTCAGTCGTTGCACTTATCGTCAGCCGACAAATCGTTGACGACACTCCTGAAGTTCTACCACTTTCAGATATGGTCATTGTCTCGCTAGTTGTGTTACATACAGTATCGCTTTTTCATAGTTGTAATTGTGTTATTTTGTATGTTGATATTATGGCCATATCATTACACTCTTAACAGTGACAATAGTTAACTTTTTTTCACAGCATACAGAACTTAATCACATTAGTATGTCACTTACCAGCAGAGTGGAATTTGCTATCTTCTCCACGTGACGATATAGACTATGAAGTTAGTAATTTATAGGTTTCTACCATGATCATAATGTCTTAGATGTTAACTGGCAACAAATTCTAGTTGTAGAACCTTCAAAAGTTTGCAATTTGTGTAAGAAATTTGCTTATTTTTCACAGCTAGTACTGTGATCTGATATTTGATAAGTTTTGTTAGATTAATGTGGTTTATGTCAATGTATAGCTGACATTGTCATTGTCCCTGTGGTGTGCATGTTGCTGTAGCAGCCAGCCAATGTTGCATCGGCTGCTATTGCCACGGTGTCCACTGCTAGTGAGGCATCGCTCAACAGAGCTGAAACTAGCAGCAACAAACCAGTCAGTAGCATTTCATCACTTACGACAACTGCTGCATCAGAGACGAGCGTCGACCATAGCTCGGCTCAGGATGACCGGGAACGACTGACTTTTCACATTGCCCTGGGCGAATCTGGCTTCGCAAGCCTTGGCATCAGCGTCACGAAGGTGTTCCGCAACCGGCGAGACTGCGGTATCTTCATCAAGTCTGTGCGCATCGGCGGAATGGCAGCCAAGGTATGTCAGCCAGCAGTCTGCTTACTGGAACACTGTTTTGCATTAAAGGTCCATGGACACCAAAATTTACTTACCCGTTTCCTAAAAGAGCAGAATTTTCTGATAATTTTGACGGTAACTTTGGCACCCAGCATTTTGTCAACACGGAGAAATTGTATTTGCAATCGACGATCTGCGAAAATGATGCAGAAAATGTGCCACCATGATGCCCCAGGTGACGTCATCGGCCTATTCTATGGACATCATGAATATTAATGGCCTAGCCTAGGTCGATGATGTCACCGGCTAGGCCATTATTCATGATGTCTATGGGCTATGCCAATGATGTCATCGGGGGAACTAATAGATTGGAATTTTTCACATAACGTAACGTAATGCCGCATTTCTGTGAAATTGTACATCAATTTCATATATCTGTGCAGTTAAAATTGACATATTATATATGAGAGGTTAAATGTCTGATGCAAATCTACATAAATTGCACAAGTGAGTTTGACCATGGCCATGGACCTTTAAACTGTTACCAGTTTGTCATTCTTTATGAGGGAAAATATTTGCTGAAGTGGCTAGCTGGATGACTCTTGTATCTTGTAGTCCACTATATACAGAATAACTAAAATTAGTGACCTTTCATCAAGATTGTTAGAAATCAACATTTAAAAACTACATTACAAAGATGTGTACTGTATTAGGCTTAGCCTGCATTTAGAATGGATATATAAAATTTGATAAAAGCCTGTAGAGCCTGTAAGCCTCTAAGCCTATAGCCTATAAGCTGTAAAAGCCTATAAGACCTTTTACAAGTTTTTATTGACTAAAATAATACTGGAGCACAGGGAATGATTCAGATCGAATGCACGCCAATGTTGAATAGATTAATTTAGCAGTCAACATCTATGACAGGTAGACTGCAGCCTGTACACTATAGCAGTGATGAGTGAAACTGAAGTTCTGTACATGTGCAGGATGGTCGTCTTCGTGTGAACGACCAGCTGGTTGAAGTGAACGGCGTCTCGTTGTCCGGCATGGACAACGCCCGAGCTATTCAGGTACTTCGGGAAGCTATGGTGAAAGATGGGCGGATCAAAGGTTTCATTGGCATCACAGTGCTGCGGCCACGGACCTCGGCCCAGTCACTGTCGACGCCGGGTCGAGAGGTTCGTGTGAGTCAGGCCGACAACGAGGATACTACTGATGGCTGTGTTTCTATGCTGTCTCGATCCGATCCCGCTCAACGATTACTGGCGCTGGGTGAGAGTGGCAGAGGCATCAGCCATGCTGCAGCTGATTCGCCTGGTGTTAGTCTACCAGCCGACATTGCACAGGTGCAGTCTCAGGCGTAGCTGTTCAACATACTCATAAAAGTGTCTAGTTTATTTTCAGCACTCAGGACTTTTTTGTAAATAGAAAGTTCTGAATTTTGCTAAATTGTCTTGCCGGTGTGCACTGTCGTGTTTCTCAGTGCTTGCTTTCAGGCTGTTGGCCAACTGGTGACAAGAAGGGCTTACAGCTTACAGAAGTTTTTCACCTGCAGTTTAATTTCACTCTTGAGGAATTTTTACGTTTTTTTATCTTTATGCTTTCCCGGTTTAGCCTGAATTAACTAAAAAAGTTTACTAGTTAGTGCAATTGAAAGTAGAGCTAGCAGCAGTATCAGTGTGAATTATTGATACATAGTTTTACATGCTTTTATGTAGTATATTCTTAGTCTGTGGGTAAATTCATGATGCTGTTTTTGTGTAGTTGTTATTTGTTGAGGTTTGCATGCAAATGTAGCTAAGTGACTACTTAATGCAATAGAACGTGTGTTTATCTGTGCTTAGCATCATGACATTAGTACGTCGACGTCATCATCGACACTTCACAACGATGTCAGCGATGGCTCATCGTTGTTACTGGATCTGCAAAGTATTAGTCAAGATGATTTCGTCTGTGGTGAAATGTTAGTATGTAATAGTCATTCTCATTATGCGCATAGCTTTAAATGTTTTTCTTTTTTTTGTGAATGATTTAGATGTAGGATTCATGATAATTAAGTCAGTTTATTCGGCTGTTATCATCAGTGATTTTTTAAACAGTATTGTATACATTTTTGTTCATATTTTTGCAGCAGAGAAAAAGGTGCAAGTAGCATTTTGTTGGCTGTCTAAACTGGCGTTGTTTGCAATTGTTTGAAGTTATTGCTGGAGATCGTAGGCGTTTATAGTTGTACATTTGTTTGGATCATGTTGCATTATATTTGAAGCTGATTTTCACACGGATATTGTAAACAATATACAGGTGATTTAAATCTTGAAAAAGGTTGGTGTCAGTAATAGATTATAATTATTATGTTTATTATTAATGCCCCTTATATGGCGCAAATTCGAAAAAAAATGCAGCAAAAAAGTGCCAAGTCAACTGTTACAGGCTCTCAGTAGTTTCTGTCATGACGAATGTTTTTAGCCACCAACGAAATATTGACAGTGATATGTCTAATTGAAATGCTGCTGGCAGACTGTTCCACATGATCGGACCGCTAACAGCGAAGCCGCGGTCACCATAGTTCTTAGTTCTTCAATGTTTTCGGAACAGAGAGTTGTCCATATACGGCAAAACTGAAAATTTAAGGTTATAATCTAAAACTTAGGTGTATGTAATACTGTGTGAATGAATATATGCGTGAACGAAATTATGTGAATTTTTGCAGGAGTCCAGATGATGTAAACGTTACGCCAGCATTCCAACGTGAAGGTTTCGGCCGTCAGAGTATGTCGGAGAAGCGCAAAGGCCACATCGATCCAAAGAGCCTGGATTTGTTCCAGAAGCTTAAACAGGGCAAAGAAAAGACACAGTGTACCTATGGTAGATGTCAGTTTCTAAAGATTGTATTCACAGTTCTTGTTCAATGATTAAGCTCATATGTTGCGTGGCGTGTACATATGTACCTGTCTCCATTCGAGACTCCTTTTTGTTGAGAATGTTGATTTACACGATTTGCTATTCTGAGACAATACATTACATTACAATACAATACCAAATTTGCACTTAAAAACCGACAGATTTACCTAGGAATTTCCTTAAGACTTTCCTCGAGGTTTTCTCTCTGTGTAAGTCAGCAACTTAATGTTAGCAATTTTTTTATTTGATTTTTTTAAGGGTTTTCTTAATTTTGTTTTTGTCAGTTTTTTTTTGTAAGTCTGACTAATGTATTTTTGTGAATTGGGCCTGTGATCGGTTTTATTTGCATTTAGTGGACAAAAATTTGAGAGGTTTTTGTTGACAATTGTTTGTCGATTAATTTTAGAATGTGTTTGTACGTTTTTAGCATCCTGGGACCCACGAAAGTCTCCACTACACAAAAGCGCAGGTAACAGTTGATAGATTGTATTCTTTTATCTTTATGCCTGTCAGCTTTGTGCATGTCTTGTCTTGTGCATGTTATCATGTGATAGCCAAAAGTTCTGTATCCGTCACTCTCTGTAGGAAGTATAGATGGTTGCAGTGCTTATCTTTAGTAAATGCTGCTATGCATCTTTTTCAAACTTCCTGTAGTACTGCGTTTCTTGCCAACAGAGCAGCATGGCCACAGTGCTGCTGACTGACTGCTGAGTGGAACTTGAACTTAATTTAAACCACCGTACTGGATTGTGGAGTTGAAGAATAATTAAGCAGGCTTCAGCAGCCACAAAGCTTTTGGGGTACTTAGCCAGAAACATTGTAGGAGTACTTTCCACAGACCATATGCTTTTGTGGTTCCCAAAGCAACGGTGTTCAATTGCCATATTACAAATTTTATGAAGATGTTGTCGGAGAGTTTTGAGAAAATCCAGTAAAGTAATAGTTTCATGATCAAACTAAACAAAAGGTTAAAAGGTTAAAGATGGTGATATAGCTCTTAATGGGAAGCCCATCTCAGAGTTACAGAGCATCACCTGCCATATGGGATCACATAGTGTTATCTACCACCCGACACAGGTGAATGCGCCCCAGCCTGGTACTCAGTTTTCTCTCTGCTTTCTCTAGATCTGTTTGCTGTTCAGTTATGCGATCCAGATAGAGAATTTGGTATTTGTATATTAACTTAGCGTGAACATCCAAATTTTCAGCTAAACTACTGAACCGGAACTGCTATAGGCTTTCGCACATCTCGTGAGCATTGGCTGAAATTTCTTGTTTGTGTTGCTGCATGTATAGTTTCTGCTTTGACTGAGACTACTGTTGGATTTGGTGCATGTTACATATTATATCTGTGCAGGGGACAGTTGAGCGGTTTGGACACTTTTAAAGATAATGTTTTTCTACAAAAGTTTTAGCTGAGTCTTATGCTATAAAATTATTTCTGTTCTTTTCTGTTATAGCCGTTTTTAGCAAAAAAGGTTGTATATTTTGACATGAAATATTTTGCTTTTTCACTTGCAAATGAAACAAATTCATTTTATGTCCTTACTTCTCTTTTAGGGAGATGAAGGTTTGAGCTGTACTCTTGTGTGAAATCCTGTATATGTCATCGTGCTAGTGTTCTTTGCAAAAAACATATATACACCGTGGGCCATAAAAACGTGGCCCTTTACTTTTGTCCATATCTTCACTAATTAATGAACAATTTTCAAAATTCACTGTCACACTCTGCAGACAGTTTGCAATAATATGATTATTATATATCCCACCACACCGTAAATGCATCTCTACACTACCTTGTGAAATATGGATGACATATGCATGTATAACGATAATAACAAACGAACATTTTGGTAAAATTGAAAATAAACACTTTAGATCAACACTGCAATGAATGATCTGTATAACACTAGATTGTGTGGGTATAACACAGTTTAGTGTCATACGGATCATTCACCCCAATGTTCAAGTTTTTTGGTCTGAAGTGTTTTTTTATTTACTCAAATGCTTGTTATTATCGTTAGGTTTTCTTACATTTATGTTTAGAAGATAGAGTTAAGACGCATTTACAGTGTGGTGGGATATATATAATAAACACATTATTGCAAGTTGTTCGCAGAGCATGCCAGTGAAAATATGTTTTAGATCGGTGAATAATTGGTGAGGATATGGACAGAAGTAAAGTGCCACTTTTTTATGGCCCACGGTGTAAAGAAAAGGCTTTGGTTTGGTGCATGATCGTGCATGGGCTTAGCAAGTCATTGGTGATCTGTTAGATTCTCCCATTAGTTCATTATGTTGGACACCAGTCATCAAGTCAACGCTAGCAAAGACGCTGTCCACCGACTGTATTGCAAGTCCTCCGCAGCCTACTCAAGGTCATATTTTGTCTTCATTTGTCACGACATTTCTTGTCGCACTTATTTTGGCCATTAAGGCCTGAAGTGTACATAGTCTAATTTGCAGAATGTTAAGATTTCTTCAAGTTTTTCCTAAGCTAGCAACTTAGTTATTCATAGCTTTTTCTTACCATCTTTTTGGAAATACGTTTTATTTATTCCAAATTTTTGTAGGTTGGATTTTTTCACATTTTTTGTAAGTTTTCCTTACAAACTTTGTAAGTTGGACTGCAGGTTTCTAAGTCTGGCTAGCTGATGATATTCAGTAGCTTGAGTGTAGCATGATAATTTTTTTATGCTTGTCTTGGTTATTTATGAGATTATTTTTCATTGTGTCATGAATGGTCATGTTTTTGTCTGATTTGCTGCGACTGCAGATTGTAGTCTCTGACATTTATTCATCATTTTAGAATAAATTTAGACCAGAATGAACAGTTATCAAATGCAGCTGACTTTGTGCTTTGATGCCATAACTGGGATCAGCCATTGCACATTGATTGAGACTGTGTTATGTTGGGTAGTGATGATTCGATATATCGAAAATATAGTCATATTGTTTTCGATATCAATATATCGTATCGTATTGTATCATATCGTCAAAAAAATCTCAAATTTTTCGATATATCATGGTATTTTTATATATCACAATTTTTTCGATATATTGCGATATTTTACGCCATAAGTTTATATTTTTATTACTGCATTACCAAAATAATGAGAATAAATGGAGAAAACAACAAACTAACCGAAGCAAACTAATTATAGTGTCGTAATTCAACGACATGACAGTCTATATAACAGTCTGCGTAAAGCAAACGGCCTTGCTGAACGTTTACGTCTTGTTCTTGTGCTTGTATAAGATTTACATATTTATCATTTTTAAAATATCGATATTGATATTACGATATTTTCAAAATATTGTATCGATATTGTATCGAAATTGAAATTCTGATATTGAATCATCACTCATGTTGAGTTCAGTTCGCATTAACAGCTAGTACTGAATATGTTATAAGCAAGCTAATGAGAGTCAGTTCACTAATTTATTTTACTTTTCATGAATCATTCTGTAGTTTAATATTTTGTTAGTGAAATTCCAGCTGACTGATCATCCAGCCTACTTTTCTGAACCTGTGGCTATATTACCAGCCAAATGCATCGTCTCACAACTGTCAGTCTGAAGACCCAACGAGAGCCACAGCGGGGCCCGAGAAACATTCTCGCAGAGCCACATATGGGGTGGTGTCTGGGGATCAGGCTGAAGTACTGAATGCATTTATTTGTTCAAGAAATAGACAGATAGTTGACAAATCATCGCAAATAACTGATGACTGATGTAAGCTCAATTCAGATGATTAGTTCTGCTTTCAAATGCATAGCAGAATGATGGCAGGGCCCCCAAACGTCGCAGGGCCAGGGAAAGCTTTCCTTCTCTTCTGATGAGCCTACTCTCAGCCTTCTTGACAACACCACAGGAAGACGATTGAAGTTAACTGGTGTATGTTTATCTGTGGTTTAGTGGTAAGATCGTCTGAGCTGGTGTCAGCATCGTCAATGAAGAGGCACAAGTCCCTGGAAGATCTTCAGACAGTTGGTATTCGTGAGGAGGAGGAAGATGGATCTAACACTACCAGTCAGTCGGTAGCTTATGACAGGAAGTCGCCAGGACGGTCGTCCCGTGGCTGTGGCGTCAATGAAAGTTTTCGTGCTGCCATCGATCGCTCTTATGAACCTGACGGCACTAAAACCATTGAAGCTACTGGTAATATGCTCGGATATTGTGTAATATACTGTACATGGACTATCTGCGTAATTTCTGTTGTGCTCTTTTAGCATGTTTATTAGCTGTTTTTTTCATTTCTATGTACACTGTGTCCCGAAAAAACTGTCACATTTTGTCATTGTCCACATCTTCACCAATATTAACCGATTTTCAAAATTTTTTCATTGGCACAGTCTGTGGACAATTTGCAATAAGGTAGTTATAAAATATATCACCACACCTTAACTGTGTTGTTACACTACCTTGTGAAATATAGATGTTTAAAAATCACCATAATATCAGCACATTACAAAAACTTATTTCTTGAAACAATCTTCTACTAATTTGCATATTAAAATTAAATTCTGTTTAGTTTTTGGTACATGGCATGAATTTGTAAACAAAAACAAAGGATGTTATTGTGAATAATGGTTTTTAACGCGTTGACAAAATACCTTCATTGTAACATGCCATTCAGCAACATAGACAAGGCAGTGATTAAAAATTTATACCAGTTCGAATAATATGGCTTGCAGAGGATACTGAAAGAATTTTTGAAACGTGAAGCACCGACCAAAGGCATGAGGCTGCAGATTGAAGCGCGTGCATAATTGAAGAGAACGGGACCACTGTGGATGAACTGCTAGACCAAGTAAGCCAGAAAGACCAGAAACAAATGTATCTTTCAACACACCAGATACTCAAAGAGCCGGTTCTAACACAGTGCAGCATCGTACATAATTATTCACTGCGATCTTAGTCTGAAGTGTCTTGTTCATTCACCAATGTGATTGTTGCCTATTGCTAGTTTTTCTTACGTCTATTTTACAAGGTAGTGTAGCAACACAGTTATGGTGTGGTGAGATATTCAATAATCAGTTTATGGCCAGTTGTCCAGTCAGTGTGCTGGTGAAAGAATTTTGAAAATCGGTTAATATTTCCTGAAGATAAAGAAAAAAACAAGTGTGACATTTCTTTGGGACACTATATACCAGTGTCATGCTGCATTGAATGCCATTCTGTACTGACTGTATTGTTCTGTGATTCAATTTGGATAATCTATTTCTATATTGCCATTTGAGTGGTACCCAGTCACAAACCTTAGCACAGCAGATAAACATTAACAACCGACACTTCAACTGAATATTTCTTACGAATTATCTTGTACATTACGCATTTTGTCTTTTACAGTTGGTGAAGCCTACGTTGAAAATCATTCGCAGTTGAATCACAAGTTTCCTGCTTCAACTCTGACGTCATCAAGAGAAGACGGTCGACATGCGGAGAAAGGGTGGAACATCTTTCGTGGCTTGATGGATCTTTTTCGGTTGATGATTTCTAAAATCTTTGCTATGAACTCTTTTTTTGTATATAGAAAAGTTTTTTTTCATCATTTGAAATCTTTGCCACTTTTCGCTTTGTGGAAGAGCGTCTAGTCCGCACAAAATTGGACTGGTAGTTAATTGCGAAGATTTGCTCTGCTAACTTTGACAGAACCATATTTGACAGAACAGTAGCCGAGACAGGTGAAGATGAAGTATACTTTTAAAGTGGCTGTTATGCATTCATTGGCAATAGATGGTATTGGTGCATTATGTTTTTTTGGCTGTCCATTCATTTATAATTTATCTTTCTGTGTTTCTGTTGTTTCCACTTCATCTGGAGTGAGTGCTGATGGATTTTCACCAAACTTTTATCTGTAGTGCATCTTGGAATAAAGATGAACTACTGATATGTTTTGGAGTCCAGTAGTCAGAGGTTTAGCTCAGAGCATGTTGGGATGTGCTTTGGCGTTGAGATCTGACCATTTAGTTGCAGTGTTGCATTGTAGCTGCGATGTCATCTTTGGTCCGAAATATGCCAACCGATGCATGTGTAGAGTAAACAAGGCAAAACGGCCGGAGGACGTTGTGTCCAAACACAGTAATCAGGGAACTGAAGTCCCAAGCCAACAGCCTGCTTCGAGGGTACATCACAAGAACGATGTACAAGAGATCTCAAAGACAACAAGATTCTACGTTCCGTCTCCCGTACCTGCTACCAGCGAACACTTACAGCTGACGAAGACGATGACCGACCCATGCCAAGACATGACAGCATCACACAAGTTTTACATACCGAAAGTATTTTCTAGTCGGTGAGTGTGTAGTGTTTATTTCCCAGAGGTATTGGATTATTACAAATCTGTATGCAGCAACTGTCTGTAACAATCAACTGTTTGCCACTCCTGATTTTTACAGTGCTTCTGGTCTCAATTCTAACTCATGTTAGCTTTTTGCAGCTTGAGCAATGAAATTATTAGGCAAACATTACTGAAAACATAATGACAATAATGACGACGACGATAGTGCTACACAGTGGTACTACTATTAGTGCAATACTATCTCTGTTCATAATAATATAAAGATTTTGTCACTTTCGTTGAACCGTTGACTTTATTGTATGTGCCATTGACATCAAGTTGATTGGATAGGAGTGAGTTTGTCCAAGAGGTCATCATATGAAATGATCACATAGCAAATGAAAACTTAATTTTGTATATTTGCTGTTGTTGCTACTACTGCTAGTGGCTTTTTCTGAGATTTCTGAATTAATCAGTTATGCTTGTTTAAAAAAGTAAAAATTGAGAGTTACTAAGAACAGGTAATTGAAACATTAGTCATTAATTTCTGTACATTGTGTCTATTACTGTTGTTGCATTTTAGGTTTTTCTTGTTATTACAGTATGTTATTTGATGATTTTTCTGTTGTTGTTTCACACAGAACCGAAAATCGGAGTAGTGACCGAAGATACACAGATCGTGTTCGCTACAATGACGACATGGCGCCACCTGGTGACGTTGCCATTGACGATGCAATGATGACTGCGGTGAGGTCCAAGCTTGAGCGTATTCAGCAACTGAGGCAGCAATACCAGCAGACACATCGGGAAAGACAAGGCCGCTACCTGCACGACGACCAGGAAGACCTTTATGAACAGCAGCTTCGACGATACGAACAGGTGAGTGGCTGTTGATGTCCTGGTGCCAAATTTTCGAAACTTACAAAGATCTTTGGAAGACTTCTTTTCCAAAGAAAGAATGCGGATATTCGAAACTTCTTTGGAAAATGTCTGGAAGAATTTGAGAAGATTTTCTAAAGAAGATTTTGAGAAAGGGTGCATAATTTTTGAAACTGTTTTGGAAACTTTTGGTAAGAAATTAGGAAAATGTGTAGGAAAGCACTAACCTTGTCCTTCATGGAGAAAGTTGTCTAATAAACCGAAATTTGCAAAAAAAAGTACGCAATGTTGACAGTTAGCTTTGATGTCATATGTGATATGTCATATGTTATTTGCGTAACGCTGCGGCAAAATCAACAATGAATAAGTAAAGGAAATTGGTGTTTGGTCCACTAAAAAAACGAAGCGGTGTGTAAAATGCGCTTCCCGATTTTGCCACAATGAGCTGCGGAATTTGGCTAAATTTTTCGCGGACAACTGTGGGCTCTATTGATCAAGTCCACGTTCATGACAGTGAGCCATTGGCTATCAGTCCAACTGAGTTGTTACTGCGTTGTTTGAATTGTTGTATGCTGTTGATTGGTTTATTAGTGCATCTAGCTGTGTGTTGTATTGCTGCGTACAGCATCTGCTGCAGTCCCAGCATGCTCCAGTGCACCAGACACGGTCAGTCACTGTTCTAGATCACAGACGTATAAATAAGTAGACTGTTTACCCACCATTCGCGTAATGCAACGAGTTGAAGCTGGTTGAAGCCCGGTTCATTAAATATTCATCATGCATATTTTAGTGGGTATGATCCACCAAGCTATAGCTGCATTTTTTATGCCTAACGTGTTAGTGTTAGTTCATAGATAAGTATATTATAAATACGCTAATTTCGTGCCCAAGCCATAGCACGAAAAATTGAATTTACTAGAATATTGCCTCAATACAACAAAACAAAACTTTTTCCAATTTTTCGTCTGCCGTTCTGTCAGCAGGTATGCCTAATGTGTTATTGTTAGGTAGGTCATCAAAAACGCAGCTTATATGATCTCGGCAAATGACGTCACGAACGTTATTATCATCTGCTAGCAAACCAGATTGTTTTTCCTACGTTATTTTTTTCTCAATTGCATATCGTGAACTTTTGGATCATGTAGCTGTAACCTTGGGACTTTTTGTTGTGCAAACCAAATTAAGGATGCTTATAAGTCGTGATGTATTAAATATTTATCCTGCATATGCAGAGTGGGTGTGGCACTTTTTGGGCTTTAGAGTTTCTGCTGAGTCCATTATCTTTAGTTTCTTATTAGTCCGCCCGAAAACGATAGTTTTCGGAAGGACTTATGTTTTACGCATGATGTTTTTTTTTCCACTCGCGAAATCTCCGAGATGCGTGGGCTGACCGGCGTGAAATTTTGCACTATGGTCAGCACTAGGCCGAATTTTATAATGCCGGTCCAAAATTTTGAGGGGCACACCCCAAAAGAATTTTGGGGGCGAAAAACATGCAAAATTTGGCCCGATTTCGGACGACTTCGAAGTTCGGCGGCGAATATCTCCGAAACGGATGCAGATATTCAAAATCGGATAGTCATTCCGTGTATGGCGATTCCTCCTGCGTTAGGCGAAACAAGTACGGTGAAGTTTG
>Ga0209367_1003894_pt1 | contig 20444 bp, 10 predicted proteins | sample WorMetLIZISLAND2_FD_187412 | JGI IMG/M metagenome (GOLD analysis project Ga0209367, IMG submission 187412) | Marine gutless worms symbiont microbial communities from Max Planck institute for Marine Microbiology, Germany - Olavius geniculatus... ...
ATTCTAACTTAGTGGATTTGGGCGACGTTTTATTGCGTTTTGAGGGGTTTAAAAATATGCTGGACCAACGGGTTTTGGAGGTTTATGAATAATATAATATATTATATTATACATATTATATATTAAGATGCACAAGGTCAGTGTAAACACCGAATCGGAGGCGCCGGCCGTCATTACTGTTTTGGGTCTTCATGTAAATTGAATAAAATGTTTTATTATTGTCAAAACAAAAAGTAAAGCGGACATATTTTGAGGTGGGTTTTTTAGGTGGGTTTTTTTCGGTGGGTTTACCCAAAAAACCCACCAGGTTTTTTTGGGTATGTACCCGGGTGTCTGAACCCTGAGTAGTAGTAGTTTCACTACATTATCGGATACACTGCAACATCTTTGTGTGAACAGTAGCTGTAGGTGTGTCTAATGTGTAATTATGTGTGGCATGTGAAGTTTTAATTGTGACAAAAGCATTTGCAGACATTTTTACTATGTTATAAACCCAGGTACACTACAACATCTGTATGAGTAGCAGTAGTAGTAGTTTTTACGCGCAACAGCAGCTGCTGCTGTAGCACGTCTTAGACATCGCAATTCTGTCCGTCTGTCTGTCTGTCTGTCACACAGGTGGATCAGTCAAAAATGGTGCAAGCTAGAATTACCAAATGTTCACCGTCGGCTGCCCCGAAGACTCTAGTTTCAGGAACCGTAAAGCTTTTCCATAAATTCGAAGGGGTCACCCCAAATGAGGGCTTTAAATGAGAGGGGGTAGGCAAAAGTTGCTATATCTAGCTAATACGACGTTAGCAGAGCGATAGAGGCTACCTCTGGTGAGTAAAAGTAAATAAAACACTATAGACACTATAGCCGCGGGTCGTCTGACGCCTGGCGCCTTCTAGTGAATGACGTAGACTTTGTTTTACTGTGTTTCAAACATGCACCCCGGCTGTTGCGCGTTTCTGTTTGCATCAGCAGATCACTTGTTGTTGTAATAGTAGTTGTTATAGACTTGTAGTTGTGTGCAACCATTTATGAGGTTGGAGTTGTGGAAAAGAACATCTAGGCTAGGACATTTCGTAGACATGCTCACTAGTCATTATTTATGAACCCAGTTAGATTACAGCATTTGTATGAATAGCAACAGCAGCAGCAGTTGTAGCATCACATAACCTCTTTGGCAGAGGTAAAAATTGTTTTAAAAAATTGCAACAGATGGTGAAGTCACATTGAAAATAAAGACTGTATAAAAGATCACAACAGATTGCAAAGTTACATCGAAAAATGTTTTATACTGTGCTTATTTTTTACTGGAAATCGGTGCAGTGCGGGGAGTTCTGTCTTATATGGTAGAATTTGATGATTGTTTTTTTGTCAACAGGAGACATACCGCTCGGCTATGCGTTTAAGTTCAAAGAGCTTGGTAAGTTACTTTCGATGGTTTTTGACATTTTTTCAACTATTTCGTCCTTAGTTTCATAACAAGAAATATTATTAGATTGTAACCAATCTAATGTACTCCTCGTGCGCATCATTTTTTTTTGTATTTTCAAAGAGCGTTTTCGTTTCTTTCGGTTGGTATTAGAGACCCGGCATCTAATTGAGAGCAGTTTAATATTATACTAATAGTGACTGGCGTCGAGGTCGTTATCAGAAATTGTCTCTATGAAGTTCATAAAATATTGCTCAATTTTAGGAACTGAGAGGAAAAACTTTCCAATAATGGTCGATGACGCTTGTTGCCATTTGTGTTGCTATACCTCAACGCATTCGTTTATCTGGCACTGTTGTGGAGATATAGCACCTTAAACATAATGGGGTCATGACCTTGATTGACCTTTTGGGGTCACGTGACATCATCAGTCACGTGACCATTCAACTCCCGGGGGTTGACTTCCTATCGGTGGTCCATAGTGACCATGTGTCTATCTAGCACCGTTATCGAGATATCCCGTTTGAAGTTCTTTCAGGAAGGCTCTTCCAGGAACAGATGTCGGTCGTTGGTCGAACGTTGGTCGGTTGGTACTCAATATTACACTGATTTCATATACTCCTCTTCGCTATGTTAGGAATGTAGCACGCGAGGAGTAAAAATACTCAACAGTGATATGGTAATAAAAAATAGTCAGACAAAGTTAGCTTACTACAAGATTCGGTGGTAACACCGTGTTGTTGTTTTTAGGTTGATATTAATGTGGTTTGTGAATATCGGAGTTTTTTATGAGCAGCATATTCAAGTGTGTTAATGCACATTGGAGTCTGTGTGAATCATACATATCTTGTCTGTGTAGTTGTAGTAAGTACATGTTATGCTCTTAATTGTTATTAATTAGTCCGCCTGGAAGCAATGACTTTTGGAGCGATTTATGTTTTGCTGGCATTTTTTTTCACCGCGAGATCTTGGAGCTTTGTCGGCCAATCACAGTGTGTTTGATTTTATAATGCCAAGGCGAAATTTTTTTTGGGGGGGGGCTTTTTTCGTCTTTCTCCCAAAAAATTTTAGGGGCCAAAACATGCAAAATTTTGTGCGATTTCGGATGACTCCAAAGTTTGACATCAGTTTTCTCCGGAACAGATAAAGGTATTCAAAATCGGACAAGTACTCGATCAACTGCAATTGCTGCTCATGTATCGATGTCTCCATGGAACTGCTTCGCCTTACTTGATGGACAGTTGTACACTCACAGCAGAAGTCACTGGCTGTCAACATCTGCGTTCTGCCACTCAGCGGAAGTTGGTCGTACCGCGCTATCGACTGAACAGTTTCGGTCGTCGGCACTTTTCTGTGGCGGGCCCGTCGACTTGGAATTCGCTGCCAGACAGTCTTCGTGACCCAGAACTGAGTCTCGATACTTTCAAACGTCAGCTGAAGACATACATTTTTGTGAAATATTGATGGCAAAATGTATTCAGCGCATTAGAGATCTTTTTGAGTATGCGCTATATAAATTTACACTTCACTTACTTACTTACTTACTCCTGCGTTTGGTGAGAAGAGTCAGGCGAACTTTCGTCCAGCTGATTGGTTGACAGATTGATCGTATGTTTGTGTCAGCGGACGAGAGACATCAGTTTACACAGGAGCATATCAAGGAGGGTGATAGCAACTACCGGAGCATCTGGATGGCTATGGAGAGTTTTGTCCCACTGGACAGCACTGCTGGCAACCTGCGCATAACCTACTGCTTGGTACGTTCTGTGTCATTAATGTCATTTCTGAGACAGATAAAGGTTTCAATGATGTGACTGTTAGCACCTTTGAAGCTGCAACATTATGATGTTTATAGTGCCTGTACAGTTTTGGCCAAGTTACTAGAAAAAGACACAAGAAATTTGAGCTAATGCTTACGAGACGCGTGAAAGCCTATAGCAGTTCCGATTCAGTAGTTTAGCTGAAAATTGGGGTGTTCACGCTAAGTTAATATACAAATACCAAATTCTCTATATGGATCGCATAACAATAGCGTGGCACCACCTTGTGAATGATATAGACTAGTGTCGCAGCCCAAAATTGCCAAAAAAATCCATAAAACCCTTTATTTTGGCATTCAAGGTCATTCAAGGTTATTGAATTAGGCGCCAATTGAGAGCCAGTGTACAACTTTTTATAAGTGATTAATAGTAACCCAGGCCCTATCTCACACTGTTACTGAGATAAGCGACTTATTGGCCAAAAGTCACAAATTTTGCCCACCCGCTCTCATTTAGCACCCTTGTTCGGGGTGACCCCTTCGAATTTGTGGAAAAGCTTTACAATTTCTGAAACGAGTCATCCAGACAGCCGACGGTGAATACTTGGTAATCTTAGCTTGCACCGTTTTTGACTGATCCACCCATGTGACAGACTGATAGACAGACAGACAGAATTGCGATGGCTAAGACGCGCTGAAAGCAGTAGCTGCTTTCACACGTAAAAACGACAAAATTCGATAATTTACTCTTCTTACCCCAAATTTCGTAGCACACTTGGTCAGGGGTGGAGTGCCCACCCCAGTCCCAAGGCAGGGGCAAAGCCCTCTCTCTTTCTGTATGATTCTTGGAAATGGTCTCTCTCTAGTCTCCACCAGTCTTGCTAATCAAATTAGTATAAATATTTTGATTTATTTTGTTTACTTTTATTGTGGTGCTCTGCAAAGCAATTACAAAATGGGCTTATTATGAAACTATTATTATTTTTTTCTGCTTAGCATCGTATTTATTACCTCCACTATGGTGGTTATGCGATACCCGGCATTCATTTGTCTGTTGGTTTATTAGCAGAATAACACAAAAATTTGTATTTGGATTTAGCTGAAATTTTCTGGTAAGGTTAGACTTGTGCGACTTAAGATGTGGTCACACTAGGGGTGCGGACAGCATTATGAGTTTGATGACTGTCTGGAGGATAACAGGGAAGACTATTGGAACTGCCATTACAGCTTAATATGCACAAGAAGCTAATAGCTTAGAATGAGCTGTCGCTGACAACAATAGAAATGAATAAATGAATACATAAATAAATAAACAGGTTTGCAGGTTATAGATAGACTAGGGCTATAAAACACATACGACGGTCGACGATGCAAGCGTTAAACGAACTTCGATGTTTGCCAATGACAATCAAACCCGTCAGTGGGCTGATCAGTCGTTGCAGTCAGACAGGGCAAATCGAGAAATTAAAAAATGCGACGCAAAATTCGCATTTTTTGTTTTGCACTTAAACAGATTTCGTGCTTTCGCATTTCACAGTTAGCACTTTAGCTGCAAGCATCATGATTGGGATTGTAAAATCAAACACACTTTTGATCACGGATCAAATTTTTGTGGTGATCAGCCGACGAAGCATAGAGAACTCGCAGCGAAAAAAATAAAAAATAATAAATGCCAGCAAAGATAACTTTGCTCCGAAAACTAACGTTTACAGGCGGAATAAAAATATAAATTGTACGACACATCTGCGCAAGTGGAGTTTGGACGACAGACAATGTGTGATGCCCACTGCATGCATTGCTTTGTATTAAACATCTGCAGTGTTGACGAGTGACCACTCGTAGCTGTTGACACTGTTGCCAGCATCAGGTCACATTGCCACGGCAATTAGCCAAAAGTCTGCCATCCATCCCGTAGCAGCAATTGGTCGGCACTCGGTTGGTGTGTTGAGATGGACAGAGGACAGATAGACAGACAGACAGACATACGCTTTCTGCTAAAAATTGCTCAGTTTTAAAGAGCTGTATCAGCGACAGCTCACTAATAACGGCAAGTTGTTACAATTTTAAGTTTAGGTCGTTTCATGTTTTGTGTTTCATATTAGGTTTTTCTGTAAAGGTTAAACTTTGTGTTCCATTGTTTTAATGGTTAAAGTTACTGTTTCATTATTATGTGTCCGTGCATTTGCCCGCAAAGGCTGTCCCCAAAATGACCTATACTGTGTTGGGTGGAACGTTAAACCCTACTCACTCACTCACGTTCGGGCGGCCATCCGGACCGTTAGTGTGACCACACCTTTAGAGTGATTAGATTTTATTGATGATCCGGATCAGCATCTGGATTGAGGATAGGATTGAAGGATTCTTGCCATTGCCAGAGAGACCAAGTTTTTGTTGAGTAATTGAATATTGTGCTCATTTTTTGTTTGATTTTCCAGGACATGGAAAGTCCTGGCAAATGAGTTTGGTTCTGGAAAGTCCAGGGCATTTTTCTCGTCGAAGGTGTGGAAACCTTGTGTGCTGTTGCCAAACACAGCAGAAAAAAATTACTTCACAGCTTTTTTACTGATTTTGGGCGTTGGTTGCAGTTTGCACCCTTTGAGTGCTCTTCTTGAATATTTGCTTATCGCTGCCTGTTCCAGGAGCATCAGAACGAGCGTATCCAGGGCTGTTTGAGCTGGCTGCACCAGCACGCCATGGCGGGTCCCAACAGGTTCATGGTGAGATTCCTCGAGGACCTGTCACTGGAACTGTTTGCACGGGAGGGCAAGAACGTCAGCGAGTCGTCCATTAGAAACATGCTCACTACGCCCGCCTTCGACTATGAACCTAACACAAGGTACTCTTCTGACAACATTTGCTGTTGGTTCCATATGTTTGCACAACCTTTGCTTCTCACTGTTTTAGCATTGCAGCTCCCCACAATCTGGAACTCACTACTTTCTAGCATCCGCAGTTCTACCTCTGCGGACACTTTCCGTTGCCTCTTTAAAACTCACTGCTTCCAGCAGGCCTACTGCTCCCACTAGCAGCTCAGCCAAGTGCCTCGGATTCGGCCACTGGCTGACACTATGCTTTTTGAATATATTATATTCAGTTATTCACTTACTTATGGGGACAGTTTACTAGTCCGAAGTGGCACCAGTCCAAACAATGCGAAGGTTAGGAATAGGTAGTGTTGTTGCGGTTATCGAAATCGACACCGAAACCGCGTCTTTTTTAACAAAACCGAACTGCATCGGAACTGCGGTTTTAGGCTCTCTATTGACGGTTTCGGTTTTTCAATTTGGAACTGGCCCAGCTCTAAAGTCGTGACTGTGCCGGTGGCGACTAGGAATAGGGTTAAAGTTGGGGTTAGCAACGTGGTTAGGAATAGGGATATAAATGCATCTTTATCTTTAGCAATCTTTGCTGTTGTGGCCTATGGCTATGGTGGATAGTTATAGCTAATTTTGGCAATCCTTACAGACTAGTGATTAGTCACTGTTAAATAATATCTGTTTATGGTACGTAAATCAGAATTTCTGTGGACACTTTGTCTTAAAAGTATACTGCTTTTCTTACGAGGTATTCTGGCTTTTCTTTGTTTCTGAGTTTAGCCAGGCTCTGATGCATCATTCAGTGTTATGTGGTTCTTGGGCTCGTTGTTAGAATTTATTTGGTTGACATTTCAAAATTAATGTGAATAGTTAATTTTTTTCTATTTGTTTTGTTGTATTTGGGTTATGTGGCTGTGTTTGTTAACTGTTGCTAATTACTTGTTTCAGGTGCAGATTTCACGAGGAAGCTGCAATAACCAAATGTGCTCTGGGTGCTCCAAAGCGATACACGTTAGTAGATTTTTTCTGTTTATTCTGCTGTTTATGAAATAGTTGAAATTGTGCTGCTGCGTCTAAAACTGCACATTTTTACGCACGACAGCAGCTACTCCTGTAGTGCATCTTAGCCATAGCAATTCTGTCTGTCCATCCGTCTGTCTGTCTGTCACATGGGTGGATCATTCAAAAACGGTGCAATCTAGAATCACCAAATTTTCACCGTTGGCTGCCTGGATGACTCTAGTTTCAGGATCCGTAAAGCTTTTCCATAAATTCAAAGGGGGTCGCCCCCAGTGAGGGCAATAAATGAGACGGGAGATGAGAAAAATTTCAGATTTTCAACCAATAAGTCGCTGTATTTCAACAAGAAGAGCCCAGCTAATGCAACTAGGGGAACGCGCAACAGCAGTGCATGTTTGAAGTCCCACTGCGAACAAATCTAAGCTCATCGATCCAGCAACTGACATTGGGTCCGATGTATTTACATACGCCAGATGTTGCCACCATCTCGCGTGAATGCTCTTGAAATGTGTGCTGCGGCTCAAAATTGCCGAAAAATCCATAAAAACCTCTATTTTCCATTCAAGGTCATCCATGGTCATTGATCTCTGTGGCAATTGAGAGCCAGTGTACGGCTTCCTATAAGTGATAAATAGTAACCTAGGCCCTATCTCGCACCTTTATTGAGATACAGCAACTTATTGGCTAAAAATCGCAAATTTTGCCCACCCCTCTCTCATTTAGCGCCGTCGCTCGAGGTGACCCCTTTTGAATTTATGGAAAAGCTTTATGGTTCCTAAAACTAGAGTCTTCCTGGCAGCCAACAGTGAAAATCTGGTAATTCTAGCTTGCACCGTTTTTGACTGATCTACTCGTGTGACGGATGGACAGACAGACGGACAGAATTGCGATGGCTAAGACGCGCTATAGCAGTACCTGCTGTCGCGCGTAAAACCGGTGCAAGATTGGGCTTAGGTTACTATTAATCACTAATAGGAAGTCCTACACTGGCTTTTGTTGGATGACCTTGAACGCCAAAATAGAGGTTATTATGGACTTTTGGCTGCGACACACATTTCAAGAGCGAATTGCGCCAAAATCACTAGAGATGGTCCGGGACATTTTGCGTATGAAACTTTCAGCATTAAACACAGTTTTCATTAGTTCAAATTTTGCCCCCCCCTCTGCATTCAATGAATTGTCTGTACAGGGGTGTCAAACTTGGGCACCCCTTCAAAATACTCCCATTCAACCACTCAAACGGCAGCAGCCGCGTGAGATGGTGGCACCATCTGGCGTATGTGAATGCATCGTACCGAATATCAGTTGTTGATGTCGGTGAGCTTTGATTTGGTTTGCAGTGGGCCTTCAGTGTCACGCATTTCATTCCCCTTTGCATTACTAGGTTTTCTTGTTATTTGTTAATTTTATTAGCTCACAGATAGTGTCACCAGCTTAAGAATTGAACGTACACTGTTTAAAATGTGTCTTTAATTTAATTTTTTTCTGAATACTGGTAAGTGACATAGCACTGGTCGATTAATTACGTGTCTGGTTTTGACATTTAATTTACATTTCACAAGGTAGTGTAACAACATGTTCCAGATGTGGTGAGATATTACATTATTACATACTGCAGGTTTTCTGTTAGAACTTTGTTTGCAGTTCTGGCATTCCAGTATACACTGTGGGCCATAAAAAATGTGACACTATACTTTTGTTTATACCTTTGCCAGTTATTGACTGATTTTCAAAATTCTATCACTGGCACACTTTGCAGACAATTTGCAGTAATATGATTATATATGCCACCATACCGCAAATGCATCTTTACACTACCCTGTGAAATATAAATGTACCAGGTAAGAAAAAACTAATGATAATAACAAATTTAGGTAAATGAAAAGAACACTTAAAACCAGCATTGCAGTGAGTGATCCGTATGACACTAGACTGTGTTAGACTTACACAGTTTAGTGGCATACAGACCATTCTCTGCAATGTTGGTCTGAAGTGCTTTTTTCAATTTTACTAAAATGTTTGTTAGTATCGTTACATATGCATATTTCATTTTTATTTCACAAGGTAGTATAGAGACGCGTTCACGTTGTGGTGGGATATATAATAATCACATTATTGCAAATTGTCTGCAGATTGTGCCAGTGAAAGAATTTTGAAAATCGGTCAATAATTGGCAAAGATGTCCACGAAATTAAATTGCCACGTTTTTTTATTGGCTCACCGTGTAGTACAGTTCAGTTATGTCACTTCAGACAGAGCTGCACTGAGTTCAGTTGATTTCTGTCTTCACATTAGCTTTGTTTTTGATGGCCTAACGGTTTTGGTTAGTTAGGCCGGCTTATAGACATGTATAAGTGTGTCTTTAATACAATGTATTTTCGGAATACCGGTAAGTGACATTGCACTGGTCGATCTATTACTTGTCTGGTATTTATGCATATTGCTAATTTCGTGCCATGGTCTGAGTGCTGTAGCTGTTAGCAAAGATGTTTTAATTTTTGCTGACAGCACGGCAGATGAAAACTTTGAAAGAGTTTTGTTTTATTGTATTGAGATTGAAATTAGATCATTTTTGCTAACAGCTACCGTACTCAGAGCACGTTAGGCTTGGGCATGAAATTGGCGTATTTATAATATGCACATCTGTGGACCTGCCTAACTAACCAAAACTGTTAGGCCATCAAAAACGCAGCGATTGTGAAGTTGCTGTATTACTGATGGTGCAGGTTTGCCATGTCCGATGCCTTGGCGACTGTCTACAACTACGATCTGACTCCAAACCATGTTCCCACCAGGAACATTGCCAAGTTTAAGTCTAAGTATGTCGCAATTGGACAGAATGAGGAACAGGTAATTTTGCTTCCTGTTGACGCTTTTATATATACATCCTTGATCGACAAAAGTATTATAGCAAAAATGAAAAACTGGTCCATGTTATCTGAAGACAAAATTATTGCCCAAATATTTCAATGGAACTGTGATGCTTTATTTACATTCAGAGTCATTAATTCAATTATTTTATACACATCTTATTAGTTACAAGATGAGTGATTTAGTGCTGTCAGTCAGTAAACTACTAATATTGCACTGTATATAGACAGATTAAGATATAGTGTTGTAACATAGCTGCAAATTTTATCTCTGTTCGATTACAACAGATTTTATTGCCTTTAATGTGCTCTTGGATAGTGATGCAATTTTTGCTGTAATTTGTGCAGTGTAATGTTATGTTGATTGGTTAGCACTGTTGTAGTGATTTTGCTGTTAAAGAGTGGCACGGCGATGATTGGATGAACTAACATCCCCACCCCATCCCCATCGTTATGTTGATGAATATAATTGCTGCTAATAATCTGCACATTTTACTACGCTTGGTTACTAATGTACTGCAAAATAATAACATTTTTACAACACCCCACGCTATCAGTGTATATAGACACAAATTATCCACATTTTGAAACATGCACTGCGATGTACCAGTATTAATTAGTGAAATATATTATTCCCACATATATTTTTGCAGCAACTACTGCAGATGAAAGTTGTAGTTGTCCCCATTACCGCGGGCATGCCGCAAATTTTATCCCCATTCCTGCGGTATTAATAACATTTTTACAACACCCTACGCTATCAGTGTATATAGACACATGACTTTTGTTTTCATTCCCACGGGAATACTGCCATTATTGTTCCCATTACCACGGTAATTATCACAGTTACCGTGGTATTACCGCTATCCCCATGTCACTCTTTTTTGCCATGTTACAGCATGTTATAAATTGTGCTTGTTATTATAAAATATTATTGATTGGGTCTTTGATATAAGTTAACTAATAACTTTGCTTTTTGAGTACAATGACATTGCTTTGCAGGAACTGGGGTTTTGGAGAAGTCTAGAGATATTGTATCTGTAGGTGCAGTTTACTCAGCCAGTTGTCAGCTTCGAGTTATTTACTTTTCTCATGGAGAAGGCGCTAAACTCTTAATGCAATCCCTTTAGCCTCATATTCGTTGTCTCGTAGTGTAGGCTGGTGTCTGGCTGAGGGCTGAGGAACTGGAGATCAGTGCCACTTCATAATCCGCATGGTTGGGACTGGAGTTCACTAAACTGATAGCATTGATGAATGATAATGATCTTGATGATGAATGTCATCTGATGTTTGTTGCATCTAGTTGGTGCCTGAGCTACGCAGACGACTGCCGGCTGGACGTGGATGCTCTGTTGAATCGGACGATCGGTTCCCTTCGCGTGACATACGCTACCATAACAAAGATGTAAGTTTAGCTTCCGCACGTCACTAATATATAACTGGGTATAACTGGCATGTTGATGTGATACATTTTCTTTGCAGTCTGTCTGTCTGCAAAGGTCTCCCAATAGTTCTTTGCTGATTTTAATGATATTTTCAGTTTACGTTGCTAGTGTGCCGGTAACCGATTGATTAGCATTTGGAGTAAAGGTAAAGGTTGTCAATTTGTACAGCGCATCATCGCGAGCATGCGCTTGCCTCTAATGCGCTTTTCATCACTAATGAAGTAGATCCTGATCATGCGGTTGATCCTAGTGATCATTTTTAGCCGACCATACTTAAGTAATGGTCGAGCTGTTGTCGTGGTTTTCGTCCATTCATCTGTCTGTCATGTATGAACTGTGGCTAAACGGTGCAAGATAGGGCCTAAGTTGCAATTGATCATTGATAGGTAGTCACAGATTGGCTTTCAAATAAAATGGAAATCATCGATCTTGGATGACCTTGAAGGTCACTGGTAATCAGTGTGGTCGGCTATCCTAGCAACAGCTGGTCTTCTTGTCTTTGCAGTGTCTCTGCGCAAAGGTCTCCTGAATAGCGTTGAGCCGATTTTGATGATATTTTCAGGTAGGTTGCTTGTGTGCTAGGAACAGATTGATTAGCATTTGGAGAAGATCCCATTCATGTCATTATCCTGGCGATCATTTTTTACAATTACTAATTTTTGGAAGATAGGTTGTAAGTTTACGTTTAATGGTAATAATAATAATGAAAATAGTAAAGTGAATTTATATGTGGTTAAGGTTAAGGTTAAATTGCTGATAGTCAACAGGCCCTCTCACAGCTCTGTGACTGATAAGAGTGGTGCTCATCTCCGTTTCCAAGGCCCTGAGCTGGCAGTGTGCCGCAGATGCCTCACCTGCCATATGGGATCACACACCTGCCACCCGATACAGGCGAATCCATCCCTGCCTAATATATGGGAGGAGGGCTAAACCTCCGCATATTACTGCCGTAACCTTCTCGGAGGTGAAGCTGGTACCCATTTGCACTGCTTGGTGAACAGAGGCAACTGTGTGTGAACAACTTGTCCAAGGTCAGTACCTGGCAGTGCCTCAGCTCTGAATCGAACCTGCAACCTCAGCGTTACAAGTTTGGGATGTTACCGTTATACCACCAGACTTTAAAGCAAAAGTCACTAGGCGTTGCAGCCTTAATCAAACAATGTAGTCTAGTGCAGCCAGTTAATGCTAGACTTTAATGGTACCTTAATGAGATATTAGCAGTATATGGTAGTCGGTATGTTAATTTGGAAAAGTTGCAGATTTTGTAGACCATCGCATCAGGGTAGCATTGCATTGAGGTGGGCAAGTTTGTTGTCACGACACATTTTATGATGTCGCATCACAGTTAGCAAAGAATATTAAACTTTTGGCCACATTTTGTTCCAGTATCTTCAGTTAGTATTTTTTCCGATACATTTGCTAAAATTTTGTCCGTATTTACCATTATTTGCAATAGTTATGAAAAAGAGAAAAAGCACCTTTAGTTTTACTGGTGCATTTTCACATGGTAGCCATAAATCTGGTATATCAGGAATACTCGGGGGATTATTTGAACCTGGAAACTCAGGGAATTATTGGAGAATTTTTTTGCAATCTTAGGGAAAAATTGTGGCAAACAAAATAGTGTCGCTTGATGCCATTTATGGGGTGCAGAGATATTCTAAAGTACACAGTGTTTCATAAAAAAGGCACTCTTTTTCTTTCTTCCATAATTCAGTCAAATGATGATCAATTTGCACAAAATTTTTACCAGATGTAGCTGAAGAAATACTAATTGGAAATATTTGGATAAAATGTGGCTGGTAGTTAAATATTTTCTGCTAATCGTGATGTAATGCTGATGTTATAGTGTGCCGTGAGTACAAACTGGCTTGTTGCAACCGGTGCTGACAGAGTTGCTGAATAGCTGCCCTGCATCAATGGTGAACTTTATCTGGTATGTTGATGACAAACTGTTGAAGTTTTAACATTGTAACCACAAAAATGCCCAAAACGATCACTTTTACACACTTGTGGGGATAGCTTAACTTTTACATCTTTTAGCAGGACTGTGCACCAGCACACTGTCTACTCTGCTTATGAGATGGACGAGTTGTTGGATTGTGAGACACCTGATTTTACACCTCCGTGTTGCTAAGTGCTGACAAGATGAACATTTTTTATCAGTAAACCAGATAAAGTTCACCATCGAAGCAGGGTAGCTACTGACAGAACCAGTTGAGACAAGCCAGTTTGTACTCATGACACATTATGACGTCAGCATTACATAATGACTAGCAAAGAATATTAAACTAACGGCCACATTTTGTTGAAATAATTTGAATTTGCATTTCTTCAGCTACATCTGGTAAAAATTTCATGTAAATTGATCACCATTTGACTGAGTTATAAGAGATGGCCAATCAAACTGATCTCCGATCAACTTTGGGACTTGATCGGAGATCATCTCAATGATCGTTTTTCCATCACCAATTAGCGACTAATCGTCCATCAAATCTCCCATCAAGTTGATGGCCGAATATTGGTCGATCAAGTCAGACGATTGACGATTAAGCGTGGCGATCTGCAGTTCGTTGCTTATTCGCACCAGAAACATTGCTTCACGTCGCTGGTCAGAATGGCAATTCACGCATTAAAATAAAGTTCCAGGCATGGCGATCAATCACTACTGATAAATTTATACTGTGTGTAGTGTTTTGTGAAGAAACAAAATGGATAGACGCTCCCGTATTGATTTGCGATAGAACGTATTTTTGACAGCAGACGATGTGGACGGTATCGTTGATATCGTTGCTATGACAATGTTTACTCACTACGGCGTCCACTCGCAGCGCATGCTGGGTAATTTAGCACAACACTGCAAATGGAGGTCAGCTGTCAGCCAATCAGATTGGCTTAAAGTAGGCTCAGTTGACGGCGGATCAGCTAATCGCCGATCACGTAATTGGAGATCGAAAATCCATGGAAAAACGAAACACAGTTGATCGACGATCAATTCTGAACATTAAGTTAATCGGAGATCAGTAAATGGGAGATGAAATTTTATTTGATTGGCGATGGAAAAACCGGACCATAATGCTGTCTATTGGAGGACAGGGGGATCAACTGAGGTAGCTCACAGTGCTTCCCCACATTACTATTATTACAATTACTTTTCATTGTGATGCCTGTAGAATTTTTTCTTTTGCTTTGTAACTACCATTTTTATTTTATTTCATTTGTAACTATCACTTTCAGTACAGTGCTTAGTACATGTAAACATTAATGTGCATGTGGTAGAGATGGAACTCGGCTGAAGAGGATGGTGCGGTCGGTGGTCTTCCCATGTCAGCTCCCATCATTCCAAGTCAGTTGTTTCTTTACTTCAACTTCTCGTAGGCTCCAGCAAAATCTTTGGCCGGCTTTGATGCAGCGTAATGGTACTATTTACAGTCACAATTAATGTTAAATGGTTAAAAGTGCTATAGTTTTTCATAGGAAACCCGTCTCTCTGGGCTACAGAGCGTCACCTGCCATATGGGATCACACACGACACACAGTGTTACCTGCCACCCGACACAGGTGAACGTGCCCTGCCTCAACACCAGTCAGATAGGCTGGTACTCAATTCACCTACCCCGGAGGGATGAAAGGCTGAGTTGACCTATGCGGCTGGTTACATACCAAGATGGTTTACCTGCTTGCAGGCAGTCACCCATTCAAGTACTAACACTGCCTGGCATAGAGTAATAGTAATAGTTAAAATGTCTGATTTCCCTTTTCTTTTTTTCATAATTCACTAAAATGATGATCAATTTACACAAAATTTTTCCAGTTGTAGGTAAAGAAATACTTATTCAAAATATTTCATCAAAATGTGTCTGTTGATTAAATATTCTTTGCTAGTCATGACGTAACAATGACATCATAATGTGTCATGAGTACAAGCTTGCTTGTCTCATCTGGTGCTGCCAGTTGCTGAATAGCTACCCTGCTTCGATGGTGAATTTCATCTCGTTCACTTATGACAAATTGTTGCAGTTTTACCATTGCAGCCACAAAATCGTCCAAAACAATCACTTTCACGCACTTGTGGGGATAGCTTGACATTTGCAGTTCCCAGCATTGTGTGATAGTTGAGTTTCTAGCTTTCAAGACACCCAATTTCATGCTCACATATCACTTAGTGCTGACACGATTAACATTTTTTTATCAGCGAACCATATTAAGTATGGTCAGCCCAACCATAGCAACAGCTGGGCTTGTTTGTAATTTGACTGGGCGTGGTCAGAATTCGGATGCTCTAACTGAGCCACCTTTTCACATAATTGTTTAGAATCATCTGCACATGTTGCATTGAGCTTAAGATCATGTTGTGTCTGGCTCAGGCATGGAAGCTGGCATTAGAAGCATGTCCTTGTCTGGGCAGCCAGTGGCTGAGCCATCCAATGTTGCGCCACCACTGCGTAGTCCCACCGTGCCAAACACCGCAGTCTACATTCGTCCGCCGCCTCCGAAAGCCACTGGTCCCAGAATTAACCCTCCACCGGCATCGGCAGTGCCTGCCCCAGTCAGACCGACGATTTACCCTCCAGCAGCGGCGAGCAGATATCCGACCACGACGTGTAGAGCAGCGGCGCCACTGCATTACCCAGCGTTCTACCCACGCGATGACGACGATGACACGGGCACTTTTGATACATCGAGCGTCATGACTGCCGTAAGTTTACTGTCTGACTGAGTATTTTTAAACCTCTCTCACAGATGCATTATCTTTATTTGTCATGTGATCGACATGTAACAGCCTCGATATATCGCTTGCCTGTTGTAGTCTAGCAGTGGGCTAACTTACTGTTCCGTTACTATGTGTTTGTGTGCATTCTGCTTGGAAAGGTTGTCCTCGAAAATGACCTATACTGTGTCGGGCGAGACTTTAAACCCTACTCACTCACTCACTCACTGTTATTGTTATTGTTGGCCTCAGTGGTGGGTTGTTATATGTAAAAACATGCCAGGTCTGTTGTCTGTGCTTGGCTTAGTTGGAGTTTACATTTTCCACCTGTCATCTCCGTCTTTGGGCGATTACTTGCAAGACATTTTTCTGCTTGGGATACTAGCGTAAACGGCAAAAACTGCAATTAATATGCAGTGCCAAAATGAATTAGTTATAATTTACTGCCAGTTGCTGACTTCACTTTTTGACCTAGACTTTCGTAACTTAGCCAATTCGCTGATCAAAACTTAAAGCCAAATGCCAAAGTTTGTACTTTGGCCAAAGTTGAACTAAACTTCAGTGTAAATGTGTACTTACAGCATACTTTTGGATTTAGATTTTTGCTGACCTTTTTCACTGAGCACGACCTTTGGACTTTGACAGAAGTTTTTCCGCAGCGAAAGGCTCAGCGAAATCGCTTCACTTTTTGGCTGAAGCATGCACTTAGACCGAACTTTGACGTGGTGAATTGGCTCAGCAAAAATCCGTGTCAGCTAGAAATTTGGGACAGTGCCTAATGTGAGGCCACCCAGCGCTCTAAGTATGATTGGAGGATTCTTGGTCCACAGCCACTGACGATTCGTCAAGCCGTTGATCATAAATGTGGCAAAATGCCCTCCCCACAAAACCCCTCAACCGATCTCACTGAAATTTGGCGTCAATTCCTTCCACCTGAGGGTCGTCCTTCCCCCAATTTTGGTCTCAGTTTCAGAGGAGTAGTAGAATTAAAAATTAAGAATAAAAAAGTAGGAAAAAGGAAAGTGAAAACATAAGGCCTTCCATTACTACATGCAGGACTACGGGTGGTCTAAAAAGTGGACTAGGCTATATTGGCTAATGTGTGTTTGTTCTGTAAGGCTACCGGAGGCGGAGCATCATCATGCTACGTGCCTGGCTACGGCGCACCAGCGGCCTACAGACTGCCAACCTATGGTGGAGCGGGTATCGGTCGCGGTGCGGGTTACTCTCACATCCCTGCTGCACCGCCGTCAGAGATCAGCGTTGACACGTCAGTGTTTGTGAGTCAGCCGGGGGGCAGGTTTGAGGTGGGGCCTGGGCCAGGGGCACCTGCTGTGGGGCGGGGCTTAGCAGTAGCCCTCGGTCGTGGACAGCAGGCACTGCAGAATGCTCCCGGCAGAGGAGGAATCGGTAATTAGCTTTTGTGATGTTTAATTCATAGTCATCATCATTGTTCGCAGTAACAGTTTACAAACATGCGTGCTGTAGTGTAGTGTAGGTAGAATGAAAAGCTGCTATCTTATGACATGTGACATGCAAGTTCATCAATTAATAATTTGCGAGTCAATATAAGTTATATAGGTCAGTTTTTTCTATTTTATTTGCTGCTGTCATTGAAGTGTAACAGCTTTTTGGTTTTCGTGTCTGATATTACTAATATTAGTCAGAGTGTTTGTAGTTTTCTTATGCATAAGTTGCTGTTTTTACACAACTGCTTACTGTCATTAATTACGAAGTCACCTTAATGTAGAATGACCATTTACCAGGATTACCTGAAAGTGTTGAGAGCTTTTGCATATTTCACATTTCCGTCATTTTTCTCAATTTTTTGTTTGGCGCTGTTTTGCTCTTTATCATTGTCATTTTTACGCGCGCGCCTTAGCCATCGCAATTCTGTCTGTCCGTCTGTCACACGGGTGGATCAGCCAAAAACGGTGCAAGATAGGATTACAAAATCTTTACCGTTGGCTGCCTGGAAGACTCTAGTTTTAGGAACTATGAAGCTTTTCCATAAATTCAAAGGGGTTCACCCTGAACAAAGCGCTGAATGAGAGGGGGTTGGGCAAAATTTGCGATTTTTAGCCAATAAGTTGCTGTATCTCAATAACAGTGCAAGATAGGGTTTAGGTTACTATTAATCACTAATAGGAAGTCGTACACTGGCTCTCGATTGCCATCAAATTCAATGACCTTTTATGACCTTGAACGCCGAAATAGGGGTTTTATGGATTTTTTGGCAATTTCGGGCTACGAGACACATCGCTATTTGCAAGAGCGAATTGCGCCGAAACCAACTGAAATAGACAAGGACAAGCTGCACATGAAATTTTTAGCATTGAACGTAGATTTTGATGGACCAAGTCTCGATTTTCTAGGTTCAAGGAAACCTGCACACGGGGGCATCAAATAGCGGTACCCCCCGTAAAAGTCGCGACAAAATGGCTAGAGATAGACTGACAGTTGCAAACAGCAGCTGCTATAGACTTTTGCACATCTCGTGAGCATTAGTTCAAATTTCTTGTTTAGGTTTGCATGTGTTTTTATCAAAATTTTTGTCATTTCTTTTGCTTGTCTGTCTGGGTGCCTGATTTTTCCAAATTTGACTCCATGTCTTCCAATTATCTGGCCAGGTTGTCAGGGGAGCACAGTAAGCTCTCCCGGTGGGGCCCGGAGCAATGTACCAGCTGGAAATGGATCTTAAACTAAAACTGTATCTGGTGATGACATTTTTGGTTACTTTTGTGCAACTCTGATGGGATCCAGCAAGCATGTAAAGGGCTCGATTGAACTGATTGAATCCTTGCTGTCTGTCTATGGGTTTGTCGTTGGTAGTAAGAAGCATGCGTTGATGTTGTTATGAAAGGAATGTCGGGTCGTAGCGCGGCGAGCAGCATCTCCAGTGGCAGGAGCAGCATTCCAGACCCTCCGCCAGGTTTTACTGGTGTCAATATTATATGACACCCTAGTCTTGACAACTGGAGACATCAGAATGTGACGTTCATGACTGCAAGACACTACAAAGACACGCCTATTTCCTTATCTGGACTTACCCGTATTGATATACCAGGGTCTATCGGGAGTTTAGGGCAGTTATGTTCTCAGTTGGAGCAGATCTTAATAATAATGTAAGCACGGTCAGTTGACTGGCGGATGTTTTCGTTCTCGATAAGAAAAAAGTATGCATTTTGATTTTGTCACTAGAGACATAGATTGCTTTCTCTTTCTGGCCTAGAGTTTCACTGCTTTCACATTGTATATCATATAACGCACTACCAATATTCATCGTCTATTTGTCATCTGGGGCTTAGTTTGGTGAAACAAAATCAGTTTTTATGTGGGTACGTGACATTTGGGCACCTCACCAACCATTTGTACGCTGGGACTAATAATTGGGTGCCGGGACATTTGGTCGCCACCGTTCGAGTGCGATGTTTAAGCACCATGCTGTGTGACTGGCATGTTATCGAAATTGGTTTGCATATCTTTCGAGTTAAAATCGTTATTTCAAGTAAGTTGGCAAATACGACTTTTATTGGCTCTGTAATAATAACTGCCTGCTGCATTTAGTAGTCATCGTTGACGTCATCGTTTTTGTTTGTCGTCGTGTGACGCCATTGCACGTCGTCATCGTGCGTTGTCGTCTTGCAGCACGTCGTGCGTCGCTTCTTCATCGATGTCTTGCGACTTCGTCATGCGTCGTCGTACGTTGTCACGCATCATACGTCGCCGTTGTGCGTCGTCGTCAAGTAACAAAGCAGGCCATTGCTGTGAGTAAATGCTCCGGTGAATTTTGCGTAATTGCGCGTGAATTATGCTGGTCGATGTAATGCATAATTTTTGAACCCTATTAACAGCTGTGTCAAGGCTTGGCACTCAAACTTTTGGCACGCATATTTCCCTGTGCCCAAATGGCGGCACCCAAATGTCCCGTTCCGTTCTTATTTTTATTATACAGAGACATCAGCCACACTGAGTTCAACAATGAAACGTGTGCTTTTTGTAAATACATTCTGTGACAGTATTACCACTGCAAGATATTGACACTGACTGGGCTGTTGCTGATTGTTTTGGGTCATTCCATGCCAAATCAACCAAAGTGTGAAAATCTTCCCACCTGACCATCTCAGAAATTGATAAGTTTTGGTGAGTAAACAGGCAATTGTAAGAAACCATGCCATGCAAAATTTTAGCACTCTTATCTCATGCGGTCTCTGAGATACAGGCTGTCATTCACGGGTGGGGTACCGCGAGTCTGCGGACGACTAAATTCTGTGCCCATTTTGGCTTGCTGTATTTTCTAAACAAATAATCCTACATCCTTGAAATTTTCACCATTAATTTACCTTTTGGAGTACTTCATAAAAGTGTAGAAACTTTACTTCTATGACTACTGGTCTGTATGC
>Ga0209367_1003895_pt1 | contig 20442 bp, 11 predicted proteins | sample WorMetLIZISLAND2_FD_187412 | JGI IMG/M metagenome (GOLD analysis project Ga0209367, IMG submission 187412) | Marine gutless worms symbiont microbial communities from Max Planck institute for Marine Microbiology, Germany - Olavius geniculatus... ...
CTGACCAGATAACCTTACAGCCATGCATCTCTCCTGATGCAGTCCATCGCATTTCAGCCAATCCTAGTATATCGAAGCGATATCTTTCCATCTCATTCTCCAGCAGTTCAAGTTTGCCTGGTGCCCCCCTTTTTGCCAAATCCTAAATACGCCACTGGTTATTATGTTACGGTGATTATGGCACAGATTGAAAACAGGGCTAAGTGTAATTTGCTCATAATAAATGCGTCATATTTGTAATTTTGTACATTTATGTTTTAACAAGAACAAAAATGCAACATTGAAAATAGGACAAAAGCACTTAAAAATATTTTTTTCAAAACATTAAAAAATAATTAAAAAACATTAAATACTTTTCTTAAAAACTTTCATAAAAAACATAAAAAATGTTCATTAAATCTGTGGCACAGACAGAGAGACTACAGATAGATACACAAATCAGTAACGGACAGGATAGTCGACGTCGTCTGCCAAAAAAAAAACTCTCTTGCCATCCTATTCAAGTGAGTGAGAGTTAATTCTACACGTTGTTCAAACATTTTGGACTGGGTCAGCGGGAACCTTCGCCAACTTTATGCCAATTTGTCCATTCTGATTTAGTGTTCGCCCGGCTGCAGTACTTCTGCGTTTTTGTATGCTGGAAAATGTTTTTGTCAAGAAAATTTCTGTCTACAACCGGAAAATTGTGGCTCGAAAACCCTCATTTCGAGTATTTAGTGAAAAATTGATAATCTGAGCGTCCATAATCTCATCTGCTGGAAAGTTGCACTGTTTGTTGGAATTCTGTTGGAAACTTGCATCTTATTTTGCTGATTACTTTTCTTAGACAAACGACACCCAGTGTTTGTTGACTTAAAGTTGATGAGTAAATGTTTGCAAAAACGTGTATATAGTTTGTGTGCGTTACAGATTGACTTTAACAACGTGCGATTTATGCAAGCCCAGCGGCGCACGATCACTCTGACAAATATTGGCAAGGTAGGGTTAATGCTTACTAACTTTGCTAAGTTACATACTAATTATTTGCCTTTTTTACTCCAATAATTATTCGTAAAATTCTTGTCATTACTTTTTACGCGTGAAAGCAGCTACTGCTTTCAGCGCACCTTAGCCATCGCAATTTTGTCCGTCTGTCTGTCACACGGGTGGATCAGTCAAAAACGGTGCAAGATAGGATCACCAAATTTACGCCATCGGTTGCTTGGAAGACTCTAGTTTCAGGAACCGTAAAGCTTTTTCACAAATTTGAAAGGAGTCACCCCTAGTGAGAGAGGGGTGGGAAAAATTTGAGATTTTAAGCCAATAAGTCCCTGTATTTCAATAACGGTACGAGATACGGCCTAGGTTACTATTAATCACTAATAGGAAGTCGTACACTGGCTCTAGATTGCCACCGAATTCAATGACCTTGGATGATCTTGAACGCTAATATAGGGGTTTTTATGGCTTTTTTGGCAATTTCGGGCTGCGAAACAAATTTCAAGAGCGAATTGCGCTGAAAGCAGTTGAGATAGACAGAGAATAACTGCGTATGAAAATTTTAGCACTGAACGTAGATTTCAAAGCTCCAAGTCTCGATTTTCCAGGTTCAAGGAAACCTGCTCACTAGGGCATCAAACAGCGGTAGGCCTATCCCCGTAAAAGTCATTATTTTACCGGTGTTGGCCAGTCTTTCATAAAAACGGTTGCAGATCACCATGAGCATGTTGTCTATCGCAACAAGCACTAGTGATGAGCTTTTTAGTTGTATCAACATCGATGACTTTGAAAGACCCTAAAACGTCCAAAATAAGAGGGTTTTCATTGATTTTTGCGATCTTCGGCTGCAGCACACACTCCAAGAATGAACTGCGACGAAATGGCTGGAGATAGACTGACAGTTTGCGAATAGTGACTGCTATAGGCTTTCGTGCGTCTCGTGAGCATTAGCTCCAATTCTTTGTTTACATTTGTAGCAAGTTATTATGCTAAAAATCTCTTTTGTGACATGTAAAAAGGTCATATCTTATAAAAATTGATAAATTGGCAAGGGAAACGTGATTTTTTGTTTGTTCAGGTTGCTATTCCTTAGCAAAATTCTGTGTAGTGAGTAAACAGTAAAAAAATTTATATAGCGCATAATTTTAAAAATCTTATCAGTTTATTTACGATTACAGTGTTAATTCCAACGATATGCGAATTAATTTCAATAACGTGACAGTGACGAAGCATGGGCCCATACATCTGGCGCCCCAATGGCGGCGCCCATATGTCACTTAAGCCTAACGTTTTTTTTGTGATGCGTTGTGTAAAGGTTCCAGTGCAGTATGAGTTAGTTAGTGAGCAGACTCGTGGAGTGCACTGCTGTAAGCCTTGGCTGACCGTTCTACCGACCAAAGGATTCATTCACATCAGTGTGTACTTCTGCGCTTTTTCATTCTGCTTATGCACCGTGTCTCAAAAAAGACAGTCAAAATAATTGTTTTTGGCATAACTTTGATGGCAAATTTCTACCAACTTTGATAATTTTTGGCAGAAAGATGGCCGAAACGATATTATTATATACGGTGCACTCATTTACTACCTCCCCTAATTTATGTCAATGCACTTCCGTGTGAAACACAGATGCTCCAAATTGTTACATTATGCGGCGATTATTTGTATCAGATGGCTCACCTTTGCATCGTCAATACGACAGAGGGTGCGACGTGGTTTAATATTTTTTAGGTATTAAATATTTTATGCTGAAAACAGCAGACAACAAAATAGCTGGCTGATGAGCTTAAAACACGTCTAATCGATGAATGAATGCATTTGATCAGTCGATCGTTGATTTTGCTATCAGCCATTGGCGTTGCATCTAAGCCATTGCATCTTTGTATGCGGAGCACACTTTGGCATAAATTCTAATTTGCAAGAGAGTTGTTATACAAACTTATAATTCTGTTAAATAATTCACATTTTAGTGTATTTTGTGCCTAATTAACTCGTTACAGCGTTTACTTGAGACAACAACTTAGCATTATGCAACAATTTGAAACATCGACGTTTCGCATGGTAATGCATTGACATAAATTAGCTGAGGTGGAAAATGAGTGCACCTTACATATTTTCGTCGTCTTAGCCATCAACTTGCCAAAAATTGTTATAGTTAGTAAAAAATTGACAAAGTTATGACAAAAACAATTTTGACTGTTTTTTTGAGACACGGTGTATATCAGTTCAGTTCAGTTCTTTCGCTTAGTACATCCCTTAAGACTGAAGGGACTTAAGCCTGTTGTCGCATTGTAGGCATAGCCGGCTTGGTGATGTAATGGCAGGATGTCGGACTTACAATCGTGAGGTCGTGGGTTCGACTTTCGGTCGGGTCACTATCAAGTGGCTACTACTTGGATGGGTGATTATCTGTGGAGAGGTAAACAATCTGGGTATATAACCAACACCAAGGTCAACTCAGCCTTTTATCCCTTCTGGGTGGGTAAATCGAGACCCGGCCTATCTGGCTTGGGTTTAGGCGGGACGCGTTCACCTGTGTCTGGTGGCAGGTAACACTGAGTGATCCCGTATGGCAGGTGACGCTCTGTAGCTCTGAGATGGGTTTTATACACCATCTTTAACTTTCTTCATCTGTTGTAGATGGCAGAGCTCTCATACAGCTGGAGATGTTCGTAGAATTTCACACGGCAGCGCGTCTGGACGGCGGCAAAGATGAACTTAAAGATCAGTTGAAGATTCGCGTCGACGGCGGACACGATCTTTCCGTATCTTTGAACAGACACTGGTTGGCTACTTTCAGTTACTAGGGACGTTTATCTTTCTTAAGTACTTGCAGCCAGCTTCCCCCTAACTCAAGGTGAGGCGCCGAGAACGAGGCGCCGTAAGTGTCGAGGGGGTAAGAAAGGGGGAGGGAGTATTTCCTTTCCCAGCCGACTGGGGATCTGGGGGAGCGTCGTGAGCTCCCTAGCGGGGTTCGGGCAGAGTTCTGGCGAAAAATGAATTTGGTGTATTCTAAATTTCTAAGCGTCGGAGAACACTTCTGCTTGCAAAATATCGTAAATCATGAGAACAGCATCTTATAATGCAGAATTGTAATATTCAACTTTCCCCTAATTTTTCAAAAAAAAAACTTTTCCCCTATTTTTTCTTGGAGGATTTGCTCCAAGGTTTATATGGTGCGGATCTAGTCGCCCCTATCAGTCATTGTACTTCAGATTCATCTGTGATGAATAGAATTGGTGAGTTATTGATCAGCATTTGTTTGCATTGTTAACTAGTCATAAAATATTACATTTGTTTGCAACGAGGTATCTGTCCAATTGCCGCTCTGTAGTCTGTACCTTCTGCATATTAACGCTCGTTTATTTATTTCTGCGATATTTTTGTCAGATTTTGTTCGATTTTTCTAGTTTCTGGCAGAAACATACCCCAGGCAATTTATTGCATTGACTGTATTTGCTTGCTTGTTTACATTATGACGGATTAACTGATTGGTGAATATTCGTTGTTCCTTTACTCGCTGTGCTAGATAACTGTTTCTGGCCAGTACACCTCAAGACGTCAGTCCGCTTCAGTAACGCCTAATGTAAGCTTCTGCTTTGTATGAATTGGTTTGTGTCAAAATCAGGAACGTCAAAAGCATAGATGTAAAAAACGTTCCAGGAAAAATAAGAAAAACGTTAAAAAACGTTGAATAAAAAACGTTGGCCATAATTTGTTTGACTCTTGCTTAGTGCCTAATGTTGTAGGTGCAGTTTGATTTTGTTTAATTTCAGTTTAACCTTTTGGTCATAAAACTATAGCACTAGATATCAACCAAATATACTAGAAGATGAAACGACTTTTTATATGGTATATTTGGTTGGTGGCGTGGCGTAGGTGGTAACGCGTTTCGGATGAAACGAAGTTACTCTACGCCGGGCCCGGTTAGTACTGCGACGGATGACTGCCTGCAGGCAGGTAAACCATCTTGGTGCAAAGCCTGCCAGCCAGGTCGACTCAGCCTTCTACCCTGTGTGGGACGGTAAAATGAGTATCAGCTGTCTAGCTGAGTAATAATAAATGGCGATGGTGAATGTAGTTTCTGTAGCTGCCTACCGGCGGATCTATTGGCTCTTGCAGTTCGAGACGTTACTGCTTGTACACCAGTCTCTGAAGTGGTCAGGTCCCACCCCACCGTCTTAGATTCTTTGGCCACCTATGGCTCGTAGAGCCCTAGCAGAAGATCACCACCGCATCGTAGCCGCCGCACTCCGTCCACCCGTTGACTGGAGGAGACCCGCTGGACGTCCAAGAATAACTTGGCTCAGAACAGTTGATAAAGACGTCCAGCCCCAGAACTTTGGAGTTCACACTGCCTGGAGGAAGGCCAAGGATGTGACAAGTCTGTACGGCAACACTCTGACAGAGTTCGCCAACAAGAACAAGAAAAAGAAGAAGGGGTGGAAGGCTGAGTTGACCTTAGTGTTGTCGTTAGTTTTATATAGTCTACTGTTAGTAAGTGTTTAGTTTACTTCTGATATGCTGAGCAAATAAGTGATTTGATTTTATTTGAAACCGATGCCTGTTGGGGCTGCAGTTACGAGCCGACAGCGCACTTAGAGAAATGACGGTGCAGACGGAAAACATGTTAGAATCAGGTGAGTCTATATCATCTCGTCATGCAGACGTCCCACTGGAGATACAGTGGCTTGTACAGTTCCTCACCGACCATGCTCTTAATAAGGTGACTAACGTACGTTATATTTCAGTCAATCAACTAAATCCAGATTTTCGTTATTTTGCCTCTTGTTGATAGTTTCAAGTTTAACTATAAGTTGTAGTTTTTGAGGCCTACTTTGTATTTGGTATCATCTCGGTATTTGGTTTATCGTCTCCGTATGTCGATTACACATTGAGATGGTTCGGCTACTTTATGTTAGTTTGTGATGATTGATCCATTGATAATATCAGCAGTAAAATTCTTCCTGTGGAAAAAGGATGGTACATGGTAATATCACTAATATGCGGAGCTAATGCACTTTTGCGACTCCCCGCTGTATTGTTTGTATCGTTTATTAGTGCTCATGGGTAATTTTTTTCTTCATATTGTACTTGCGTATTAGTCAAGTTTCTTGTGTACATACAATAAGGAGCATAGAGGTTACCGTTATCCGACTGTTGTGTGCTTAGGATAAGCTTTTCGAGATATCAGGAGTGCAGCCAGAGTTGCGGGCGATTCACGAATGTCTGGAAAATCGCACGCCGGAAAAACTGCGTATCCTTTGCGCTTACTATTCGACGCTGTTTACCGTGTGAAAATAGTGTTCCACTTGATATTGATGTTTTCTGGACCTACTTAAATTTTGACCGACCCTGCTAGCGGTTGAGCCTTTGGCACAAGATTGTGTCTGTTGTCCGTCGTCTGTCTGTCGTCTGTAACGCATGCATTGTGGCTAAATTGTATGTTTTACCAGAAAAACTGTCAGAACTAATAAATATGGTTGGCCGACGGCTATCGTGTGGTATCAAGTTGGACCACCTACAACCCGTCCATTCCCCCAAAGGGGCCTTAATTTGATTGTAGCGTTCCAGAGCAGCATTAAAGTTGTTCTACCCTGATTCCTGCATGCTGCAGCAGCTGTTGTGCAAGATAAAAATCTGTTTACTCTTAAGGTCATGCTCCCAGATTCTGATTTTTTTTATATGAAAACTTTATTTTGCCATGGCAGCTGAAACACATAACATACAATATAAAAGCAAACAGAAAGAACACAAAACACAACAGAAGCACACAATGAAAATATAAATTTTTAAAAAACGAGAATAAAGGGAAAAAGCAAATTAATAAAAAAAACTACAAACTAATCACAACGAAAAACCTTTAGATAATAGTTCGTCAGAACCAAATGCATCGTACAAAAAATGCATCAGAGAGTTACTCGTTGACCGTAGCCTTCGCAAAAAAAAACCAATTCTCCCAGCATCGATTTCGATAGCCCATAAAATGGAAAATGTCATTTATACAGCTGGCATCATTTACACCAAACAGTTTCCAAAAATAGCATGCCAACTGTGAGCTAATGAACTCAGATTTTTTCTAGACAAACACACGCTCTCAACTCCATACAGTAAAATGGGTTCGCAGTAACTATTAAACAAGAGCATCATCGCTGTTTCGCACATAGCACCTTTACACTTATGGAATATACCATTCACTGATCTGAAAAATTTTGACTGTGACTCCACAAAACTAAGTTTAAACACATTTGCTGATACGACATAGGCGCCTAGATATTTAACAGTTGATACAAACTGCAAGTCAACTCCATAAAGCTTAACATTATTACACACCTTTTTGCGGGCTCTACCAATTGTCAGAACCATAGATATACTGGTATTGAACTTCATATCAAGATAAGTCATTTCTTGTTCACATACATCATCAACCATCTTCTGCAGAACAGATACTGAAGCTGACAAGAGTACCAAGTCATCAGCATACATAAGGCATCCAATGTAGGTGCCACCTAGAACACAACCAAACCTTTGGTCATGTAAATTGACGATCACATCATCAACATATATGCACTGCTTGGCAAGCCTTAGGTTTAAAGTTTGAAATTTATTAATTTAATATAATTCCTGCGTACTTTCTATATCATGTAAGTATGATTTTTATTTTATGATGCATTGGCTTTACCGAAACGGTTTTAATTCTGTGTTTTGACCATGCAGCCAGCATTTTGTGATTTTATCTTGTACGGTACTACATGTCGACTCTTGTACTTTTATGCTCTGTACACTTAACCCGACATGCTATCAGCAAGGAACGTTCACTCAGTGGCTGAAGCACTGATGACTCTGCTAGACTCTTACGACGAGCCCGTGATTCCGTACGACTTCTACCGATGCTGTATTGATGCTAGCGATGATCCAACAACCAGCAGACAGGTGAGCGACGTTAAACGTTGTCTATAGAGAGGTGCGGAGTGTCACCTGCCATATGCAGTGGCGTCTCGGCAGGGGATAGGAGCCTGTAATTTCCTACGGCTTCTACTAACGCCGCGTTGATGCTAACGATGACCCTGCACTCAGCAAACAGGCGAGTTTTGAACAGTAAACACTGTTTGTCTGTATAGCAAGGATGTGGTCTTGATCTCGAAACCGTCTTGGACTGCGTCTTGATCTCGGCTTAAAATGTTTCGCGCACGTCCCGACCTATAGCTATCAATGGTAACCCGTCTCAGAGCTACGGAGCCGTATGCGATCACATCTGCCACCCGACGCAGGTGAACGCGCCCCGTATTAACCAAAGCCAGAGAGGCTGGTACTCGATTTACACACCGCAGAAGGATGGAAAGCTGAGTTGACTTTGGTGTTGTTTTCATGCCGAGAGTCCGCAGAATCACCCAATTAAGTAATAACTAAATAACTAACTGGAGTCGAACTCACAACCTCTTGATCGCAAGTACAACTCCCAACAGTTAGGCCTTACCACCAAGCTACCCGATCTCTTGCACGCTGTTCTATTCGCGCTACATGTTCTGTATGGAGTATGCATGGGTTAATGCAGCTAGCACAAGCAGAAGGGTTAAAGGTAGCCAGACAGCAGCTGGGCCGATGCAATGCAGCAGCTAGTTCAGTTGCTGCTAAGGTTTTGCTTGATTACAGACGTGCGTGACTAGCACTTCTTTCTTTCAGTTTTGTGTAATTCCCACGGCCCGTTACCTACTTGCAAATGCATAATTAGAAAAGGGGGGGACTAAACAATCATCCTTACAGTTCTTCGTATTATCAACTTTATTGTGCCGCCGTTCTGTTAGGTCGTAGGCCTATTACGAGTCTTGCCTGTTCTCCCGTCTGTTTGTCCGTCTGTTCGACGTATGGGCAAGCCGGAAGAAAAAATTCATCGAAACACAAAAATACACTGTGTCTGGAAAAAAGTAACCCCTTAGACGTCGTACAATAGAAGTGTCAAATTTGAACGTATTTGAAGAAAATTCCGAACTCCTCGTCCCAAATAAATTGCTGAAAAGATCACTAAATTTCGTTGAAATATATTGTTTCTTAGCTGAGTTATTAATTGTTGAATGTCGATAACGAAGTACGATGTTTAGGGGTTACTTTTTTCCGGACACAGTGTAGGCGTGGTGGGAGTATGCACTATAAAGTGAAATACTGTATACTGTCGACTTACGTAGTCGTATTTGTTTGTCAGGTTCTTTCAGCGATGCCGGAATATAACAGAAATATGTTTGAATACATGTGCGCCTTCTGTCGGACACTACTGAAGCATTCCGACAAAAACCGACTCAACGCCAATCTACTTGGTAAGTTCTCCAGATTCTTTTCTCCGTTATATATTATCTCCATCCAGGCTTGAGGAAGGGTATTCACAGTGGCGTATTTAGGATTTGGCAAGGCCATGGCGAGCACGCGGAGCGCGAGCCTATAACGGGGGTCTGAGGGAGAGCCCCCAGCGGGGTCCAGGGGCAGAGCCCCTGGTCGGGGGATCAGGGGGGCGAAATCCCCCTGAAGCTGAAACACTTTTTGCTTTTGAATGTTCAATGGAAACCGCAAATTTGCCCATTTTTCTGAAATTTGGAAACGCAAAACACCATCAAACATTGTTGAATTTTGCAATTCTTGCTGGAAAGTGGCAAAAAACGCACCTTTTCATGTAAAGTCGCCTGTAAAAAATTTTCATGGTCGGGCCAAGAGGGGCATCGCACTGTGCCCCCTCCTAAATACGCCACTGGATATTCAAGCAGAGTAAACTTCATTTCACCAGAAAAGGCGAATATTTCAAACGTGTGAAAATAAGATTAATGACTGTAGTTATGAAAGGCAAAAAGAAATGAAATTCGACTAAAACGGAAATGAACTGCACACAGGGGGGTTCAAGAATTTCAGTTAATTACGTTTTAGTGTTAAAAATAAAACGACTTTGATTTCTGCAGAAACGTCTGGTAGTTTTAGCAGTATTTCTGAAGTTAGATAACAGAGTGGTTCCGTTTTTCTTGAATTACCCTCGAGGTGTTAACAGTTCCCCAAAATCAGTTCTACACCGTGTCTCAAAAACGTGCCACTTTTTTTAATAACTTCGTGAAAAATTGGTCAATTTTGATACTTTTTGGCACGAAAAATCGTGAAGAAACTCAACGTTGACGACTATAGTTTTGGCCACTTCACCTGAATACTGTCGCAACGCTACCTTTTGAAATTCGGAAGTCGTATTTTTGCCGTTTGCAACAATGAATATTCATACCGGGTAGCGCTATGGGCCTTACTTTGCGTATTCGTTGATGTCTGTTGAATGTTCAGTTTTGTGTTGTGTGTAGCGACGGCGTTCGGGAGTGTTCTGATGCGTGCGCCCGTCACAGCTGCACTGGGCGCACGATCTTCTTCAACGACCGCCGATGACAATGGATGTGCTAATTTCGTGCGTCATTTCATCACCACCGGATAAAATCTGTCCCATCACTGCAACTGCCGGGATACAAAAGCCCGCCCGATTCACAAAAGATCTTAAGATAAGTTCTTAAGACAGTTTTCACGTTGAGCTGTGGCTTTCATCCTTATACCTGGTGAGCGCAGTTTGCACGAAAAATAGGGGGAGGGAGTTTTGCTAAGGGTGTAGATTAAAACTTTCTTCCCCCTCCCTCCACCTCCCTATATTTTACTAGGCGGTATACACCCTTAACAAGACTACCCTCTATTTTACTTTCCGTCTATTTTTCAATTTAACCTTAACAAAACACCCCCTAGAAGAAGAAAAAGCCCAAAATGGAGGGGAAGGCTTGAGTCCGAACGTGGGGAAAACCCGAGCCAAAAAGTGTTGGAAGTTGCACCCGATTTTGATTTCAGATTTGGGGGCGGGTGAGGGTAGAAGCCACTAACGGTGGGACAATTACTGGACCTCCCTTGGCGCCAAGTGGCAAAACCATGCCCACACCGTGTACATGTATACGTCATTCTCAGTCGTTGTCGTGACAGCTAGGATTTAGTGCATTAGTTACTGTGAATTAAGGCGCGTACACAGCCACGTAACTGAACTGAACTGACATAAACTGACATGGTTTCGTTTTTGACGAACTGACCAGTGGTTGACGCGTACGTGAGCGTAGTCACGTAGATATCGACGCCTACAGACTGTGCCTACCGTAATGCATTACTGCTTGCCCATTGGTCTGTTCATCAAAAATTAAGCCATGTTAGTTCAGTTCAGTTCAGTTACGTCGCTCTGTACTCCCCTTTAGTTACCGATCTGTTAAGTATAAATGTCAGACATGATAACTGTTATACGATGATCCCTCACTTATTGACGTAAATGGCAGCACTTAATATGAGTTTTGCCAGTGGCGTTGTGGAAGGAGGAGGCAGAAGGGGCAGTTACCCTCTAAAATTTTGGGCTGTCGAAAAATTGTTGAAAAAATCTTCTTCTTATTGGATAATATTCGTCCAGAAATCAAAATTTGGGGCTGATAACGCTCATTTTGGGAAAACTTAAGGGCAAAATTAACATTTTGAACACCCAGCATAATTTCCTCTGTGGGAAAAGTTGCAACTTCATGCCCCGCCCACTTTTTCGTCCCACGACGCCGCTGAGTTTTGCACTGACACTAGTGAACTTGTGTGAAATCATTATTCTGACATATTCTAATCACCAAGATGGTGTGTTTAATTTGTGTAAAGGAACGAATTAATTAAGCACCACTGAACGGCAGATATGTTATAGGGTGTTTACACGATCCAGCAAACGTCCAGCAAACGTCAAACATTAGCACGTGTATTTTGAATACAATCTCTGGAAGTTTGCTGGACGTTTTCTGGATCCTGTAAACACCCCATTAGTCTTAGTCCTCGACAGTGGCTTCTATCCTTATACCTGGTGGGCGCAGGGGGGGGAGTTATGATTATGATAAGGTTGCAGATCAAAACGTTCTCCCTATTTTCACTGGGCAAACTACACCCTTAACAAAACTTCCGTTCCCCCTATTTATTTACTTTTTTCCTATTTTTCAATCTGCACTCTTAACAAAACTTTCTCCCCGATTTTTCCCCATCATTCACTGTGCAAACTACACCCTTAACAAAATCTTTTCCCTAGAGGGGGAAGAAGCCAAAAATAGAAGGTGAAACTTAAGTCAAAAATTGGGGGAAACCTGAGCCCCAAACTGGGGAAATTGCGCCCAATTTTAATTGCAGATTTGGGGGATAAAAGCCACTGGTCCCCGAAGCCAAAGTTGTGTCAATGCCAAAATGTTGACCTCAATCTCGGTTTCGGCCTTGAAATCACTTTAACGCAGGAAAACAAAATGCCATGCTAATGGTAAAACGTAGGCTAGCTTACAGGCTGAACAAAAACCATTCATATTTGCAACGCCAACGTAACACGAGTTATGACACTTAGGTCTAAGTAGGCATTGCTAATTTAAATGGTTTTGTTCAGCCTGTACGTTTTTAGTCGACCGTAGGCCTACTTAAGTAACGATCGAACTATTGGTACGATTGAGTTGTCCTCTGTCCGTCCGTCCGTCTGTCTGTCTGTCACGGATGTATAATGGTTAAGCGGTAGTCATAGGGGAAATTTTTACACGAATAATTAGCCATGTGTCATAAACCTAGGCATGCAAAATTTCAGCGATTTAGTTCGAGAGGAATATTTTCAAATTCTGGGTTGAGTTGACCAGGGTAGGAAAAATGTGCGTTTTTCAACGGAAAACTGACCATATCTTGGAAACGGTGAGAGATACGGTTAACGTTACTATTAGTCACTAACAGAAAGTGGCATACTCCCTTTCATATGAAATAAAAATTGTCGACCTTGGATGACCTTGAAGGTCATTCACAATCAGTACAGTCAGCTATCGTAGCGACTGCCGGGGTTCTTGTTATCATTAATTTTATGGCTGCTGTCAACGGAACAGATTCACATGTACACGCGTAATTGAATGGCATTTTGTTTTTCCTGCGGTAAAGTAACTACACTAAATAGGTATGGTGAGCAGCATAACACAAATATGTTGCAAATTCTCGCAGCTAGGCCTACCTGTCTGCCAAATATTGTAAAGTTTAATCACTCAACATTTGGCCAAATTATTCCCAATATGAAAAGGGTGCCCTTTCATGTTACTCAGTGTATATACAGATCACTGTTGATGTTCGCGCTAATTTCTCGGTTTATTAACTGTTAATCGTATTTTTCAAGCACATCAATTTCTGTTTAGTTAACTGTTTTATTTGTTAATTAATTATCCTTCCGCTTGCGATAGGAGGCATTATGTTTTCGGCCTGTTTGTCGGTCCGTATACGCCCCGAACAGTTTGTTAGCGCCATATCTCACAATCCAGTGAAGAAACTTTCACCCGACTTTTGTCAATGATGTATAGTTGAGACCAAAGGTGAACAACTGAGTTTATAAAGTTCTGAAGGTCAGATTGTCAACGTCAAGGTCGTTACAATGTCAGACCCTTATCTCCTAACCCCAAACATACAGATATATCGAAGACAAACTGGTAAAAGATCGTATCTACAGTTGTGTATGGCAAAATGTCTTAATTACAAACTAGAAAGTTTTTGCAAATGCTGTTTAAATGATTATTACAACACAAAATGAAATGTGGCAAGCAAATCTGTGTGTTATTTTCAACAAGCGCTACAAAAACATCGAAAACACAGGAGGATAAGTCCAAAAAATGCACTGCGCAAAAAGTTGTTTTCATTTTCTCGAAATGTCGTCGACAACCGACAGGATGTTTCGCTATTTTGCTCTCGATATGTTCTGAACTAAGGTTTATGATTAAAATAGTTTTTAAGTCGTTATTAAAGTCAAATAATTTGAGTTTATTTATTGCGTATAGGAAACGGCATCCGTGTCGTTTCATGCGCTAAACTAAGCCGTTACATTATAGGCTATGTAGGCGTTACTTATGTCAGATTTTAAGCGCGTTTAAATCTTTATATCACGTCATATCGTGAATAATTAGTACTCACTCAATTTTGCAGTTTTTACTGTTTTTGCTTATAGGGCCTATTTTTTACGCGTTGTAATTGTTGCACTATTTGTTACTTACATATTGTTAACTAGACGTTAGGTTATTTGTTATTTAACGAATTGCTTGCTATAGCCTAATTATTACTGTCACTCACGTTTGATATGTGTATTGTCAGTGTGGTGCACTGTTTTGTGCAAATGAAAAGTAATTATTTGCAGTGTCTGCTGGTTTGTTATCAGAATTAGCTACAGAAAAAATAGAGTCGGATTTGGCTGAAATTTTGAGGGAAAGTCAGATTTGGCCCAAACTAGAGTGTGCCAAATTTTCATGATGATTCGTAACGGCAACACCGGATTTTCGGATTTTTTTAACCGTTGCGAGATAGAGCAAAAATTTGTCGGCAAGATTTCAGAAAAAGGTACGGACGGATTTGGCTGAAACTTTCTAGAAAGCTTAGATTTGGGCCAACCTGCAGTTGGTTAGGCTTTGGTGATGATTTGGATTAGAAAGATTATTTAACATTGCCAGAAGGAGAAAATTGACGTTATTTTATACGATATAACTACAAACGCAGAAAATACGTGCAAATTTCAATTATAATCCGCTGGAGTCTGGAAAGATGGTAAACGAGCAAAATCTTTCTGGACAATATTTTCCCCCTAGACAAATGCCCCGGACATAACCCCAGCCAGACAAAATTCTCCTGACGGATCCAGGACCAGATTTTCGCGGTCTGCATGACTGCCGTTCTGGTTGAATAGTAAAATCAATGGATTATTTTTTGCTCAAAAACTAGCAACTAATAAAAAGTTAACATGACGTGCCAGGCTCGCTAGAGCACTTACGGCAGCCTAACTAAAACTAAAGGCGCGTACACAGCGACGTAACTGAACTGAACTAACATGGTTTAGCAGTAATGGCCTACGTGACTACGCTCACGTACGCGTCAACAAATGGCCAACGGGCTCTCCCTGCTTGCCCATTGGTCCGTTGGTCAAAAACGAAAACGTGTCAGTTCAGTTCAGTTGTGTCGCTCTGTACGCACCTTAACAATTAAGAGAACAGCAATATCTACACAAGCAGACAAGTCTAAACATCTACGTTTAAAAACAGCTAAAACATAGAAAAAATCGACACATGACAGAATCAATGCAACGCCCAAAGCGCGTTTGTGTGCTAAAATCAACATTTCGGCAGCGATCAAGTTTCACTTAAATTGCCGAGATGCACAGTTTTACGCGCAACAGCAGCTACTGCTGTAGCGCGTCTTAGCCATCGCAATTCTGTCTGTCCGTCCGTCTGTCCGTCCGTCACACGGGAGTCAAAAACGGTGCAAGGTAGGATCAACAAATCTTCACCGTCGCCTGCCTGAAAGACTATTTTCAAGAACCGTAAAGCTTTTCTATAAATTTGAAAGGGGTCACCCCGAACGAGGGCGCTTAATGAAAGGGGGGTATATATAGGTAAAATTTGCGATTTCCAGCCTATACGGCGTTGGCAGAGCAAGACAGGTCACGCCCTCTGGCGAGTACACGTAAAGCACTATAAATAATATTAGTCGCCGGTTGTCTGGTGCCCTCTGGTGACTGATATTGTTTCACTGGGCTTTTAAACATGCACCGCTGTTGCGCGTTCCCCTTTGCGTTAGCTGGGCTTTTCGTGTTTTACACAACCTATATGTATGTATGACGTTAGGCAGAAGGTACGTCGCATATTTAGCTAAACAAATCATTAGGCCTACTTTGTAAATCAACGAGCCCGAATGAATGATTAACAGTAAGCCTATTAGTCATAAGCGTAGTCAAAAATGCACAAATTTTGTATGGTACATATCATATCGAAAGCCTACAACAACACCAAATCTGGAGATGGCATCACAACAACATTAAGATATTGGTGACTTTCGCCGATCCTTTTCCGCGGAGCCGATGAAACTTCGGACTTTTGCTCTGCAAAAGCCTCGGCGAAATCGCTTCACGTTTTGGAGCCTTAAGCACGTAGCTTACTTAGACCAAAAGAAACTTAAGCCAATGCTCACGAGACGCGCGAAAGCCTATAGCAGTTCCGGTTCAGCAGTTTAGCTGAAAATCGGGGTGTTTACGCCAAGTTAATATACAAATACCAAATTCTCTATCTGGATCGCATAACGACAATTCCGCGGCACCACCTTGTAAATGATATAGACTTGTGTCGCAGTCTGAAATCGCCAAAAAATCAATAAAACCTATTTTGGCGTTTAAGGTCATTCAAAGTCATTAAGTTTGGCTCCAATCGAGAGCCAGTGTACGATTTTCTATTAGTGATTAATAGTAACCTAGGCCCTATCTCGCACCGTTACTGAGATACAGCGACTTATTGGCCAAAAATCGCAAATTTTACCTACCCCCTCTCATTTAGCGCCCTCGTTCGGGGTGACCCCATTCGAATTTATGAAAAAGCTTTACGGTTCCTAAAACTAGAGTCTTCCCGGCAGCCGAGGTGAAGATTTAGTGATTCTAGCGTGCACCGCTTTTGACTGATCCACTCGTGTGACGGACAGACAGACGGACAGACAGAATTGCGATGGCTAAGACGCGCTGAAAGCAGTAGCTGTTTTCGCGCGTAAAAATTTAGCTCAGGGAATTGGTTCGGTGAAAGTTTAAGCCAAAAACTGAAATCAGCCATTGTGTCGCTTGTTGTACGACCGACTTTTTGTGCAACGAATACACTACACACTACAGATCGAAGCAATGGAGATTGAGCCTAGAGTCTACCGGCCCCGGCCGTCATTGACGACGATGACGGTGCCTCTGAGTGCACGGCTGACTCAGAACCATCAGCTGCGTTGTTGACATGAGCCGCCGTATACAGCAGATACCCGTAGAAACTGGCGTAGTTGTGGTACGGCGCGTTGTGCATGCCATAGCCGTCTGGCAGCTCGACCCACAGTCTGTCGCCGCGGTCGAGTGGAATTATGCCGGAGTTTGACGCTGAACCGGCGCATTTACCGCCAGTCGCGCTAGCCGAGGACACGCCCTCCACGTGCTCTGACGATGATCTACAACACGAACAGCCGGAGTTGTCAAAAGCCGACAGTTGCCGCTGGCCGTTGCGCACCAGGTGTAGCAGGATGTCCTGTCCGTCGTATCCGACGCCGCTGAACCCGACCAGGTACGTTCCGTTGACGGGAGCCGTGAAAACGCCTGTCGATGGGCTGTAGCCGGCCCCGTGGTTCGACAGTACGACGTTGAAGCGTACAACGCGGTACTCGCCCGAGAGCGGCAAGTTCTGGTCCAGTGTAGCGGAGAACGCAACCACCGCTGCCTGGGAGTGGTCAGGAGACGTGCCTCGATCTCCCTTCTCACCCTTGCTGCCGTGTCGTCCTGCGATCCAATTAACACGCCTTGTGCATACATAAAATGCGGCCGTCCGCTTGCGTGCTGCATGGCGCCTAGTGTGCAGCGGGCGGGCGATCCGCCGGCCGTAACTAACGTGCACGCAGTGTATGCGATAGTTTCTACAAGTTTTTTTGACGTTCGTTGATCTTGACCTGTGACCAAGATCGGTCGAAGGGACTTTGCCGTGGCTGGCCCGGCCACTTGGAACAGCCTCCCCGTCGACCTGCGGACTTCATCACTGTCCAGAGATACATTTGCGAAAAAACTCAAAACTCATTTATTTGGCTGCGAGCGCTCTTGAAATCTTCTCTAATTGGGCGCTATACAAATTGACATATTCATCCATTCATTCATTTTTAGCCGTAAAGTGGCAAATCTGTTACTACTACACTAGACACAATTCACGCCAATTTCGTGTTTTTGCGGCTTTTTGTTTTCGCCCGTCCTCGAAATGACCTAGGCTATACTCTGTCGGGTAAGGCGTTAAACCCTACACAAGCACATACTCGCTCACTTTCGTTGTCGAGTTATACCCCGTTTACACGATCCAGCAAACGTCCAACAAACTTCCAGCAACTGTATTCAAAATATCCGTGCTTATTACTTGACGTTTTTGCTGGAAATTTGCTACGTTTGCTGCTGTTTGTTATAATGGACGAGCCAGTACGATGTTTGCTGAACGTTTGCTGGATCATGTAAACGGGGTATTAAAATCACTTGCTCGTAAAAGACGGACAGACCTCCGGACGGGCAAAGAACGAAATGTGGCGTGGAAAAACGCACAATAATACCGAAAAGACAACGTGATGGCGCAATATTGTAATTAGATTTTGATGGAGCGTGCAGACATGCAGCCTAAAGCTTGTAAGACATCGCGATGTAAGTAAAACGTAATTAATATAGCGCATAATGCCAATTAAACGTCTAATATGCTAAGCTTGCTTAGCCCGGTACACGTGGAAAACCGCACCCTGTCAACTACGCGGAACGGGAAGCACAAAATAACGTTGATTCTCGCTTAGAGGGCATTTAAAAGGATTAAAGGTCATACATACAGTTTTATTTTGCATTGATCGATAGCTCATATATAACTTTATACAAGCTGTCAGTTAGGCCCTACAACAAACATTGTCACCAAGCTGCGTTTCAGATATTGCCTCACATTGCAGTTTTTCTGCGCTCTCTAAACGACCATTCTGCAGCCCTATGATTTCACAAAAAAATCCAAAAGTCGGGACAACTCAACAAAAAATAGATCGCCGATATCACACGCCCAAAAGTGCAAGAACTATACGGTAATTATCCAAAGTAGCTCAATAGGTGTTTACACGATCGAGCAAACATCAAGCAAACGTCGAGCAGGCCTGATGGAACCCCGCCCCCTGGCTCAAATGTAGGCCTAGGCTTAAGCTCTTAGCCCACAGCTGATCATGTGTTATATAGGCCTTCCAATTGCAACCCGCCCGCTCTCCTAATTAGCATGCTAATTACCATAAAACGTCGAGCTACCATCGCAATATCGCGCCTAATGCACCGTGCACTGTGCAGATTTCTGTAGCCACGATATTAAGTTCAGAAGCCGAAATTGGAAAGACGTTAACGAAATTCTATATTAACGCAAATATAATTATACAAACCGCTGTTTCCACAAGGGCCAGGAGGCCCGGAAAGGCCGGGAATTCCCGGGGGCCCTGCCACGCCTTGCAGCCCCTGAAGTCCTGGTGAACCGGGTAATCCGGGCATTCCAGGCGGGCCCGGCACGGCGTGGATGCACAGCACGTTGTGAGTGTTCTCGAGATAGGCTTTGCGTGAGCACACCGAACCACCAGCTCTACTGCGCTGACGACTGCCTTTCGCTCGTGACGTTGGACTTACAGTTGTGGTCGCTCCGCCACCAGCACTTTAACATCATCGTCATCATCAATATCATTTATTACGTGAACGATATCAGCAACGACAATAACAGAATATCGTAAGCAAACGCTAGAAACAGCCCATATGCCTAGACTCGCCTTTAACCTGGTAGCCTATGAATTTACGCAAATGCGTGACAATAGGGCCTAAATGGTTAGCTGAAGTACCAATTAGAGTTTAATAAAGTCATGCTAGTTGGACAAATATTACAAACACAATAAACATCTAAGCTTAAAATTTGCATGCACAACAGTTAAATCAATAATCCAGTTTAACAGAATATACAGATACAACGCCAAATTATTAGTGATTACTTTGACAACGATCCTTTAATCCTGTCGTCTCTGCTTTTGCCCCCAGACGACGACGAAGATCTTGAGCGCGCCTTGGACGACGATTTTGAGCGAGTTTCGGTGCGCAGCAGTCGCGGGGCAGCGTCATCTTCAGCCAGCGGCGCCCAGCGGAAACCGGGACCACCCAGGTCGATCTCTGTGACGTCAGATATTCTGTAAACACCTAAACTTTGAGCGCGCTATGGCGAGAAGGTATTGGCCTGAGTTCCCGAGGTAGGCCTAGATCTCTACTGCCATGTCGAATATGAAGCGTATCCCACAGAAGGAAACTAGAACCCCCAAGGTCAATCACTGTGACGTCACAGACTCTGTGCAGCATGTGGACCGGAAAGCTTATTCCGGGAGATCCTTGAGAATTTATTATTGTCCTCAACCTCTAGGTCGGCTCGAAGACAAAACAAATCGTGAGCTTGGCGTTGGCCTCAAAGATGTTGTCATCAAACACATCTCTGGTTCGCCGAGATTGATCTCTGTGACGTCAGAATGAGTTTTGGAGCGTCGAGCGGCGTCAGCGGTGATTGAACACAGGACGCTCAGCAGCAACAGCGACGACACCATCCAATGCACCATTGAGCAAGGCATTTTCTGCAGATACGTAGGCCTATGATCCATCACAAAAAAATCAAATTGCAAACAATAATTAATTCTATATTTTTAAAAATTCAACTGTCACTTTTTTAAAGATTGTTAACTGCTTTAGTTTAGTTTGAGCGAAATAAATTTTATTAGAGCCTAAATTTTAGAGTTCGTGTTCAAAAATCAAAACACTGTAACAGTGGCGTAGCCAGAAATTTCAATTGGGGGCCTCGTCTCCCTTCCCTTCCCATCCCTCCCCTTCTGTCC
>Ga0209367_1003896_pt1 | contig 20439 bp, 11 predicted proteins | sample WorMetLIZISLAND2_FD_187412 | JGI IMG/M metagenome (GOLD analysis project Ga0209367, IMG submission 187412) | Marine gutless worms symbiont microbial communities from Max Planck institute for Marine Microbiology, Germany - Olavius geniculatus... ...
TTCAAGGTCATCGATGTTGATAAATCCCAAAAGCCTGTCACCAGTGCTTGTTATGATAAGCAGCATGTATGTACCTATCTGCAACCGTTTTCACATTATTCGAGCCAATAACGGCAAAATGACGTCCGTCGACACTCGCCAGATACGGACGGACAGACAGACAGACAGACGGACGGACAGACGCCCAGACGATGGCAAAGACGCGCGAAGCATTCTGCTTTCGCGCGTAAAAACGATCAGATGCTGCAGCGAAAGGGCGCGATTCTCTGTATCATTTAGCAGCTACAATAGCCTAATGTTTGTTATTCACCCTCATTTCTGTCAATAATGTACATCCGGTACTGCCAAAGCTATATTTCTCTACAAAGTTTTTTTTTGTTGCAATTAAATGAATAAGTAAGTAAATAGATTTTTTTATTGCATAAAACAAACGCAAGCTGAATGCAAAACACGAAATATAAAGCTCCATGAACTTAAAAATACAATGGTTAACGGAAGATTAGCTTTACTTGCATATTTTAGGCCTATATTGTTGATTAAATTAAGTTCGTATGCACTCTGCACATTACACTGTCATTTGTTTATGCAGTCACTCAGTATTTATCTGTTCAGCTTCTGAGTTTTGTGATAAAAACGTATGCGATTAAACTTCGATATTATTGTCTGTCATCAATCAGCTAATTTCGCAGCTATAGGCCACGGCGTCTTCTGGCAAGTAAGACGCGCGCACGTGATTCTGGTCGGCACGATGTTGTTTACTTGCCACTGAATGGCTCAGCTGTGGTCACGCTTCACTGATCGTCTGCTATAATTAGATCTTAACTTTTTTCTATTAGTATAAAACAACCGAAAATCTACATAACTCCTTGACATTTTCATCTATTTTTAAGTCTAAAGAAATACCAGATTGAATGCCGCCGATGTACAATAGATAAAATACAAAATAAATTTATAAACGGTTTTACAGTACCAAAACAATATACGCCAATTTAACTCTTTTTCTCACGTTTTATGTTATAGTATTACTAAAAACTAACCAACGTTTTGTTGGGAAAATATGCTTCGTGATATCGCGATATTTCTGTTTGCATAAAAGCATGAAATAATAAAAAAAAACTCACACAATACTGTCGCTTGACAGCTCAGCACCTGTAAGATCTCGTACAGGTGTCACGGGCATGTCAAGCCTACACTGTAAATAAGTAGAGAATCTAGCTCAATCGACTGTACTGCATGCACAAAAATAACAATATAGTGTTACGTTGTCTTTCTTGTCAGAAAATTAAAAATTTTATAAACGAAATTTTCATTGGTGGGCACGCAACACTGACATAAGTATTGCGTATAGCCTAGTTTTTATGAGGTAGTAGAGCTCGTAAAATTGTACCCGCTTTCTTTAGCCGTTCAGGCCTGACAAGTTTAAAAAATTAATAATAATACAAGTAAGTGCAACAAGTCCGCAACACAACAAGCCGAAGTAGTGAGGTTTGGGCTTAATTCTTTTTGTAGCTAAGCTCCACTGGGTCGATATTAACGACGAGAACTACTACGTGCGACTTGTAGCGGCAGGGTCGTATCAGTTTTGTCGATAAACGTCGTTGATTTATAGCGATAGTGTTCTGTCTTCGGCATGCGCCAGGCATTAACAGCGTGTCTGCATCTTACCGCGCTGCTGTACCGCATTCTGGATTTACGGGCGATGAACTGGCAAAAAATCTAGGGAGAATAATCAAAATTGAGGTCTAGTTTACTTTTTCAATTTTTAGGTTTTACTCGACAAAAGATAAACGTGAACACAGAATTAAAGATCCATCGAACAACATCTCATATGCAATTCTTCAATGAATGAATGACGTGACGTTAAAAGTCAAAAATCACGACTAGAATATAAAATTAAGTTTGATTTTTATTATTAATTGCACAACAAACGCTTAAAAGTTAAAATGTGGAGTTTCGAGGGGTTTTTTGGTTTTAAATTGTAAAAAGTTTTAAAAATTAATTTTATTATTTATTCCTGGAATTTGGCGAGCGTGTGTTTTGGTTACTGGGGACAAGGGTCACTTTTTTGGACCCGGATCCGACCCGCTTCACAAGCGTCTGACCCGTGACCCAACCCGACCCGACATCATGCAAATGCAATGCGTTACATGACAGACTACATTTTTACAATAAAAAGCAGCGCTGAACGAAGTACTAAGTATATGAGTACTTAAGGAAAAGCAACAATTTTGCCACTTTTTGCTTAAGTAAAAGTAACTATAAGCCCAGCCGTCGTTAGGATAGCCGACTGTACTGGTTGTCAGTGACCTTAATGGTGATCCAAGGTCGATGATTTTCATATAATTTGAGAGCCAATATGCTACTTCCTATTAGTGATCCATAGCAACCTAGGCCATATCTCGCACCGTTTAGCCACGATAGCGCGTAACAAACTTCAAGTTTAAGGTCATCCAAGGTCAATGATTTTTATCTCATGTGGCAGAGCGTATGAACTTTATATTAATAATTAACAGTAACCTTGACCGTATCTCACACCGTTTTCGAGATATGGCCTTTTATCCTTTGAAAAACGCACTTTTTACCCCCAGTTCTCTCCATTCAACCCCGAATTTTAAATTGTGCTGTTTGGTCTACATCGCTGAAATTGTGTATGCTTAAGTTTAACACACATGGCTAATTACTCGTGTAAAAAGTTTTTTCTTACGACCCAAAGCTCAGCCACAATACAATACATCCGTTACAGATAGACAGACAGACGAACCACAACCATGCCAATAGCTTGACCGTTACTTAAATACGGTCGGCTAAAAAGTTACAGTACAAAATAAATACGCTGTTGTTTAATAAGTTACAGTACAAAATAAATACGCTGTTGTTTATTTTTTTACCCCGGGTATTATTAGGCTTATTATTGTACGATTTAGTTTAAGGTGCCGTAAAGTTACAACGTACATGTAACACATGTAACAGCAAAAACACCTAACAAAGTAGACGAAATGGAGAGTTAAACAGAATATTTGCCTATAAACTGAGAAAACATGAAACTACAAAAAAACTTTAGTTTTATGGCATTGTCTGAAAATTTCGAGCGATGGCGCCGATACGACAGATGATATATGGCAAATTAAAGTAGCTAATGCATAACCTCACCAAAAGTAACGTTTTGTCAGCAGTTCAATATTTGATTGTTAATGTCATTGTGGCAACTTTGTCCGTTACATGTTTAAATCAAGTATGCTTAACTTTTAACATAAGATAGAGTCATAAATCAAACTTTTTTTTACACTACAGAGGCTTTAGCGTCTTGTACTTCTTGAGTATGACCAAGTTTTCAAATAGTTCGTTTTCTTTGTTTCCTGCGGCGCTGGACTGGCGTCTATACCAATTGTCTATTCACACTTCAAACGTGTGGTAGGCGTACGAATTACTATATAATCGTCTGGCTGGCAGAGCTATAGTGCAATGAACACTCGTTACGCGGTCGCATGCTGGGTGTTTTCTGGGTTCCCTGAAATTGGTGTCATGCTGTCGGCTGGCCTGTTGTTAGCGTTGCAAACTGCGGCTGATCTCAAGCGGCGAAAGTCTTCGGCGACTCGTCGCAACTATTGTTGGCATTGCTGTTTTCTGCTGCCGCTGTCGCGTCGTAAAACTACTCATAAAATTACCTGTAACCATCGCTGGTTATCTAATATTGAACTACACATTGGTCGATGCTGTCCTGGCCAATTAAGTAACAACAGTAAGAATACAAATGATAAAAAATAATGCACAAAAATATGCGGTCAAAAGTAGGTCTAACCCGCGACCCGACCTGACCCGATCCGATCCGCTGATGGACCCGATTCGTGTCCATCTCTGCGCTGGCTTCGCTGTCTAGAACCGACTTCGATCCGCGAGGTACAGTCACAGCCACTTTTAAAGAAACTTTTTAAAACTTTCTTATTTGCACAATTTTACAGCATTCACTGATTTACATACGTTATGTCTGGTGTTTTATTTTGCAAATGCACCCTAAAACATGATAACGGTGACGATGAACTTAACCGAATTATATGCCGACGTCTTAAAACCTACTACTCAATCTACTTGCTCAGTATACTACTAATCTTCAAATAGCTCTGTTTTCAAAGCAACTCTAACTGACTGAGTGATTGCTTTATTAATTGGTAGATACGAGTGTGCGCAAATTAATATTAATCTCCATGCACAAACAGCGTAGGCTACAGTGTTGTCCAAGTCAAGTCAAGTGAGCTAATGATTTCACTAGGCCTAGGCCTATCATTTTGTCGACGAATGCATAGAAAAAGATTTATGCCCCAGTGTCCCACATTACTTTTAAAATTTTCTTTCAGAAAACTACTTTGCTGATTTTTTGGCTTTTATTTTTAAGGAGTAAAAAATCTTAAGGAAAATTGAAGAAAAAATAGGAGGAAAAGAGCCGCTGTTCTTATATGTAAACGGTATACGCCACACTGGAAAACAAAAATGGCGAAATGAGGAAAACGAAGGATCGCCCCCTTGGCGAATCCTAAAAGTCGACACCCCGCACATATCCGACGAATGCTGTTGGTCGTGCGCTAAGAACACACATTATGGTCGACGCGACAACAACGTGCATGGCGTGTGTATGTAGTGTAAGACTACCGCACGGCCAGTAAGACCACGCATCGCCTGCCGTAGATCAGGCCTAGTCTGACATGTCGCTAAGTCCGTCGTCAGTTGACTGTTGCCGCCGACGCTGGATAGTGGATAACGCGCTGAATCAAGCGTCCCGATCTCTCACTGCGCGCCAGTCTTGAGACCGTGTCACACAAACCTTTTTTTCTGCAACAGTTTGCCGATAACGTTCGCTGCCGACCGCCTACCACTAATGCAGAAATTTATCCAGGCATGCGATATTGCCGAAACTGGAAACTAACGCGTCAGTAATAATTATAACAAATTTGTAGAGAGATTTCCCAAACATCCCCTAAAGAGCATTGATGAACAGATTTTTCTGGTAGCGGTTGAAGGAGTGTGCAATACGATAGAATTAAAGTGGACTGAACCTACTGCCAGTTGAGTTGCGTTGAACGTACTGTACAAAGCACAGATGTAAAAAAACGTTCCAGGAAAAATTTAAAAAAACGTTAATAAACGTTAAAAAACGTGGCAAGAATAAAAAAAACTTTTAAAACATTAAATAAGAAACGTTGGCATTGTGTTCAATTTCTGTTTTGCCTAATGCCTAATGCTGTAAATGCAGTATATCTGGAATTATAGTTTAGATGGAGAGAACTTCATTTAATTTCAATTCAGCTGTGTGGTCACAAGACAATGATAGCATTAAACCAACTAAATATACTAGTTTAAATATTTTATTTAGTATATTTGGACTAACTAAGTAAACTACATCGCTATGACTTATTAATTCGTTTCTGTGGTCCCAAAAGTGCTTCACGAAGATTTTAGATGGGACAAAAAACGTTAAAAATGTAAAAAAAAAAACGTGGCAGGCAAGAATAAAAAACGTAAAAAACGTTTTTTTTTACATCTATGGTACAAAGGGAACGAACCGGCAGTTGAGTTTACTTTATTTCGGTTCAGTCGAAAACTATACAAGGCGAATTTAAGTCAGTCAATTTTGTTCGCTCTGCAGACCTACGCGCCTTAAGAGAAGCCATCCTAAGTGCTAAAACAGTGGATACCATTGCATCGGTGGTGGTGGCTCCACCCGAACCAAGCTGAGAAAGTTTACTGCAGTGATTTGTAGGCTACAAACAAAATAAAAACTATTGACTTAGATGACAAAGCAGCGATGTTAATAATAGTTTGGGTATAGTTCCAGACGGCGAAAGAAACCAGTGAAATCAGCAAGTCCGAACACATTCTAAGTCACAGGCAAAAGATCACAGGCGTATACAACGTCCTCCTTGTCACGTCGTTTTTGCCGAGCAAATGACGTTGGAACTTACAAATCACGATTGAAATATAAAACTAAATTTAATCTGAATTAAACATTGCACAACAAATAAACAAAAACTAAAATTTGATTTTTATGCCTCCGCCAACGTAGTGGCCGGAGGCATTATGTTTCCGGAGTGTTCACGCGTCCTTCCGTGCGTGCGTTAGTCCATTACAAACATTGTTCGCAAGATATCTTGGGTATTCGTTGACAGAATTTAACCAAACTTAAACAATTAACGGACTTTAAAGCAGGAATAAACGCGTCAAATTTTGGGGGTCAAAAGGTCACGGTTGGGTCAAATATAACTCAAAATGCACTTTTTTAGCCTCGTAGTTGTCACACGTTGGCGGAGGCATAATAGTCGACAGAGTCATAACCACCATTTAATTTTAAAAAATGAGTTTTTATTTAGTTTTTCTTCTTAAAAAATAAAGGCTTTGTTTTTCGAACCATTTTTCAGCTCTATTGTTCGCACGTTAACAAAAACGGTTAAATTAGCCTTACAGAAACCGATTTGTCTGGCATCAGCTTCAGTGTCCGGCTGTTTGTTTCTCGACGGGCGTTTCCGCGAAGGCCGCCCGACCTGATAAAACATTCTACGGCTGGCTGCTGCTGGCTGGGGTGATAGGTATTTATTCAGACGATCGATCTTTATTATGTCCTGGAGAAGCGTGCGTAAAACAGAGCAACGCCGTGTTATATGGACCTCCGTTACCCGCAGCGGTGAAACCACCGCAGCATGAAAATTACCCTAAGTCGTTTAAAAACGTGCAGACCGCAAAAGTCGAGCTGAGGCTTAAAAATTCGTTCGTTTTAGTTGCCGCCAGTTTTTGATAAATTAAGTCCCTAAAATTTTTTATTAGACCCTTCAAAATACGGAGATTTTTTGTTTGCTCTCAAAGTTTGCTGAAACAAAACCGTTTTTATCTAGTCTGTTATGTACTATAGTTCTCATCTATACTATTCAGCATGTCATTTTATTATCGTGCGCTGTTGTGTAGTAGTGCACGCAATGTCATAAACTTAAAATTAAAAAATAAAAAAACTATCTCCTTTCCCACTTTTTCGTCATATTACAACCGGGAGCACAAGATTTTTTGGCTTAAGAGCCGGAAGAAAAAATCACTAAAAGGAAACTGAAAAGGAGGAATCATTTTCGATCAACTTTTTTAGCGAGTGATGCAATGACTACGCACTCGCGATTCATTACAAACTGGTAGAAAAACAAGCACGATAAATCAATGAAATGTTAAAGAAAAAAGTCTAGATAACGCAAAAAAACGCGCGACAACAGTGCATGTATAAAGGCCCACTGGCCACTGGGGTGTTCACGCTAAGTTAAAATACAAATACCTCCATCTGCATTGCATAACAAGTTAGTTGCGTGTCGACACCTTACGAACGCTATAGAGTTGTGTCGAAGCCCGAAATCGCCAAAAATCCATAAAACCCCTATTTTGGCGTTTAAAGTCATCCAAGGTCATTGCTCTGGGTGGCAATCGAAGACCCGTGTATGACTTCCTATTAGTGATTAATAGTAACCTAAGCCCTATCTCGCACCGTTTCTGAGATACAGCGAAACTACAGATAGTACGAAGCTTGTCGGTGTCGAAAGGGTTAATCTTTGGCTGCTAGCTGCGCTGTGCATTACCAGTAATAACCGCACGATCACGCCATTAATTCTATTTGTACTGAAGACGCCTTCCACATGGCGCTGCCTCGTTATAGATAGCAGTGAGGTCATAGGTGGATTCGGGAAGAAGAGTGCGAGGAAGGCACCATCCACACTTTTTCCAGGAAGGACAGCGTGGAGATTGACCGGGAAAAAAAACTAAGGGTGTCAAACAGTGCTTGCCGTTTGAAAACGAAAGGCAATTGAAAAATCGATCGCGTTGCTCAAGGTATAGGCGATCGATTATGACATAACGTAAATATCACTGTATAGACGCTAAGACTGAGGTCCTTCTACGTCAGCCGTCACGCTCATTGGGCGCCTACACAGATTCACGTCGCAATATTGTTTTAAAACATAGCGCAAAACATGCAAGAATTGAAGCAAAATTTTGCCTTACGCCACTGAATTCCAGGCGTCGCCCAGTCTTCCTTTTAGAACTGCACCGCTAAGCGTGGATATCTGGGACATAGCATAATGTACTGTATCTTTCATCGTACTGCCAATAAACAAAAAAAGATGGTGACAGTTGACCGAGTTTTTTGGTGAACTCTTCACGCGTACACATCAAATAACGCTAATTCTATATAGGCCCCCATAGCCTATAATCCTGCAGATGGGTCTACTGGTACTGCAGTGCCCTGCAATTCTCTTTGTTTCGCAGTGTACCGTCCTGCACTTTACCTTAGCTTTTTGCCTGACGGAACATAACTCGTAGGCCTACACGGTACGGTGACATTTTACGCGCGATAGCAGAATGCTTCGCGCGTCTTAGCCATCGCCTGGGTGTCTGTCCGTCCGTCTATTCGTCCGTCACACCCTGGCACTGTATCAAAACGGCGAGACCTAAGATTAGGAAATCTTCACCATGGGCTGCCTCAAGGTCTCTAGTTTTTCGTGACAAAATTTCGTGCCCCTGGGTGCGGGGAATCCCCTCGAACGAAGGCGTCAAAGACGCCTGAAAGACGTTATTGACTCGTTTAGTGTGAAAACGGTTGCAGATAGGTACATACATGCTGCTTATCGTAACAAGCACTGGTGACAGGCTTTTCAGATTTATTAACATCGATGACCTTAAACAACTCTGAACTCAAAAAAGGGTTTTTAGTGGAATTTTCGCAATTTGTGGATTCAGCGCACATTTTAACACTGAATTGCGACGAAATGGCTGGAGATAGACCAAGATAACCTGCGTATGAAATTTTTACCGTTAAACGTAGATTTCAGCAGTCTAAATCCCGACCCCCTAAATTCTAGGAGGCCTGCGCAGGCGGGCGTCAAACCCCCTAAAATTGGTCATTTTACCGCTATTGGCTCGTGTAGCGTGTAAACGGTTGCTGATAGGCACAGACATGCTGCTTGTCATAAAAAGCAATAGTGACGAGCTTTTTTGGTGTCAACGTTGACGACCTTGAATAACCTTGAACCTCCAAAATAGGGGTTTTAGTAAATTTTTTGGCGATTTCCGGCTGCGTTACACATTTTAAGAATAAATTGCACCGAAATGGCTGGAGATAGATTTGGACAACCTGCATATGACATTTTTAAGCTAAAACGTACATTTTTAAGAATCTAAGTTTCGATTTAAATTCTTAAATTCTTAAATTCAAGGAGTCTTCCATTCGGAGGCCTCAGATTTAAGAACTTTTTTAAGACGCATTAACATTTTATTGCTGTACACTGATTGCTGAGGTGGCAGAACCGCTGCTATCGCGCGTCAAGTAAGCTTTGCTCAAATTATTTGTTACTGATACCGCTAATCTGGCATTGTTAAACTAATATACTTTGTGGTTGTAGGCGTACATAAATATCAATAGGCTTAGTATCAGTAAGCTACAATGTTTACGTTCCATTGTCACCTTACGCAACTGCATTTTCTTTTTCTGCGTAGTCGTTGTATCATTTTTTATGTCTGTCTGTTTGTCTGTCTGTCTGTCTGGTTGCTGCCTATGTGGCGAATAAAGATTTATATTGTCACCTTACGGCATTTTGGTCCATCGATTTAGCCTATACGCCTATAGGGCTACTGTAGTTGACATATCTTAGGCCTGTATTTCGTACGATGACAAAAGTAAAATATTTTGCTGTTTTATCAGAAACGAAGTTATTTTTTCACTATGCAAGGATGACGAACGCAATAAACATTTTAAGGGAAAAACAGCGTTATCTTTTACATACTGTTTTTTTTGCTTTTGAAGGCAATAGGTCTGAATGCAATAGATTGAACTTTTGTATTTTCATTAACAGTAGTGACTCAAGTTTGCAGTACCACGTTTCATCTTGTGTGATGTTTGATATTTGTCAATTACCCGGTATGTGACTAGCAAACGTTTTTATGAAGCAGTTTTTATATATTTTATAAAAAACCAAACGTCGAAATTGCGCCGATACTAATTTAGCATGCCGCATTGTATTTTGCACAATGTTTGCTATTACTTAATACTGCAACATGAAAAAAAACTAAAGTTTAATAAAACAGAGTTTTTGCATTTATTGACCCAATTTTCCACGAAGAACAACACCAAACGTTTGAGTTCGGCGTATCGTAGTGTATAGTATTTCCGATGGTCGCTATACTCTGGAATTCTGAGCGCATCAGGACAGATGATAAATGCATAAAGGGACTGTGGCAGCACTCTTGTGTTCGGCGATAAACCAATGTATAGCGACGCTCGCTACTCGAAGACGTATGATACCGTAAGGATAGCAGACATCGTCCTAAAACTATGTTCTCTGAGGCTTAAATTCAACTTTTTTGATTTGTTGTGAATTTGCTGAAAGTGGCGTAGCCAGAAATGTTAATTGGAAAGCCTCGCTTTTTACCCCTCAATTTTTCTCCCCTTTTCGTCCCTTTCCATTTATTTTTTTGTTTTTTTCTCTACTTTTTCCGTTTCTCTCATTTTCCCTTTTTCTTCTCTTAAACGTAGGACCATCTGAAATTTAGCTAGAAGCCCAGGTATAAGCTCCCGCGGCGAAGTCTGAAGCAAAACCCCAGCCGAAATTAAATTTGATAGAGAGCAGCTTTAAGATATAAGCTCAAATAGCAACAATTTTAATTATTTTTTTCTGAGAATTATCAGACAAAAATTGGCACATTTAGGGCAGTTTATACGTGTGTTTGTGCCTTCTTTGGAGATTGGGGATTGGGAGCCTGAACCATCTGCTCCTCCCCCTTAGCTTCGCCACTGTTTGCTGTGCAACATGTTGTAAAGCAAGTTGTACAACAAATCACTATAAACCAAAGCAAATGGAGTTTGAGTTTAAGCCGTATTTACTGAAACCAGATACATCAATCTATATCCAACATTGGAAAGGACGAAATGCAGCGACAAGGACAAAGTTAGGGAAAGGGGTTGCTTTCCTTTCAAACTGACAAAAGAATGCAGGGAAACGCATGATATTTGCTTCTGTCTATATAGGAGGTTATCGAGAACAGAATGGCAGAAGGTCGTGTCCATAATACATTTTTCTAGTAAAACGTTATAAAAAACAAAAGTTTTTTTTTGAAAAAATGCTACTTATATATTTGTTTTAATAGGCTACGAAAATAAAATATAGCAAGCAAATGTGCATTCTCTTTGTTAACAGATTGAAAGACAACACAAATGCATCCTGTAAAAACTTTCTAAAATTTTAATCTCAAACGCTTAAATTACATTTGGTTTTAGTTTCGGCTCCATCTAGTTTGTGCTAAAAAGTTTAATTTCGCAATGTGTTTTGTTATTTTTGGTTTGTTTCAAACGTTGGTATATCTAGTGTTTCGCCATTATCGACAAAATGTGACAAAGTTAATACCTATTTAATCACATTTTATAAAATGTTTAAAATAATGACAGAACTTATCGCCTGCGGGCCTGCACTGTAGGCTTACGCGTTGTTTAGCTTCCGTTGCAGAAAAAGTAATATTGGACGGGACGTTAACCTTCATTTATATTAATGATCAGTCTACAGGCACACAGTATTGCCACACCTTGTTTCAAACCCACTCTTCTGCAGTTGACGTTAAATTTCTTAAGCATACTGGAACCAGTAATACCCCGTTTACACGATCAAGTTGGCTCGACGAGCTGGTTCGATGTCTGCTCGATGTTTACTCAATCGTGTAAACGGGGTATAAGCCGAAATGATTATGTAGGCGTAGGGGGACTACTGTTCTAAGACGTGCACAAAGCGACGGAACTGAACTGAACTGATAATTCAGTTGCGTTGCACAGACAGTGCAAAGTAAACGAACTGATATCTCAGTTAATTTTAGTTCAGTTTTTTTGGTTTCGCTCTGTACTCACCTTTACAACTGAGAGGTAACTTGTTTGAAAAAACTAATAGAAAAAGTAAGTCAAATATTAAGCTGCATTTTTGTTATAAACAGTAGGCAATGTTAGCTATACAATCGAATATGAACTCGTCCTCTTTAATTTTTATTAATGAGTATTTAGTTGCATATGAATTGATTGCTAGCATAAGGAAAGCACATTCGGCTTATGCAATCATACGGTCACAATTGCTCGTCGTATTACGGCTGTATGTCACATGTCGTTTGTATTGTCATTAACTGAACCATCAGAAAAGTTGCACTTTTTATAGATCACGGCGTGTTGTGTTTTCGTTTTTACAAAGCAGAGTTCGTTTTTATCCCGGTTGCAATTGAGCGAAATGTTTCGAAGTTTTCGTTGCAGTTTTGGTTTCTATTTCGTCAGCGAATAATACATCATAGGCGGCGGCAGTTAGACGGGCGTAGGCTGGCGTCGTGGCGGAGTTAAACGCTGATAAGAGACGCTTCATTAGTCCCGAATGTCGCCTCGTCTCGCCTCCAGCCCTTAGGCAATCCTCGGACACACTCGGCTAACTTCGGCCACTGACGAGCGTCGCCAGCGTAAACTGCACGAACATTCAGTGGGGACCCAACTGAAAAGTCACTGTGATATTTTGGGGTTGTGGCGTATTTAAAACTTTGGTTTAATACCACAGGCGGTAGCATGGTAATTTTATGGTAGTTTTTCCCCAACACATTCTATCGCCAAACGATCAAATAGACTTTTACCACATTTTACTTCCTATTCAGCATAATCAGACGTGAAATGCATGTATGTGAGCCAACTTAAAACTTCTGGAGTAATTCTGGTATTTGGCGGTTTTCAGCTGGCCCCTATTGAATCAACACTGGCGTTTTTACGCCTTAGCTGCTGCGGACACTTTGTGGATGAATTGGCTTCATTAGAGAAACGCGCGGTCACTGTTCCGCATCATCATCGTCATCATCATCAGCAGCAGCAGCGCTAACAGATTGTTCTTAACGACGGCGCTGTTAAACAGACAAAAAGACACTCGTGCATGATCAAAGTCGCTCGTATTAAACTATGCATTAGTTCAACTGCTGCTGGAGTAGGTGGATGAGTAAGCAGTACGAACTTATCCCACTCCAGACGTTGGTTTAACACATTTAATCAAGGCTTAGATCGCATAGACTGCATCGTCGTTTGTTTAATCACGCACGACTGCAGCCGTAATTTGTGAAAACAGTACGAGTGGAAGGTGAGCGTGGTCTTAATTAAACCATTGCTACAGTGAACTCAGTGGTGACATAACTAGCAGTATAGTGTATCTACACTGTGTCCTACAAAAAATAAAGCCACTAATATTTTGCGGAATAACTTTGGCAAATGTGTTATTCTTTTTGCATTCGGTGATAGGTAAACTGCGGCAGAAACCGAAGCAAACACTGACACATTACCTTAAATCTGTTGCCGCACTACCTTGTGCAATTTTAATACGGTCGAAATTCTATTTCGGGAACTGGTCCATCTCTATGTACCGCGCGTAAGTAGCATGTCATGTCGGTAGCATGTTAATAGTCGACAATAAGCCAATAAAACCGCCACAAACCGTACGCAGGTGCCTACCGTAGATCATTTAACCTTCATATCGCTTTGCTTCTATATAGTCCACGGTGTCCAGCCGTCCTTTCCCCTTTCTCCATCTGTCCGTCTGTGTGTGCGTGTGTTTCTGTCATTCCTCGTCCGTCCGTTCGTCTTCGTTTGACTTCTCAGTCTCGCCTTAAGACATCATTTCCGTATGGAATTAGCTAATGCTTACCGACGTAACTTACCATCACGATTGTTTCAGGTGCATGCAGTACAGCAGTAGGTTTGCTCTGCGGCTTATGCGTGCAGATTAAATTGGTTTCCATAGTGCTGTCAGTGACACTCGATTTTAATTTTTGGGGGGGTCATATTTTCTTGGTCATCTCTTTGTATTGTCTTGGTTGCCACTGCTAGTGAGCGTTTGTCACAAGTATTGATAAAATATTGTGTAGGTCTAGTGCCTACTGTGTTAACGTTAATTTCGCTCTTCGCACTTTACAATGTGAGAGTGGTGTAGAACAAATCTGCACAACTGAGCTACTCAGCACATACAAGACCGAAGAAACTGACGTGTTTCATTTTGCGATTAATTTAGATTGAACTTTTCGGAATTTTGCTATGTTATATTATTTGTTGTTTTGTCGAAGTAGCTTTTGTTTTGTGTAAGATTTTACACGGCAATTGTTAGTGCAACTTATGTTGCTTTATAGGGTGTTTACACGATCCAGCAAACGTCCAGCATTACATTTGCTGGAAATTTGCTGGACGTTTGCTGGATCGTGTAAACACCCCGATATACTCTCCGGCCTTCACTGCTTACGTTCACAGTTCCATTTGTCGGGTTGTTTGGGGGGCAAATTAATGGCGGTGATAATTCCAAGCGTTTATCCTCATTATTTTTCATTAGTTGGTCGATTGCTGAGTACTTTCACGTTTTTCTGACTGACTCCTAGGTCCAAGCAATCCGCTGGCTTTCACGTTTTTCTCCATTCGCCGAGGATGGCGTGCGACAAATTGCGGCACGTTTGCGGTGATCAGCGGAGCGAGACGAGCGGTGACGTCGACGAAAATTGCGCTCGTACGTTATTGTTAATGGTGTGACGTCATCGTTTCCTGTACAGTGCCTCACAGGTGCGAGCAGAGTATACGAAATAAATGTGTGGTGACGTCGTCAAGCCGACCTTATTGTGTCCCCATTTCTCATATCCATTAACGTTGATTTAGTTCTTTTCATCCAGTGGCGAATCCAAAATTTCGAAATAAGAAAGCAAAAGTGTAGGAGTGAAGCCCTTTTCTCAATTTGTTTTTAAATTTTATGTAGAATTAGTGCATTCTGTGCAAAAATTTATATTTGTTTATAAAATGTAGCTGCCACTGTTTCCATCAGATTCACATATTTATTTAGTCCTTGGTAGGCCATTTATGCTGAATATATTTAAAGCATACAGGGTATTACGTTTCATTTTGCACGTAGCGGTGATAAGTTATCTGCAAAAATGTTTTAAAACGTTTCAGCTTTATCTTGCAGAGCTTGAAGATGCTAACAAACCTGCCATATTAGTTACGGATACGTGAAACATTAGCAAAATGTTTAAAGCCGCGCATAAAGCTATAGAAATTAACCGAACTGCACCGACGTTTATTTCAGTTGAGTTCAGTTCATTTCTGTCGCTGTGAACACGCTTTAAAGCTGAAGTGTCTATTAGCCGCCCGTGGCTTCTTTGTAAAGTCAGCCGTCCAGCAAATATCTTACATGACATTGTAACCACGTCTATCTGTGGCCATTTCCCATCTTGAAACCGTGTGCGATGCGTATTTCAAAACGTGTTCTATGTAACGTTTTAGCGCGCATTGTTTGGTGTACGATAAAACAACAGCAAACATTTAGTAGGCCTAGCAAACTCACGTTAACAATGGGACATTTGCTATAGCGGTCGCCAAGCGCCGAACAGCGTACTGTAAAATGTATCGACGCAGTTTATCACCTGCCGGGAAATCTTCGGTTAGCCTACTTACAACAACACCGCATGCAAAATTTATGCGTCGTCCAGGGTTTGTCGAAGTCGCTGGAAGCTAAGTTGAATGAGTTTTAATCAAACCGTATTCGTCGCCGCCTGACGATTACAAAGCGCATCTGTCTGCATAGTGCAAAGAATGCTGAAGGCGACTGTAGATACCGATAAAATCGTAAATTAGCCCATCACTTTAGATACTAGTCTCTGAAGTTCTAAAAAAGCTAATGATTGTCACCCTTTCTATCGCTAAGCGAAAGCAGTTGGCTGTAGCCTACTCATACAGACAATTTTTGTTCGCCAGAATATGGTGGATAAAATTAAATGGTGAATACAAAACTGAAGGAAAATATAATCGTACATGTAGTTTTATCGGCAACACACGTAGTCTAGGAACAAATGGAAGACAAATAGTGAAAATGTCGTTTAATTTTACTAACTACTTTGCAGCAGGTTACTTGCTTTCACTCGGAAACTGAAAAAAATTGTAGTACATTTAAGCAGTTATTGTTGTATCGTTTTGCATTCAGCTCACTTCATCAACGGTGGTAAAACACTAGCAACTAGAATTACTTCTCGCTTTTCGGAGAGCACAGACCGTGCCACTCTCTATTAGCTGCAGCAAGATCATCCCGCGGCAGTGAAATGTTTGAGGAGCAGCTATATCCCGGATGCTGGACGTTGTCGCCTGTAGATTTGTCTCAGTTAAGGCCGTCGGCGCATCCGATGATGTCCCACCAGGTGGTCCTCTTGACCACACGCATCAAACATTCAACACTCACCCAGACCACACATCGAGAGAGCCAGCGAGTAGCCCTCCAGTCTCGGTGACAGCCGGCTTTAAAACGTTTGTTAATACTCCCGACCGACTGACTCTAGGTCCAAGCAATCCGCTGGCTTTCGAGCCAACCATAAAGAATTTAAATACAGTTCGAAATCCATCCGGCCACCTTCGATAGAGATGGAACGATTCGGCCGGAAAAAAAACATCGATTCGTAATGAAACAGGAAGTCGATGTATCGGCCATATCAACTTTTGCGGATTAATTTACTAATTAAACGGCATTCTGAGAATTTCTTATATTCATCGATTTATTGTCTCAGTTTGTATTTGTTTATTATAGTTTTTAGAACAACAACAAATAAAAAAGATTGCAGATATTTGTTTGATTTAATGCCGGTGTCAATTTTTTCATTAATTTTTCAATTTCAACTAAAATCAATGTAACAGGCGCCTGAAAAAAAAACAAAAAACGTTTAAAACGTTTGTAATAAAAATGTAACATAACGCGATTAAATTTAAATTTCGAGCGGACGTGCATCTCCAAAAAATCCAAATGCTGTCCCATCACCACTGCACATTGAGATCGTACGTTGGTGAAAGTTAGACGTAAATGTTGTCGGTCGGTCGGGTGTAGGACATTCCCCCTGGACATATTTCCCCGGACGTATCCCCCGGACAATTTCCCACAAATTTCTCCCACCCGTTTTGTGGCAACCGGACATTTCCCGTCTTCGTTGTCATGTTACGTTTTGATCAAGTGTTGCATGGTAGATGCATTGCAGTGTTCAAACGCCAACACACTGCCAGCATCGCAACCATGCAACAAACGATCATCATGTAACATGACAACGAAAGAGAGGAAATGGTAGGGACTGCAGCCCGTTAATTCGAAAGTTTGATAGTCTGAAAGTTAAGGTTCTTTCCTATACACTTTTACAGACGTTGATTCAATCTCCACATTTCCTCTCAACTGAGAGCATAGAGTTAGGGATAAAGTTAGGGTGAGAATTATAGAGTTGGTAGAAATGCTTTTCGCAATATACAGCTTCGAATTATCGAACCTCCGGAGTATAGACGCACAATCGGGGGAAAAGTTCGGGAAAAATATGTCCAGAGAGAAAAAGTATCTGGGCTCGCGGTCGGTCGGTGACTCGTTGTTGCTGTCGTTGGAAGAAGTAGAACGGAATATACTCTGGCGACTCGTAGATTTGCTCGTATATAGGCCTACGTTTCAGTCTCTTTCCCTTTCACGACGCCACGAAACCAGCCACGTACGACCAAGCTGTGACAGCGTCCGCGCTCGACCGCAAGCAAGACAGATCGGCCGTATACGACCCGTTTGCAGCAGTGCGTAGTGGGTTAAGAGCAAGAAAGCTGGAAATCAGAAAGTTGCAGTAATCCGACAGACGACTGCAGATTACCGACAGAAAAAAATATGGTGCTCAAATTTTTAATTTTGACTCATTTTTTTCTCAAAATACATTAGCGTCCGCGGTCGACCGCAAGGAAGACAGATTGTCCGAGCCGACTGTCGAGCTAAGCGATAAACAAGAGCTTTAACAACGTTCGTCCGGTCCCGTTTCTTGCCATTGAACTTTCACAGATTTAAGTAAAAGCAATTTGCAAAAGATAAGACAATTTTTTAACAAAATGCACAAACCTAGGTAGTTTAATTTGTTTCGTGTGCTGTGGCAAACGACGAAATAGCCGCCATCAATGTGCAGGCTTAATCTCAGCTTTTAATTGTGAATATATTGCACCGTGCATATACTGTGTTTGTCGTTAAAAATCATTACAATTTTTTTTGTTTCTTAGATAACCATTCTTTTATTTGTTATTAGTTCTCAAGTATTGCCATTTGTCTGTCAATGTACTTCCTTAATTTGCACCGCATTTGCAATGTCATCACTAGTGATGTTGTGTGACGCTAATTTGTGATTAGCGAATTTAGAAAAGATCAAATTCAATTTCAAAAATGTCAGCGTGACTAAAAACCGAAAATGCTAATGGGTTTTTAGCCAAATTCATTAGTGCTATTTCGTCGACGTAAGCCTATATGGTGCACGACATTTTATAGCCTCTATACGGACATGCCATTACTTACAGAAACAGGTGCTTGTAAAATAGGAAGCCGTAATTGTCTGTGACAGTGTGACGTCATAGCTAAGTAGTAAGTACCGTCAGACAAGTTCGCACAGTTCAAGTATGATGCTACGCTGTTCACTTAAGATGCTCGACACAAAACGGAACTTGAAGTACCAATGAACAGAAAAAGCAATATGACCTTTAGCGGAACAGTGGAACAGTGTCAGTAGTACAGCCAGAACATAACAATATGCCAATTTTTAATCAATACAAAACATTCTCCGTTTCAAAAGTTTTAACCGCAACGTAGGCTTACGTGGGCTTGTCGCAAATCAGCGTCAAAATAATGAGAAAAAATCTCAACAAGTGCTGTTAACGTAGTTATGGCAGGACCAGTGCGTGAATTTTTGGCCAAAAAGGAAAGGTTTATACAGGCGGACGGCTGCACGATATGTCGGCACTGGGTTGACATAGTTTTCCAATTTTTTTCTTTATGTTTATTTCGCTTCCGTTGCTGCCGGAAAAATTTTTTGACGCGTTACAGCTATGCTGTAGAGCGTCTATGGCACATGTTGTCGTCTGTCTGTTTTCCGTCGTCTGTAACGGTTGTATTGTGGCTAAACGGGCCGAGATAAAACCTAAGTTGCTATTAATCACTAATAAAAAATCGCATACGCTTTTTCAGATGAGATAAAAATTATCCACCTTGACTGACCTTGAAGGTCAGTACTGCAACAGGAACTGTATAAGTCATAGCGCGTCTTCCCTAGCGACAGCTGGGCTTTCTTGTCATTGTAGGTCGTACGTATTACCGAGCGATAACGGGTTAAAACGGACGGTCGGTCGGTCGGTCACTAAGTGACGAAGGGCTGAGGTTGTGGGACGTGGGAGTGTGGTTGGGGGTCTGCGGAGTGTGGGGGTCCCTGGGAGTAAGGAGAAAGTTGGTGAGTGACAACATAATGAAGTCACGGTCAGCGTAGCGTGTTAATGAAGCCAAGACTGCTCGGCCCGACGACGGTCGCCGACACACACAGCTTCATGGACTGACCAACCCTCTAACAACCGGGAACGAAGCTATAAGAAAGCCCACATGGCGAGTCCAACGGTCTTGTAACCGATGACGCCACATGACCCCGAAAGGTCAAGTTCGTGTCCCCAAAATCTTCGTGGCGCCACATCTCCATAACAATGCAAAATAGACGCATGGTCCACCCATAGAATATCGCGCACCGCGAGTCGAATGACGTGACTGATGACGACACGTGAGTTTAAAAGGGCAAGGTCGTGTCCCCAAAATTGTTCAGGCGCCATATCTCCATAACGCTGCAAGATAGATGCTTTAGTCAACTGGAAAGGGAAATAAGGCGACAGAAATGATGGCAGTTCTTTCGCTTTGTACAGTCCGTGCAACGCAACTAAACCGGCATTTCGGTTTAGTTTAGTTTCGTGGTTTTGAAAGTGTCTTAAAAGCAACTATACTCAACTGAAAAACCAGTTCATTTTAGTTCAGTTCAGTTTATTTCATTCGTTCTGTACGCGCCTAAAATGTTTTGTGATTAAACCTATTCACACGGCAGCGCTTGCACTTTGGAAAGGTGTTTTCACTGAATGAGAATGAGTTTGGCAAAATCGTATACCGGGTAATTAATTTGATTTGTGATTCTAATGTAGAGTTGCAAATTACGACAAAAATAATAACAACTCAAGAGGCGCACAAACATTATCGGAAACATATTCAAATCTATATTATATACGCAACTTAAGTAGCTCATTAACACAGCACCAGTTGAGATCAGAAGCTTCGGCGTTGCAGTGTAAAAGCCTGAGAGTGCTGCTGTTCCATTATTGCTTTTGCATTTTTTTTATATTTTAGGGCTATAGAAGTCAGCGATTAACTAACACAGTAACACAGTAACACAGTATTTAATAAAATATGTGACAAACGCACATAATACAATAGCAAAACAGAAGAGAAATGTAATTTAGACAAGGTAACATAGCATAAAATAATTAAACACAGTCAAAAAGTGATCTAACTAAAAAAGACTGTTTATGCAATTTTTTACTACAAACAGGCA
>Ga0209367_1003897_pt1 | contig 20438 bp, 12 predicted proteins | sample WorMetLIZISLAND2_FD_187412 | JGI IMG/M metagenome (GOLD analysis project Ga0209367, IMG submission 187412) | Marine gutless worms symbiont microbial communities from Max Planck institute for Marine Microbiology, Germany - Olavius geniculatus... ...
TTATAGGATCGCCTTCCAGAAAAGTTTTCCCAACGGGACGGATTTTAACCGGTAAACTGTCGGCCAGGAGAGACTTTTCTCGGGGGGGGGCGGCGATCCTATAATGAAGAGACTTGTCAGCGGCCGGCGATATTTTAATAAAAAGAACACATATCAAATCCGTGGATTTTTTTGCGGGGGAGACATTTTAATGTGACACCGGCTGCTAGAGGCTGACTGATGGCAATTGATTCTAGCTATTTGTTGTCGTCACGGCCTGCACGGCAGCTCGAAGGTGCGCGGTCGGCGGTGGTCCAGGTGTTTGACCTCGAGGGTCGAGTGCAGTCATCAGCTACCCGTCATCCTATGGATCCATGCATGCACCGCTTCAGCGTAAGAGACTTCACACAGCATCGGCGTTTCTTTCCTGAATAAGACGCCATAAATAAGCCGTACAGCCAATAAGTTTTGAAGTGGCCGATAGATATCATTAAAAGCGAAAAAAACTGTGATAAACATTTTATAAGCACCGGGAAAGGTGCGGTCGTGGCCACAAAAGTTTGCGCTAATAACTTAAGTGAGTAAACGTATAGATCTATAATTTAGCGCATACCGTTTACAAACCCGAGAAAGATTTTTTGTTCTTGCACTTTTAAGTGGCAAGTGTAATCGCAGATATTCCGCGTGTGCGAAACGGTGACAATTCACAGCTTTGCGGAAAACGGAAAATAAAGTACAGTCTTTGACAGTCCATCTTCGCCGACAAAGATCGTAAGTAATGGCGGACAATATCCAAGTTATTTTTTAGAACTTGCACGTTCGCTGGTCAGCGGTAAGAGATCTAGTTTGAAAACAACCCACGCGCATTTTACTGTGAATAAGACTTATGGCAAATTAATGATTTTAATTTAGTGATGAGCGGCTAACATGATTACAACGATTACGACGGTTGCGATTAACTTGGATTAGACGCGCTAAATTATCTGCTGCTTCATTTGTTCGGCATCAGGCAACTGAATAACGAAGCGTGGCAGTTATTCAATGAATTAAGCCGTTAATTTGTGCTGCCGTGTAGATCTATACAGTATAGACACGTACGTTTGGCCTACAGTTGATAGTAGCGATCGAGAGCTAATTGAGTGTACGCAAATCTGCAATGCAGATTGACGAGGTGGTCGATAAAAAAACAAGCGCTATTGATAAAAATACGACAAGTGAATTTTGTTAATTACTTGTTGTTGCGGTTGTCGTTGTCTCTATACCGCTGACTTTAATAAGCAAAACTGACTGACAAAAATGGAAAAGAAAATTCAACATACAAAAATAAAAACGTAGCACTCAAAAACGAAATATCACACACAAGTACAAGCCGTGTATCAGACGGGACACATCTTATGCCAAAAAAATCGTTTGAAGAACATTGTCTAAACTAAAAAAAATAATTACAATTTCAGTTAAACGAGCTATTTTTTAATCGATGTTTTTCGACAGTTTATCTGCGATTTTTAAACGGACGACTTAGTTCGATATGATGGCAGCGATATCACGGTTGCGTGTGATGAGCGCCGACCGGGCGTAAACAAACAAGCTTACCGTATATAGGCCTAGTGGAGCAGAAGTAGCTAAGTAGCTGTGTATGAGTTATGGTATAGATAGAAGGTGTTGCTTGGATGTGGTTGGCTAGCAGCAGTCGAATATAGGACTCTGAAAATAGAGAAGAATTTAGCTTAGGAAACTTAGCTACAGTAAAGTTAGCTGGATAGCTGTGATAGCAAAGGTGTAGGAATGCAGCAGAGTGCCTAGAACCGAAATAATCTAGGGAGTTTAGCCAGTAGCTGTGCGAAAGCGCGGGGGCCGGCTCTTTGCTGTCTTCCGCTCCCTTTTGGGGGGACGGTTTTCATAGCTGGGAACGCTTAGCTGCGTCTAAGGCGGCTTAGCTGTATTGACGTCATTGTAGGTTTGTAACTGTGCAGTAAAAAGTTGCTGCGCAGTAGATTTTAGAGAGTCGTAAGTTCTGAACGTTGAGAAGTACGTAGTTCGTCTGAGAGATAACTGTATAGTGAAGCTGTAAATGGTCGCTTTCGATTGATTCTATTCGCACTGTGAAATCTGATAAATAAAGTCTGCTCGGAGTGTTTAATCAAGTTACCTCTCGCACTGACCTTAGCTTTCGCATAGACCTTACAGTCGCTGGTCTAATAGCAAGGAAGCATTTCACGATGATTTCTTGCTGCAGCCGTGCTGTACTGACGCGATCAAACATATGATCGGGTCGCTCTCCACCCGAACGGACTGAGATTATCCAAGCGTCGGCGCTTCTATAGATGCTTCTACGTTTCTTCGTCCGTAAGTCACGTTTCCCGGTAGTCTACTTGTGGTTGCCAGTCGACGGAACGGGAAGCGGTCGGTCCTTGAGCGGCTGGCGCGGACAGACGGAAAGAAGTCAGTCTTCACAGAGTTTCGTTCGATTAATTAAGCAGCAAGCGGTGTCCGGAGCGGTCGGTTGCAATACGTGAGCGCTCGTTTGAGCATCTAAAAGCAAAAGCTTCGCTCGACCACCAAAGATGCTCATTCGCTCGGCTCTATTGCATGATCGGCAGAACTGGAGTGTAATAAGGCGAACTTGTGACGCCAAGTATGTAGTGCAGTACAGGCCTATGATCCGTCAACGTCACAGCTTCTGCCCTATCAACAAGCTGCATTTTTATGTTAAGGTCATTTTGCTTACTTATTATTTAAAATCTTTATGATCAACGGAGAGAACCAAAATCAAAAGCAAACAATCAAAATAACAAAAAATTAGAGAGGCTACGCATGGAAGTGTAAACTCAAAATCTATACGTTTGTTAATCACGAGATTCGAAAAAAATATGTTTACATTTTTGAGCAACATCACAATAAAGTATACGTCTAAAGTGGCTTGGATATGTGCGACTCGTATATGTGAGATATCAGAATCACGAAAACAGTTTTAGTACAAAAAAACGACGATGTGATAATGCTTAAAAAAATAGAAAAAAGACATTGCAGAAGACAAAGAACAAACAGTGGAAAGAGTTGGTACTAACTACATCTGACTAAAAATAGTCGGACGATGGAAACCGGGCTAACCTATACAAATAAACCTACATACGATTTTAAATCAAAAAAATATTGTCTATTTATTGTTGAAATCGCACAACCGGTATAAAAATGCGAGTCAACTTAAAGAAAATAGCATTCAAACACAGATCACGCCATTTCTGTAGTATTTAAAAATGTCAAACTGTGCTTTATTTCTTTAACCCCTTCTTGTATTAATTAAACTCCTTCCTGTATTAATTTAATTAGCTGATTACTTCACTTGAAAAGATTCGAATTAAATGTTGAAGTGATGCGTGACATCAGAAACTCGTCAACAGTTTATATCCGGGCCTAAAGTCGTCATTGCTCATTACTCAATTGCTCTGAGCAAGCAGCGTTCACTTTCAATCACTTTCGCTCCTGTCATATCAAACAGAACGTGGTTTTAATTGGTTTCAGAGACTTGCTTGTCGCTTGACTGTTCAAACGGTGAATTGCGCAACTAATTAATACACTTTGTCGCCGAGATTGTTAGTGTGAAAGTTCCAAGGATCAAACTCGTCACGGACGACAGCATTTTCGGCCTGCGGTCACACGTAACGTGTCTGGCCAACGGCGCGACAACGCATGGTCAGTCAAAGTGGGCGTATATTGGGCCATAAGTGGTCAGTGACTTTGGGCGGGTTAATAATTCGATGGGCGTCAACCGTGTCCACGCTTCAGTTCAGTGTCCGGAGAGAGGACAACTCAAAAGTGGTCAATCTGAAATGACGCGCACGCTGCACATCTTTATATGTCGTAAAGGCACGAGGTGAAATATATAAATACCAAAAATTTTAAAATGGTTTACATACAAAAATTTTTTGCTCAAGCGACTTGCGTTAATTTAGCATTTCATTGCTGATGCTGCAAAGCAATTGTGCAATGATTATCACATAGGCATACTATTAGCATCATTGTAACAAAACTAGTTTAGTTTATTTATAAAAAATAAGTGAAGATAAGCATTGATATATTTTTACCACAATTCCAAAAGTATATTTTAGCTTTAGTCGCGGCATCACTAACAAAACCACTCTAAAACAACAAATTATTTAGTCAGTCAGTCAATGAATCAATGATTCCTTTGGGATGAGCGTATACAGTATTTAATTTGAGTCTCTTACCAAAGTGAAAAAAGGCAAAGCATTTGTGTATTATTCTTTGCCATGCACGCGCATCAATAAGCCTACTGACGACTGAATAACAAACTCGAAAAATGAGACAGTCTTAAAGACAAAAAATATCACGTATAAACTAAATCTGCTGTTGGCAGGGTACTGAAGTTTACCGTTGAGCAAAAAATCTTCAGCGTGTAAGAAACAAATAACAGCTGCATGCCGATAACAATAATTTATGCATGTTCCGTAAATACACCAGTGAGTGTTTCAGAATTATCATATTGCATAATCGCAAATAATACATTGCCGCGCACGCAAGTATGAAACGAAGACGTTGTACGCCCCTTTGTTGTATGAAATCAAACGTCGCACACAGCGACCATCAATTTGCCGGCACTTGGCCACATCTCTTGCGTGAAGCGCGTTATATATGCAGCATCAGCAGCTGCTGCGGCGGCGGCGGCGCTCAGTCGAAGGCAAACCACTTCAGATCGAGCTGCTCTTGGCGCGACAAATATTCTACAATTTGTCATTTCCCTCGCGGTCAGCGACAATTGCGTTACAAAGGGAAGACGACGCCACGGGTGAAGATGGAGAGGGAAGGGTGAGGCGAAGGGAACAGATGATAGGGATGGTGGAAGTTGTTTGTAAAGGCGGCGGCTTGGCTTTAGATTAAGCTGTTGCGGACGCAGACAATACGTTGATAGTCTTGCGCCGCGACGCTCGACAACTGCAAGCACAATGGCCGGGCAGCCAGGTGGTCTCCATGCGCTGGGAGGGGAATGGGAATGGAAAGGCGCGGAAACCCTGCGTTACAGCCTTTCCTTGCGACTCATCTCTGACGTGCTACAGAAGAAAGATTCTGCGTTCACGGAACTGACGTCACAGCTCTTGACCCGTTTCACTTCCGCTCGGTCCGCATCTTCATCCCGTCGCCGCACACCGGGTCTTTCAAGCTTGATCACTGCGAGTTTCTCCGTCCCGCCAACTGGCCTGGCATCGTTCGGTTGTGTAATTGATGAGGTGTTTGGCGAACAATAACCGCTGATCACCGGCAGACAAACGTCTGCGTATACAAGACGCTCGCGCGCGGTATGGCACCGCGTTTGAAGTTCGTTAGCCCGCGCAGAATTTCGCGCCATGATCATGCGCAGTCGCCGCGTCCGCTTCCGGCTGCGTCTGCTGTCATTCTGCATTTAATTTAGCACCAAATCGTGCTTTAGGCTATCCGGTGCTTCCCAACCTGACAGTTTCTCGTGGTTGTCGAAAATAGCGATAAAGTTAGCCATCCGACTCGTTATTTGCATTAGAAATGTGAACGATTTGCGGATGTACTTGTACACAGATCAGATCTATGGCGTAGCTAGGGAGCTCAGAAGAGCCAGCCCTCCAGTCCCCAGACAAAACATAGGCACACGTTTAAACTGCACCAAATGTGCCAATTTGGTCAGTTAATTTTAAGACAAAAAATAATTAAAATTGTTACCACCAGAGGTCATATTTTAAAGCCACATTGCACCAAATTCGATTTCGGCTGTGGCTCCGCCCCATACCCCACTGAAGAAGCTTACAGAGCCCTAGACCCCTTAGCTGGGTTTTAGAAAGTTTTACTTCTAAAAAAGGAAGGAAAAGAGAAAAGGAAAAAGGGAGAAGAAATGAAAGGGGAAAGGGGGGAGGATGCAAGGCTCCCCAGTTTACATTTCTGGCTACGCCAAGTGCCGAGAACACAATACAAAACACGCTGCAAAAGCAGAAATAAATGAAATTGAAAATAAAAATAAAGTTAGGCCTGATTGCAATCATCGTTAAGAGATTTTCTATGCTTGCAGCATCATTTATAGAAAGCACATAGAGCATACTGCTCTCACATGAGACCCGTAGGCTAATCATAATCGTTGTATAGGCCTAGCTGGCGTGCATCGTATACTGTATACGGAATACTTAGCCGTTGTAATTAGCCGTTGATGATTCACGGTTAACTGGTTTAATTAAGACTTGCAGTTAATTTTAACATTAAGTGATAAAAGCAAGTTGCGGCGTTGACGCTGAACTGCCCTAAGGCATGGTCTCAAGGCCCAAGAATCAACGACCAAAGACGGGACATTGTATAGCCCAAGAATGCGCAATGGTTCCGGTCTGTGGTCACGAAGTTTAGCTGCAAGCGGCCGTGATTACCAATGCTCAGTCGCTGTAACCGATGACGTCTGTACGCGTCATTTCATCGCATCTGTTGCCAATTGATGGATCGAATTATCAATCTTGACTGCTGCCAGTTTCACTATACACAAACCTGAATTGAAGCAATAAGACATTACGACATGTCCGCATTGGAGCGACAAATCGGCATTTTCAACTACCAAATGGCAAATATTATTGTTTGTTCGAACTAATACACAAAACAATTTTTTGCATTACGTTAGTGTTGAGTTCATGATAGTAGGCTTAACTCTAATGAACCACCAAAAAACGTAATTTTACCGAACTTGAATTGCTGATGTACGGTTAATTGAGACAACAATACCAATGGGCCAAGGTCAAGGTTCATACAAAATCATATATAACAAATGCAGGGTCATTTCCAAAATGGCATTAAGTGTCACAATCAAATATAAAATCGTGGGTTAAGATCAAAATCAATGTCAAGGTTATTAGACCTATTCGTTACAAAATCAACTATTTGAGTTAGTTATTGCAGCGGGCAAACAAAACTACATCGACGCTTATAGGCGTCAAGTAGCATAGTAACGCCTGTATTTTACATCGTGTTAAATATTTTTATATCACTAATGTGGTGATTAGTTTCTATAAGAAGCATGTACGAAAGTCAGAGAATAACAGCAGCAGTGCACACCGCGCGACGCACACTGCAGCCCAAACTCAGCAACAGCGTCCTATCACTGGCACCGCAAGGTCACTACGAACCATATGTTCCATCGGCAGCGTTTAACATGCAAATTACATTTTTGTCGACGGCGCAGTTAGCGCCTAGCCTGTAGTGCATAGCTCGTACTGGGTGGTCGACGTGTGTGGTGTCGGCCACTTGCTGCTGTGTGATCCGTGATGTCGGCGAATATACTGAACGTGTCTATAATTTATGCAAATATATGCAAGTGACTTGAGCCAACTCGACTATAATGCAGAAAGTCATTAACCCCGCGCTACGTCATATTCGCATGAGCCAGTGAAGTCGCGTCGGTTCTGGTTACACGAAATGCACAGTTGCTTTAAAACCGACCTCGTTACGGCATTTGTGACATTGCGATAAACAAAAAAAAATTATTAGGGAGGCAAAGAGGTCGAGAGACTACAAGCGCCGAGTGAGATAAGGAAACGGGGATAGTCTGTTCCACTCGTCGTCCGAGTAGAGGATCTCGGGAGCGTTGTGAGCTCCGCTAGCGTGGAGTTCTACGTATATGTATGGTAGTTTGTTCGGATAAAGCATGACAGATTTAGTTTTTTTTGTTTTTTTTTCAAAGTACAAGCACTCCTTCTCTTCCTTGCGGGTGCCGGTGATACGCAGTTGCACAAAAAGTTGATTTCAGCCGTGATACGATTTCGAACTTTGCAGAGACTTGTAAACAACATGAAAACTCAGGGTCATGAAAATATCACTTTTAAATAGTTGCAAAATGATATTTAGATAAAAAGTTAAATCATTTTCAACTATTTTCTCATGTTTTCTACACGGTTAGATTAGATGTAGACTTTTCACCAGCATACGGATTTGTACGAAAAATGTAATCTACAGCTCTGTTCCAGGAGCAGTAAGTAAAACGTCCGCAGATTCTCCAAACGAAGTTACGAAATATTCAGATCACCTACACAATGTCATGCAATTATATCCCGACAGAAGAATTTTTAGACCTTTTCTGGGCTTTTATCTACGTTAGTGTTTGCGGCATGTTCGTTCGTGTTCAAGTGTTTCATGAACGAGACGATGATGCACGAGTGATGCGGCGTGTATCAATGACTGACTGATGATAGGCTGCCGCGGCAGCTGATCGGCGCGCAATCGCACTGCATCAGTTCATGCGGATGAACGAACGGCTTTATTCACACGTGCCACACTAACGAACGACGTCCAAACTCACCTGTCCTGCTGTATAACACGCTTTAACAGCATCGCTTTTTCTTGTTTGATCTCTATCGCCGAGTAAGTTTTTTGTGCTTCGATAATGATGCATATAACGAAATGATCGCAGATTAATTCCGCTCAGTGCAAGACGCATCAATTCACGCGGATATCAGTTAGCTCGTCGTTCGGTTTCCGTCATTCAGACTAATAGACTTCATCACCATCATCATCATCAGCAGCAACAACAACATCAATTATTAATTTGAGAACAACGAAACAGCAGATAAACGCGACTGAGCGATGTAAGCAACATGAAGCATTCTGAGAGACATAGAAACTGTGGTAGCACTTACAGCTGGTCTAAACCAGAGAAAGCGATTAGGCTTGCCTTAAACCTTAAGCTGCAAGTTGTAGTTTTGAGTTTTGACTTACGTGCTTTCTAATTATTTACCAGCTAGCAGCTACAACAATAACCAGTCCGAGCTGGACAGTTTACTGGCTGCAGTTGCATTTACTGACAAAAACCAGCAATAACCTAAATCCAAGTAAAAAAAATACAAAACGAGTTATTATTTAAAATGTGCGTTTCGTCTTTTCTTTGCAGCACATTGCAAGTAACATCTTTTAGTTTTAGCACGAATGACTGTTCCGATCTGACGCTGATTATGAGAATATGGTCGTTCTGGGGGTATTCGCGATCGTGCTGAAACAAGCTGCGGACGATGCAAGGGTGGTCCGGGGCAATCGTGGTCATCGTGGGCGGGCAGCGTATAAAAACAGAGGACAATGGCCAAGAGATGCCAGTGACGTCGAGGTCGTCACAGGCCGCCCGCGTGACGTCGACAAATTCTGCCAATTTCCCGCATTCACGTCGTCGCTGCTGTAACCAGCCATTGGCTGTAACGTACTGAGATAATTCAACGAACGCGACACGATCTAGTCTTGTCAGTGATGGTTACTGCAACTGCAGTGTCTTGTGTCCAGTCAGCCATTCCGACCACACACAGCGGTAGCACCGTCTTCCTAATCACTTGTCTCACTGCTAGTTTCTTGTTCTGCTTATGACATGTTGGCGCAAAAAAATAATATTTGCCTTATACATAAATTAATGTCTTCATCTATTCACAATTGAATCTAACTGTTTTCGAGAGTCATTTATTTTTTTGGCCAAATCACTAAGTAAAAATATGCAGAGAGACAAATAGACGCATAAAACAAAACAGTAAAATAAACAAAAATTTTAAAGCTCAGGTTCCACTATGACGTGTATAATAACAGTCTTAGCATAATTAAATAACGTTTTAATCTGACTTAAGATACCACCCAAAAGTGATGCATTTATCTGATACAATGTCCTCGATTATATGTGGTTTTTGTACAAAATATCAACAACGGTGTTAAAATGGCAGCAAGTCCGAAGCTTTTGTCAATTATTCGTGCACATATATAACCACAGTTTTACGTAACAATAATTTGGCGAGAAGTAATAATAAATGAAGAAAATGGCAAACAACTACATAGGCGAATACTCTTAAAATCATAAAAAGTACTTAAATAATAACGAGAAGCTATCAGAGTTCTCAAACCTGCTCTCAGAACGGTGCTGCCACCTGCCGCACACAACTGAGTTTTACTTGACGCTTTATCTCCTTACATCTCACATCTTGCGTGATCCAGAATGCACGAAAGAATTGGATCGCCGTCAATATCTAGGCACGTCTTTTTTGAACCATGCCCAGTTCTTCAATGCGTTTTGAGCTATTTTGCGTGAAAACGGACAGACCCAAAATACACCCCGTTAGCCGGCTAGCCGTGAATTTCACGGCCGGCTTAGCATTTTCGCGATTAGCTTATCCGCGATTTTCGCGGCGACGGCGGCTTAGCATATTCGCTACGTTCCTGCAGTTTCGTGCAGTTTTTACACTTTTTGCGACGTTTTTGCCTTTTTAACGTTTTTTTTCATTTTTTGAACGTTTTCTATATTTAAAAAAACGTTTACCGAAAATTTTATCAAGAAATTTGAGAAGCACTTTTAAAACCATGACAAAAACGAATTTATAGGCCACATGCAGATTTCGGTTTTGTGGTAGTTTGCTTAGTTAGTCTAGAGATATGACCACACGGTTGAATTGAAATTGAATAAAGTGTTCTCTTTCTCCACTCTTTCTATCTCCCCAGTTCCAGCTGTACTGCGTCCACGGCATTAGGTATTTGGCAAGAGGTTGAACAAACTAAAGCTAACGTTTTTTGTTTAACGTTTACGAACAGTTTTCCTGCCACGTCTTTAATTAGAAACTTTTAACGTTTTCACATTTTTTTTTTCTGAAACGTTGTTTACATCTATGCAATGCATAACCGGCATATTTTGCAGCACATTATGCAGTGTGTACTGTGTAGTAGGCCTAAGTGTTGTTACATTGTAATTTGTAATACTGTGCCACTGACTGTAGGGAAAGTTACGGTACGGGGCGTTATCGCTACTGCGCTTTGTGGTTCTTTTAGTGTTCACACAAACCGATATTAACGACTTTTTCTCGGCTAGCCGCAATTTTCGCGGCGGCGACGGCTTAGCAAAATCACGGCGCGGCGGCGGCTAAGTCAGCGGCTTAAAGGTCTACCCCAAAACAAAACTTTTTCGTTAGTGGTAATTAACAGATTAATCATATAAACTTACACAAGCCTAATGCTAGGCCTATTTAATGTTAGGCATAGTGAGTGCGGTCGAGTGTCGTTCAACAGTTGATCGGCCGTGCAGTTAGCCGTGAGGCGAAAACATCAGCTGATCACTGGGTAAGACTACTATACGTCAAGGCGTGGTTCGTTACATTTCGCGCTCAGTTTGCGTGAAATTTCTCGTCAGCGACGCCGCAAACAAGCTCTTGCTGCTGCAGCGGCTGAATAGGCGGACGTGTCGTGTGAACACAGGCGCAGCCAGAGCGCACGCAGGTGGGTTCTACCAACGGCGTAGCCAGTATGTAGGGACCAATATGAATTCTGTCCTCATATGATTTAATTTCACTGTCCACTGTCTATTATTTTAACCGTATAAAAATTAAACCTTTTTATACAGTTTTAAGTTGTTAGTGAGTGCTCACATTACAAGTAATTTCAACCCTGCAGACCATCGTAAATCACTCAAAATTGTGACACTGTGCACTAACCGACGATTAAATTATTTTTAATCAGCAAAGGGTTTAACTAAACCTGTATTTTCGCAGAAGACTAGCGACCTAACTAAACTGAACTGCACTGACTAGACGCTTCGGTGTGCTGTTATAATTTGTTTTGCACAACATGACTACAGTCGTTCAGTCGACTTATAGAGGGGCCTATTTTAAGGAGGCTGCAGACAACAGCTCAGCAAAAAGCTTTCAGCTGGAACCGCAAAGAAAAGCAGAGATATGGAGAGCGAAACATAACTAGGAAAGACACAGCGACGTGCCACTGTCATGCTATGGACACCGGAAGAGAAGACACACTGTACAGAGCCATTGATAGAACAGTGAAGTACTGGACTGTTTTGTGCGCTTTGCACCGGGATGGACGCAAAGTTTAGTGTAGGCCTAATGGAACAGCAATAGGCCTATAAGACTTTTCGTTGTATTTAAGTCGTATTGCAAGACCTTATTGTTTTCGTACAGCGTATTCCTGACTACGCCACCAGATGGCTAAATGCTTTTGATGACTGTGGACCGGACAGTTGACGCTTAGGACGTGGACCCAACAAGTCGATGATCGGTTTCACATTGGGCGGTTGCCGTTCGAACCAACTCGCCGCCGCATCACTGAGGCACAGTATATACACGTCGTCGTTTCGTTTATGAGTCGGTCGCCGACCCATGTCGCCGACTGGGTCCCTTGAGCCCCGGCCGGTCGGCTATTCGGCCTGCTCTGAGAGATTATGCTCAGGGACGCGGCAGTTGCGGGCACATGCCCCGAGGCGAGGCTCTCCGACGACAGTCAAACTGAACGACGAACCGCAGCGGCGGCGCAGTTCACAACGTCGAAGATCATCCCGAAGACTAACGAGCAAAACAGAGAAAAACAGCACGTCGGCGAATCTGCCAGCTCTTCGACTAAGTTGCAAGATATAAACGTGTGCATGTTATACACTGGATATGCGAGAAAAAAAGTCGTCCAGGTCGAAATGCAGAAACGTCTTGTAGGCAAAGCGGTTGTTTGAAACATCAAATGGTAAACTCGGGCTGCTGCTGCTGCTGCTGCTGTGTTTTAGAATCAGCTTGATTCTGTCCGATTTTTTAACAGAAGAGGGTTGACTGTATAAGACAGATGTTTGCTACAGCAATTGATCAATGATCGTACCATATACTAATGAAAGTGTTTATAGGCCTATAGGGCGATTTGGTGTTTCGTTCAAGCGATTTGATAGTACTACTGCACACCTATAAAACGTTGCAGACGGCATGTAAACAGTCTGAATTCTTTCTATTGTCGTCTTTTGCCAAACTTCGTGAGCCGTGACCATACACTTGCAAGTCCTGCATTGGCACGACACATTTTACTTAGAACACTTACGTGGTTTTGAGGTTGGCGCATTCGCTTCCATTTCGTGGCTTTTCGTCAGATTTCAGCCTTTCAGAGTACACTAGCTGGCTGGTTAGCTCCTGCAGTATCGATTCGTCTGTTTCTAATTATTGTTCGGTCACCGACAGGTATTACAGACAAACGATATAGGCTGCAGTCGCGGTGATCGTTTCAGGGTGGGCCAAAAAAGGTGCTACCACAGTGGCTGTACGCGTGCACACGTCGTCAAGAATTGGCGGCGCCAATAACATGTACTTAACGGTCATTTTACGCCGAGGTCGCTATCGGCGGTTTTTTCTACGTGCTTTTTGATGACATCGGGTGCAGTGTCAACGCGATATCCGATTTTTACTTGTTTTGCTTTACCGGATATAGAACATAATATAATATAATATGTGACACTAACACGTTCGATTGCACATATCACCAATGAACAAAATAAATATACGTATAATGTGTAAAGCGTCGAAATGTAGAGGACAAACATACAGTGGGCATCGTCAAACTCTCTGACATGTCCAAGAGATTAATCTCGAAACTTGCTCACTAACAATCACGAAACAATTAATTCAGCCTACACCTCTGAACTAAACTTACAGACCGACCAGGCCGACAACGGTATTGCGCGTACTTTGCCAATAAGCTACAGCGAAAAGCAGAGCAATAGCAGAGCCAACTGATACAATTTTATTTTTCAATCTAACCGATATTTTTACTTCCACTTTATAAAAAAATTATTTTGAGTGCACCAGACTACCAGTAAAAAAATCCGATAACATGCATATGTTTTCGTTGCGTCTTTTACACTGTACGTTTATTTGTGTAGTTATTTTGACAGGAATGCATACCCACAACTATGTTTAAAAAAGGAAGACCGTCTTACACGCAGCTAAATTAAATTTGTAAAAACCGAGGGGAGTAAATTCACAACTGACCATCAGGAAAGACAGCTCTCATCTTCAAGTAGCTGGTGGTGAGTCGAATGATGGACGCCTTGTCCAACTGGCTGGTGATCGCCGGAGGAAGCGGAAGTAGTTTGGCGAGCTCGTAGAACTCGGCGTTTTCCTTCTCGCGACGTGTCTTCGCCGCGTTCTTTGACTTGTCCTTCATCGTCGTTGTCGTCGTTGTCGCAGTCGTTGTCCTTGTTGTCGTCGGACGCTGTTGCTGTGCACTGACGCTGATCACCCAGCTCACGCCTATTGACGACATAACACGACGCAGCGTTTTCTGTGAAATTTAATAGCCGAAAAGGTGGCAGCGGCCGGCGTCGTAGATTAAAAAAGTAGGACGGGTAGAAAAATTGCAAATTTTCAACAAAAAACATTATAAATTGCTCAAAACTTTAATTTTTGCCTCAAAATTCCCGTAAAGTAAGAAATTTTTAGCGACAAAAAGCTCCCGTAATTTTGGGACACAAATTATGCAATAGAAAATACTTCCGGTAACGTGTTGTAGTTTCGCGGCGGTCGGTAAACAAAGCTCGAAAATTTTGCGCTAAAATACATCAGCAGTAAAATAAAAAAAACCGCTGAAAACTATACCGTTTTGAGTGGCATAACAATATCAAAAAAACTAAAATTTAATAAAAGTGTTTGGAAAAAAAGACACGGTGCTAAAAGATCAATGGTTATATATTCAAAAAAACTAATCGCTTTTTTCTGTGAAACGCACAACATTGATACGACTGGATACCAGTATGTACATGTATACATGTAGACCGTAAAAACGGCACTGGTCGACGTCGCACGATAATTGTGTCAAAGTCTCGAAGAACTTGCGCTGTGTTATGAAATACTCCAGGAACACAAAACTGTAAATTCAATTGCGAGAAAAACTATCGGCAAAAAATTGGGGCACGCATATAAACACACGCAATTCATTATTGTAGATATAGTTCACCGCTCTAATTGTTACCTAAGCAATTATTTAAAATATTTATTTTTGTACTGTAAATTTTCCATCAGAATTAATTGCCGAATTGATCCAATATTGATGATAAATAAAAACGTTCAATACAAATGTCAAGATTAAGTTACATCATCACACATTTAAAAAGATCCCTATGACTGTATACGATGTAGTGTACAGAGCGACCTGAACTGACATGGTTTAGTTTTTTCAACGAGCGAGCAAAGCGACCCTTCGGCTGATGCGTACGTGCGCGTAGCCACGTAGTTCACCGACGCTATTAGACGGTGTCTACTGTAATAGATTACTTCTTGTCCATTGGTCAGTTCGTCAAAAACTAAACCATGTCAGTTCAGTTCAGTTTATTTAAGTCGATCTGTACGCGTCTTAACGGATCACGCATGCATCTACCTCTGCAGTGGACACAAAAAACTTGCGTCGTCGTCGTCGTCGTAGTGCCAATTTGAGCAGGTCGTCGTCACCTCGTCTCCACTCTCTGTACCGGACCTTCGCCACGTGCCTTTTGTATATATAACGATGACGTCACGTCGGAACCGGAAATAAATTCATTCTTAGCACAATTTTATATTAACCACGATCGAATCTAACGAATATAACGCCCAGACTAAAAGTTTCTGCGTCGAAGTAGGGCTTACGTCGACAATGTGCGCCTCAGTTTGTTCATCTATATTCTGTTGTCTTGTATCCGACCTATACGAAATCTCTCGTTTTTGTCGAGCCTCCAGTTTAAGCTAGTTTGCCTGATCAGTGGTAATAATTTTGTCACCGTTATCGACTGTCGAGAAACAGTAGCGACCACGCGTTTAAACTATACAGCGGCTGCGACGGCGAAGGCCTACCTATACGGCGTATTTACTGTCGGCATTGCTGGCACCATTGCTCGCACCTGGCAACCGGCGCTTGTCCATCAATCGTCTGCCGCCAATCGCAACGTCGCTTCTATGGCGTCGGGTGTGGCCGCGATCGATTTTGTCGTTTCATGGCAGTCACTAACCTGCGGTACGCGGCGAGCTGTCGACGACGGCGCGGTGCTATTTCTGTCATTCAAGCGACGAAGACACGAGAATAATAACGCGCGGCGTGGCACGGCGACGTCACTCCACGGTTGTCACCGCGCAAACTACAGTGCTTAGTGCATGCTGCATATCGATGATTAGTTAAGTCCAGAACATCTCTATAACACTCACATTTGCAGTGATAGGTATGACGCTTCACATAGGCTTCATATGTATAAGGAACAATTATGCACAGACGCCGATTTCCAGGCGTAGTTATATTATGCAAACATTGCAGAAAAAAGTTAAGAAAAAATTCATCCTAGGGGCCTACTTGTTTTAAATTGAATAAGTAGATACTTCTCTGGCCACTCTCCTATGTCATCAATTATTGTATTGTTATATTATGTTGTATTTTTAAAAAAAATAAACTTTTTCTTCGGTAGTTTACGCAAATAAAGAGGAAACTAATTGCAGCCAGTTTGTATAGGCCTACGACGTCTTTCGTTTTGTTGTTCGACACGCAAGTTATAGAATTTAACTCAATCATTCAGCATGAGGTTTGAGAGGATTAATTGACATAGGCATAATAGGCTTCGCTAAACTGACATAGCTCTAATGATAAAAATAAACGAATACAGCGAGCAAACAAACAAACAAAAGCTACGTGTGTATATATCTTTTTTGCGATTCGACTAAATGATTTTCAAAAAAACTTTAAAAATAAAAATTGCATATATAGTTCTAATGTTCGTATAAGTTATAAGCCTATTTAAAATAATTACACTATGTTAACCATTGAAACAACAACGAAAACCACCAGAAAGTTTTTTCAGGTTTTATTGATCAACTTTAAATGCAGCCGCCGTTATCCGCAAGCAGCCTTGTGCAACATGAACGATGAAAGTAAAGCGCTGTAGACGCGGCGAAATGAAGCGAAAGTATTTGCACCGAATTAATGTTGCCGCCCGTCGCTCATTAAGACAAATTACAGGATCTAGAACAGTACTTCTATTGATAGAAGTTTGTGTTTTAATTTTTAAGCAATGGTGGCAGTCGCGTGTAAGACCCCTGTTGTGCAGGCGTGTTAGAGAGGTGGGCAGATCATAACTACAATTTCGTTTAAATCGCCATTAAAATGTATCCAAGTGTGTGATTTAGTAAAACTAGTTTTACCTAAAAAACACACACAATTTACATTAATGTATAAATATTTTGACTCAAATTGCGATTACTTTTAAAATAATTTTTTCAACAAAAATATGCTTTTATGCATCTTTGACTTCGCAATAAATTTTAAGTTAAAGTCTTTATGGACAAACTCGGAAATGCACCGACAATTTTTGTGATTGTTTGAACCGTTGGCGCGTTTTAGCAACATGTAGGATGTAAAAAGACATGTTGTTAGTTGATGCTCGATTATTTGGAATTTGCCCATCACTATAGCGAAGAGAATGCCCACTGCGCAATCTCGATGGGCTGTCTTGCCGGCGACCGGCTAGGCTGCAGCGGCATGACATAACCGGCTGTTTATTTAGACGTCATTATTAGAGGGTTGCATTGTCAAACCAATATGTCACACGATTACGCTGGACAATTGGAGCGCACCGATGACGTGACGTTGTCTTGGACGGCACGCATCGCTGACCATACTGCACGGACCGATGGCACGCCCGGTGGCCCGGATACACGCGTGCTGGGTGGGCGGCAAAATCGACAACGGACGATCCAAGCCCGCCCATGCGACCAGCATACGTGCCCTGTCATCAGCCGTTCTGCTATAGATGCGGCCAGCGAGGTCGCGGTCGAGCTGCGCTCTTCAGTAGCTGGCGGTCATCCGCTGGAAAATAGACACGCCCTCTCTTCTAAAAAAATAACTGGTCTCCACAAGCCTCATCACTAGCAGCATGAAACGACCTTTCATCGGACACCTCTTCTGCACCGTATAACTAACTCCCAGTCTTCAGAGGCAGCGTCGCAAAACTGTCCTGCTTAGTTGCTAAATCCGCAGTCAAGTTTTCCGTCGTGGTCCTAGAACTATACATCTTTATTCAAGACGAATGATAGACGAACCAAATAAAAATTTAACTTAGCTAAACTTAATGCTTGTTATTCAGACCACGCCAAACTCCTCTGTAATGATGACGATGATGATGCATGCAGGGCGCGGATATGACGTCGTGTTCTGTGGTTGGTGCTGGCTGCGGACGCTGGGGGCAGGCGTTCTACGAGTACGTCCACGGTAGGTAGACATGTACCTGCAGTGATTGCGGTCTGGTCAGGGCAGACGCCGATGACGCAAGATGCTATGCGAGCAAACTGTTACTAATTGTGGACAATGCAACGCGTGACGTGACTCGACCCACCCAGCCAGTGTCGACTGTCGGCGCACACGAGTCTTGGCCGGCGTCATCGTCTTCATTAGGACTCAACCAGCACTGCAGCAGCTACAGCAGCAGCGTCGCACTACGTACGCTTTTATTCCACTGTTTCTTTGTATAGCCGCCGATTTCATTTAGGTAGGAAATTAACTGATGAACATTTTTATTAATTACAAAGTCCGAACCAGTGGCGTCATTTCAGTAAATCATTGGATGGAGTCTCACTAATCTTAGAGATCTCAGTCTATGTAACGTGCTGTTCTTGCAGCAGCAACACTGTTTTAAAAGTTTGATTTACAGGAGAAAAATTAAAATTATTAATCTTTGGGGTATACGGACCTTTCCTAAATGGCGCCCCTGGTTCGAACATTGAATGCACGTAGCTCACGTCACGTTTCAATACTATAGGGCTTTATAACTTTTTTACTAAGTTACATCAATAATTTGGGTATCGAAAAAAGTTAGGGTCACGGAATTAATTCTATTCTGATTGAGTGTCATGAGCCCTGCCATTCTTTATCGCGTTTTTAAAAAATCTGTTCTAAGACCGTCTCCCGTACGTACATATTTAGGCTTGGACGTATGTTGTTTTTTCGGTTGTTGTTATTTTTTCTCCAAATCAAATGCATAATTACGCGGCAGCACCAGTAGGTCCAATAATGCGGCATAGTCTGATGTCAAAGGTGTCATATGCCGGATGCTGCTGTTGGTGCAGCCTCTGAAGCAGACGTGATCTGAAGAGCTATCGGCCGCCGCCGTTCATATCGATATTGAATGAACACAATCACAGCTGAATGTGCGATTGCACACCGGCACAATCGACCCACTTAAATTAGTCGTATTTGTGCTGCCGAAAATGGAAGTCGGGATTTGTTAATGCACAAAAAACCACCGCACGAATGCAGATCAAAGTGGCTGGATAACCAAAAAACTGCACATCTGGCCCTGTCCAGTGCCTATGCCTAGTTGTTGCTGCTGCAGCGATGCCGTGACCGAGGTTGCCAGGAAATATACTCCACTTTCTTCTATTTTTGTGGATTTGTTACAGGTCCTAGAGCATGCTGTACAACAAGCTGTACGAGAAATACCCAACAAATCAAAGCAGTGTAGTTAAGGCCTAAAGCTTGGCTTTCAGTGGGACTGCATGCATTCATTAGTAAATGTATTTCTCGATGTTTAAAACGTTTGATAAAATAGCCTAGGTTTACGTGAAATGTGACATTTACATAAACACCTTGAGTCAAAATAAAGCATTTATCCCGCCGATTTTTCGATAACTTTGGCGAATGTGTACGATATTGATAAGTCATTAACGTTTGCATTTTCACGAACGCAATCAAAATACATAATATAACGTTTGCAAAATTATCATTACAATTATAATCTAGCAGGTAGGCTTATTTCTGTTTGATATATTTTCTGTCCGATTGTGTTTTTGAGTACTGTTGATGTGAATAACGTCACTTGATGTCACGTGCGCAATTAATTGCCACTGTGCCCACACTAGACGCGTCGCGTACAGGCAGCATTGAACAACGCATCATCCACACATCCATCCGATGACGTGTGGCGTACATGCTCAAAGCACGTGATGTGCGTGCTGCGGCGGATGTTTTGTAATGTAATAGCCACAGACAAGTGATCAGGAAAACGACATCTCTTTAGATATTTTATCATAAATAAGCGACATTGAATCGCTTTTAAATTGGAAAATTTTTTGGTGAAGTTGTAAGCAGCTAAACTTTCTAATTTCGCAAGAAATCTAAAGAAAGGAAATATCACAGCTTCTTCTGCAGTTTACTATAGCACGTAACAACAAAAAGAATAGTGAAATCTGCTTATATACGCGGTGTTTCATAAAAAGGATCTTTTTTGTTTTTTCTATAATTCACTCAATTGATGATCAGTTTACACAAAATTTGTAGCAGTTGTAGCTAAAGAAATACTTATTCAAAATATTACAACAAAATATGGCAGTTGATTAAATATTTTTTGCTAGTTTTGACGTAATGCTGAGTCTAATGTGTCACGGGTACAAGCTAGATAGTCTCAACTGGTGTTGTCAGTTGCTACCCTGCTTCGATGGTGAGCTTAATCCGGTTCGCTAATAAAAAATGTTTATTGTGTCAGCAGTAACCAACATGTGGACATGAAATCAGGCGTCTTGCCATCCAAAAATGCAACTATTTTGCAAGCTCGGTGTGCTAGTGCACTGTCTTGCTCGAATGAGTAAAAAGTCCAACTATCCCCACAGACACGTAAATGCCATCGCTTTGCATGTTTTTGTAACTGTAACTGCAAAACTTCAACA
>Ga0209367_1003898_pt1 | contig 20436 bp, 13 predicted proteins | sample WorMetLIZISLAND2_FD_187412 | JGI IMG/M metagenome (GOLD analysis project Ga0209367, IMG submission 187412) | Marine gutless worms symbiont microbial communities from Max Planck institute for Marine Microbiology, Germany - Olavius geniculatus... ...
GTCCTACTTTCAATGCAGCTATCAGCCAGTGGCGTCGCGTCTAAACCATTGTGTGCGTGTATGCGGGGCACACTTTGGGCAAAAATTTAGATAATTTAAAAACAGTTGGTTACACAAACTTATAATTTTGTTAAATAAATCACATTTTAATTTATTGTAGGCCTATGCTTAATTAGGTTGTTAGAACGTTTACTGGGACAATATCTCAGCTTTATGCAACAATTTGGAGCATCTGCGTTTTACACGGTAGTGCATTGACACGAATTAAGCGAGGTGGTAAATGAATGCATTTCACATAATTCTATCGTTTTCATTATCTGTGTGCCAAACATTATCAAATTTGGTGGATTTCTTGACAAAGTTTACACAAAAACAAGTTGTGATTTTTTTGTGCCACTCTGTATAATTTTCTTACGCCTCACTTTAGTTAAATGCACGGTTGCACGCATTTAGGCTATATAGAACGTTGTGCCTATCGTTTACTGTCGGTTGCATAAGGTTGCCTAATTGAATGTTCACTTCACTTAGCCTAATGTATGCGCTGTCAACAAGACTGTTAAATTCGTAGTAGCCCATTGTACTGCAATCTCTCTGTCACTTTTCGTCTTTCTTTGTTATTCGCTGCCATTGTGATTGGCGCGTAGCGCCTTGCTGCCCTGGAGGCTGAGGAGTAAAAAAATATTGTCGTATAGTGAGTGCTATATACTGCTATTAAATGTTAAGTTTTGAGGGGCGATATTGCCAGTCAGTCATTTAGAAGCAAAATCAGTAGATTGAACAAGAAACCTAGCTGTCGCTAGGATAGCCGACCGTACTGGTTGTCAGTGACCTTCAAGGTCATCCAAGGTCGATGACTTTTTTTATTTGAAAGGGCGTATGTCACTTCCTATCAATCAATCAATGTGGAATTTTTAAAGTGGCCTAAGTAATGTCAGCTAATGCTAGGTTCACTAGAGAGAAATTAGTGATTGATAGTAACCTTGGCCGTATTTCTCGCCGTTTCCGAGATATGGCCAGTTTTCCGTTGAAAAACATACATTTTTCCTACCGCCTAGAATCCATTCAAGCCCACTTTTGAAATTGTTTTCCTTGCAGTAGATCGCCGAAATTTTGCAAGTCTAGGTTCACGTGTAGCTAACTATGCGTGTAAAAAAATTTCCCCAAGACCTACCTATCAGCCAGGGTACACCCGTTAGAGACGGACGGACGACAACCATGCCGATAGCTCGACTGTTACTTAAGTACGGTCGGCTAAAAATATCAACATAATGTTTTTAACAATTATCTGAAATAATTTTTCCATAGCATTTTCCTGCCCAGACATTACCAAGCATGCTGCTTTGTTCTAGGCTACATCGCACACATCGAGTATTGCGAATGGTGTTATCACAGCGTCGTCTCTACGTCTGTCACGCTCGTGCATCTTGCATGCTAAAGCTGTTGGAGGAAATAAAAATTCATATTCATTTTGCAATAACAGTGTTGTCTGGCTCCAAATAGCACTACATCATCAGACAAGGGCCCACTTCCCACGGAAAGATGACATTTTGTGGGTCGCAATTAACCCCTAGTCAAAATACGCATATTGAAAGTTGCGCCTAAGTCGACATTGGAGATGCATTGATACCGACAGCGGCGTCGTCGGCTCTGAAAGTTAGTGATGGGCAGCAAGTTGAAATTGTCGGACAAACACCCGCCTATTTCCGACCGAGGAAATATGGATACTGCAGAGAGTTTCAATTTTCGCTCGTCCCCTGCACATTTCGCACAACTTTTTTTGCATTTTTAACTTTTAATTTTGTATGTTTCGAATGGGATTTTTTGCCAAAGAAGAATATTTTTCGAAAAGTTTAAATTTTGGGGATGGGAGGCCACGGCGCCACTGTCTAATGACAGATGACTTTTTCATTCATGTTGTTTTTTGCGCTCGATGATGGATTTACCGATAAAACTTGACTAATGTGACGTGACGTAACATAAGCAACAAAAGGCAGAAGGCGGCGTCTCTTTGATGTGGTTTCCAATGATTTTCGCTGTAACGTTTCTCCCTGTCAACGGCATTGTCAGAAATGTGAATTAGGAGAAGGCACGACCCCTTTTCCCGCCTTTCCCTTCCCTTGTCCTCTTTTCCCTTTTTTCACTTTTCCCTTTCTTCTTTTGTTCCCCCTTTCTCTCCCTCCTTTTATAAGAAAAACTTCTGAAAATCTAGTTTGGGAAACTGGGCTCCTCCAGTTTGGTCTGAGGCGGAGCCCCAGCCAAAATCGAATTTGGGGCAATATTTACATGGTTCCTACGGTCAGGGGAAGTCAGGGAAAGTTAGGGAAAAATCAAAAAATCAGGCAAAGTCAGGGAATTTAAAAGTATCAGGGTGCAAAAGTTGACAAAAACGCAGGAAAAAAATTTGAGCTGTTTTGCACAATTTGCGTACAACAGTTCAGAATTTTTCTTGCTTGCTTCACACGCAAATTATTTGTATCTCAACTTTTAAATTTGTTCCGCCGCTTTTGTTTCTAGTATGATTGCAAGCGATTGAAAACCGACATTGGTATTTCGCGTGAACAAATTAGTCAGGGAAAACTATTCATTTTGTCTTGGAAAGTCACGGAAAAGTCAATGAAAATGAATTCCGCAGAGTAGTAGGACCCATGTATTTATGACATTTGGTAACAAAAATATTAGTTATTTTTCCGAGAATGAACTGACCAAATTTAATGCAGTTCATACGTGTGCTTGTCTTGCCTGGACGATTGAGGGAGGCCTGGGTCCCCTGAGCCGCCCTTGGCCACGGCACTGCTCCCAGTGGTCTGATCGGGGCGACTGAAAACGCGAGACCTGACATCGCGAGACTGGACAACGTGAGACCATGTAGCAAGGGTGGACATCGCGAGACTTGTTTCAATGTTCAAGTATCTGCTCACTAAAAAGGTTTTTTTGTTACTATGGATGTTATACGAACTGTAGGCATCAGTTTGTCTTAATTGTCTTAGTCATCTGTGTATTACTGTATACCGTCTAAGCGTGTTATGTTTAACGAAGCATGTTTAACGAAGCAGTAAATAACACGTCAAATACAATTTAATCTTACGATAATGCAGTAGGTCTAAAACGACAAAGTTTATCAAGCAACAGTAAATAAAGCATGAGATACACTTTAGTGTCACAATAATGTAATACAAATAATAACATAATGGTCATTTAATGAAATAGTAAACAGCAAACAAAATACACTTTATAATCATGATAATGTAATACGTCCAATACGTCAAAACACCACAGAAAAAAAACTATATTCAGGCAAAAAGTGTCCACGGTGAGTTGGCATAGTCTAAGAAAAAATGCGAATTGCCATAGTGATATCTGTACGGCAAACAGGGCATCCCGCAGCCATTTCTGACACACGCATGGCACACCGTTCACAGAAGCGCGCATGTCCGCACGGCACCAATGCGAAGCCAGCACTTGGCGCCACGAGGCACACTTCGCAGCAGTCGTCAGAGGTTGATGCAGCTGACGATTCCGACGCCGTTGAAGTCGTCACTGCTGGCACGGGCGCCTGACTGGCCTCGTCCTCGCTACTGCTGTTGCTGCTGTTGTCGTCACGCGGCTGTAAAGATTCCGTATGAGCGCCGACTGAATGACTAACTGCATGCAGAAACTAGAGGCGACTATAAGTCCCGTTGTCGAATCTCGACAAACAAGACTTGATCCGCTTGTCGTTCAGCATATTCGATTTCTTTTTAGGGCGTCGAATGTTCAGTCCGTTGCGAAGACGAGCGATGTCGTTTAGCTGATCCAGAGTTAACTGTTGTAGATGCGAAAGAAACCAATACAAATTGGGATGGCTGACTTTAACCCTGCGTTTTAGAGCTGCGTGATAACTCTCAAGCACGTTATTGGTTCGGCTTTGGTTATCGCGCACATTGAGACGCTCCGGGCCGATGGAACGCTTGTTAATCCACTACCAGTTTACGTATCGGATCAGTTGCCGCAGCTGGTTATCGTGCGAACTGTCGACAAGCACGTGCGCTTCTACGTCAGCAATCGCGGCGACGATTTGTTCCGCCGGCAGTCAACTTTAGCCGCAACAGCCAACCAACATTTTCGCATTCCCACTCAGCCTGTCATTTCAGTTGTCAACGGACAGTTTTTTTTATTTCTACTCAGCAGTAATAATCCGTCAAGGACTATTCAGTCCCTCTGTTCAACCGCTGTTTGACCTGGTGCTTACTACATGGTCTCGCGTTGTCAGGTCTCGCGATTTCAGCGTCCCCGTCTGATCATGGTGTTTCAACGCGTTTCATGACATCTGCAATACACAGTAGCATGTCCAACCCTGGACGTACCACACGCTTAGCGCTCCGTGCATACCAGCCTTCTGTTGTTACCCCCATGTAGCCTGCTGTAGTAATAATCCATTGTATTCTTCGACTGAAAATTTTGTGATGCGTTGCGCTGCCAGTTTGTCACGATATCGATTACGTATTCAAGCGATAGTCAGTTAAATTACTAACTTTTATTACACGCAATATTATTTAACTTTGTCAGCAATTAATGCTGGATTTATCTTAGCTTTAGTCTGTTTTTATCCTTCGTTTTCGTGTGCAACGGAATAGAGGCCTAATTTAGATTTCGCACGCAGTTTTAGCGTGCGGAATTATTAAAGTTGAGCTATAATACGATTAATTTCTTTCGTCATAAAATCGATATTTTAGTAATGTGCCCATCTCTACATTGATATACAGGACTTGATGAACTTGCCAGGGTATGCATTTGTCTGTCTGTTGTCCTATATCTTCCTCTCTCATGGACCCTAGTTCGCATTTGACCTCTGCGCAGATGACCTTCGACCTGAGAAGCGCGAGAGTTAATTGCTTTACATAGAATTGCCCAAATACTGGGCTAAGAGTCAACAACGTGACATATTGACGTAGTGTACACTCAAAATAACTCTGGCCGGTGCCATTTCGAAGACTTTTACGCGCGACAGCGGAATGCTTCGCGTCTTGGCCATGGGCTGGGCGTCCGTCTGCCTGTCTGTCTGTCCGTCACACTGTGCAGCCCTATCAAAACGGTGCAAGCTAGGATCACGAAATCTTCACTGTGGGCTGCCATAAGGACTTTAGTTTATCGTGACAAAATTTCGTGCCCTTGGGTGAGGGGGTTTTTCTTGAAGGAGGGAGTCAGAGAGAGGTACCCCCCCTTTAAAGTTGGAGGTGCAAGTAGGCTAGCATATACTTACAGTAGGCCTATCGGACTCGTAATTTTCTAATTGTAGTTCGAATCTCACCGCAAATCATTTGCAAGCAATATTGAGCAAGTTGCTAACATTGTGTACTCGGGTCAACTCAGCCTCCTCATCGTAAGCGGTAGCTCGGTATTAGGGCCTTCTGTGACGTGGACTGAATTGGAATCGTGTGGTCATTTTTCACGCTGTTCTCACTAGTGTGGATAGTGGCGTAACCCTGCGTGTAGTGCGGTCGATTGCAGGACAGAATCCACTTCCAACTGCAATATTTTGCTCGAGTCTTTTACGTTCGAGTTCTAGTTCGGAGTCATGGAAAAATAAGCATTCGAGTCCGACTCGAGTTGCGCTGGATTCGAGTAGTTGCGTGACTGCCGTGTGTGTCCATATACAGCCAACACAAATGCATATAACGCAGATGTAATAAGATTGTGCAGTAGGCCTACTCCCCCATGCTAAATGAAAAAGGCCGGAGTTTTTTGTTTACTTCAAAGTTATTGTGAGTACAAATTCAGTCGCTTCGAGTCCTAGTCATGAGGGTTCGAGTCCAAGTCCGAGCGAGGCTTGAAAATACGTGGGGGCCGACTCCAGTATAGGCTTCCGAGAGATGGTAAAAACGTCTGAACGCGAGCCTGCATGCTTCTGTAAGCAGCACCGTTGCAAGTATCTTTTTACATTGAACTGAACACATTCAGCATTCCAATCTATCTCAGCAACAGTGTTGTCAACGTCTGAACGGTGCAGCGCATGCCGTGATAGATGTACTGCCAGACGGTCAACATTTGCTGTCACGGCGTGACAAATTGAATAGATTTCATCGTGTTCAGCTGTCACTAAACGCTGCCCGTGCCCGACCGTCTTGTCACTCGCGCGCGTCAAACGTCGAGGGTGGGGACTGGAAACACGGCCGTTCGATTTGCAGCGCAGACACTGAATTATTGCGTAAAACATTAGATTATTTTTGTGCGAAATCTGTTATGCAGTGACGTTTAAAATAAACCAAATTTGATTTCACTCTTCAGGGGTTTCAGCGCTCCCCAGGGCTCCCTCTGTCGGGGGGAGGGAAGGGGGCGACCGCTGCCCATGGACTGTTGTCGAATTTCCGGTGCTAACGGCTTTCTTTTCATCTCAGGTTTTTCTTCGTTTTAGTTCTCGTTAGTTTATTTACTCATTTCTAAAATACATTGTGATCTAAGTCTCTTCTCAGATATAGGCGTAGCGTGATTTATTATACATTATTTCCACATATCGACACCTGTTAGTTACATTTAGGCCTATCTGTTTTGAGTATCATTTAAAATACTTTTCGTTCGTGCTAGGCTATAGGTCTACTGTGTCGCCTGTCACTTTTCTAACAGGCCCTACAAGGTATTGCGATCGCATCGTATCCATTGTCGTTCTATTACCGTTATCCATATGACCTTTTAAACAAATTCTTCCGACCGGGCTCCCATCATGAAAAACATTCAAGATAATTTTGGTTTAATGATGACTTTTAAATTTCTCAGTTATGAGCCCGTAGGTGGTAAATAGGCATACGAACGGACGGACGGACGGGCAACGCGTGCAATGCGGCCTATTAGGACGGCCCCGTGACAGTGGTGATGATGATGACGATGATAATAATGCAGATAATTTGACGTATTTCACAGCTGCGGTGACCATGAAGCAACGCTTACTCAACGTGTGAAAGAGAATATTTTATTAATGACCGTAATGTCCGGTCAAGCGGCCAGTTCAGTACTTCACGCGAAGTCCAGACAAATCAGAATGCCAACACGAGGTGTGGCCCTAGTAAACTATATTCGTATGTCTGTCAGTCTGTCTCGATGTACCCAGTATGTTTGCGTGTCACGCTGAGTGTTCCGCTGAGCTCGCCGGTCTATCTGTCGTGACAGGCACGCCGTGACATTGCGTTCTGCATGGCGCTATTTGCCATTACATTCTTTCATACGCATCGCAGCACGCCTACACTTTCACTGCACTCTGTACAGCCGCAAAAACATAAACGAATAATAATAATTTGTTTCGATACACGGTAAATATCCAGTACCGTTTTATTGGCCGCATTTTGCTCGTCCCACTGTCTGTCTGTCTGTTTTTTTTACAGTACAGACGCACAACCTTTAAAAAGGCCGTAAGACGTGGGTTTATGATTATGCCTACTCATAACAGGTGCCTCTAAGAAATCTGTTTAATGGGCTTTTCACTAATATATTGATTGATTGATTTAATAAACTGGTAGGCGACGTGGCTTGCAACTGCTGCATACAATAGCCGAGGCGCGGACAAACAGACACGCGGAGAGAGGCGCATACAGACACGCCGTCTGATTATAAGTGTCGCTTATAGCAGTCGCGAGTCAAAAGAAAAACCGTAATATGATGCACCGGATTATCTCACATAGTCGTCGCTCCTGCGGTTACCTAATTTACTGTCAGCGCCTGAAAAACGTATTTGTTTTGTATAGGACTGGTTTATGCAACATTCGCAGCGGTCTAACTACATTCGCATTAAACGAATATTGTATTGTATTGTACTATAAACGGATGGCTGCCGCCATGTGGGAATTCTAAAAAAATGACCTCGATCCACAACAGTTTTAATCCTACTTTCTGGCGAATCTGGCCTGCAAATGTCGAACTATTTTCCAATTTTTTTTTCATCCTCGCAGTCTCGGGAAAACTTGCAATAAAGTAATCAGTGCTATCTATTTCGTCAAATCATAATCGTGTCGCTACACTACCTTGGGAAATATGAATAGGGTCTATCGGACGTTCAGCAATTGCAAAACAGTACAAACACCGATGTCTTGGGAACTGTTGAGAATGTTCGTTTAAGCTTATGTTGTTCGCTTACATGATGTAATAATGTTATTGTGATAAATTGCGCCGAGCATTGTTGTTAAATGGCTATAGTTTTCTAACAGACGAGCGTAGCAAGATGACACGCTTTACACCAGGCGTGGTTCGAATGCCTCGCATAGTTCAGCCGACTGTGACCGGCATATAGTTTGACAGACAACCAGAACAACCAGTTGTCGTTTAAGCTACAAACAGTTCACATCTATCTGTGTTACTTACTTATTTACTTACTGGTCGACAGAATCGTTATAAACTGTATTTTCGGATTCGACTTTCAGCCGTGTGTATCGTTTCAACTTCTTCGCTAAATCTCGTTCGTTTTCAGAAGATAAGAAAAGGCGGAACTACTTCCTCGTACGTTTCTACTGACAAGTCGTGTTTTCGGTCGTCCGTTAATTCCACTTCTGTTAGCGGCGATGGAAGCGGGATCGGGCGGTCAAAGATGGCGGACTAACTTCTGCTGTTGTATCGCCGAAGATCTATGCGTTGCTGTGCTCACGCTAATGGCGGTCGCGGCCGGCGGCGTTTCCGGTCGCACGATCTCTCGCGAAATCTCATCGCTCGACGACGAGGTCTCGGAGCAGCCGAGATCTCGCGAGATCACGTTGCCGGACGAGATACGGCGGCGCTGCCAGCCGGTGCCACACGACGCTCTGTGGCTGAGACTGAACGTCGCGCCGAGACTTCCGTCCGACAACGACATCGTGGTGGATAGCGGACCGCAAGTCCGACATCATAATTCCGAGACTATAAGCCACCTTGCAGAGGATCAGCGAACTTTCTCCCCATCAGCTCGCGGGTCTGAAGAAGCGCCATACAACGCCGTAGCGTCGACCGACGACCGGTTACCGGAAGTAGGTATCGACTTTCGGTCTCACAGTGATAGCGTTTCTAATCACAGGCATCGGCGCGACACGCGGCGGAACAGTGGGCGACAACAACAGCTACAACAACAACGACAACGACGCCGGCAACAACGACGAAAAGGCAGACGACGACATTCGGAGAAACAGCAGCGGTCACGCCGGCGACATTTACTGTCGAAACTGTCGTCGGACGGCTCGGCGTGGCGCTGTCACATGACCTCACGCTGGCTCCGCATGCCGCCCGATGTCTTCCCGCCCTACATCCAGACCGGAAGTTGCGCCGGCCAGTCGCGCTGCATGATGGGACTGTACGAATGCCGCGAGCGGCGCTACGCCACGCGCGTCCTGCGCCGGCTCCCGGGCCGCTGCAATCCGCTCCCGGTGGCGGGCGATGGTGCGGGGGCGGCGGGAGAGACGGGGTACGAGGAGGTGTGGGTGGCGGATGAGTACCACGTGACCGTCGGCTGTGAGTGTTCCAAGCGTCGAACCAGCGGCTGGTACGACGAGCTGCAGACGTCGCTCCACCAATGACGTCATCCGCATCATCGTCATCAAAAGGTTTAACGTTGCCTGAATGAAATGAATTTTTCCAGTACCAGGTTGGCAAAATTCCCGTACAGTAGCGACAGAACAGGGAAGTCTTGAGACGCTGCATGCCTGAAGACCGACAGTGACAGTACAGAGGTGATGTCCGGTTGAGGCTCGTTCCACAAATGCCAAATGCCGGAAATGCCCGTCTGACAACTGTATAGCGCTGCAGGTGCTCGGTACTTTCTGCCAGACAGTCGGTGGAGGCTGATTTAAGCTTCTGTCGACTCGATGCGCAAACAACACGGCTGCTTATGCTGTATCTTGCTTATGCTGACGTCACACGTCCGACAGGAAGTAGAAATATGGCGGCGCCGGTCGTGGTGGTTCAGACTGAATCTGGGTCGATCGCTCTAAACGACCGAGGTCGATCAACTGAACGCTCGTTCTTGAGCGTTGCGTCACTGTCGGATGAGTCGCACGTTTCGTCACTGGTGACATCACGACGCCGACTGCGAGCGAGAACTGTGTTATTACGTTGTGAATGAGGCAATTTTCATGATATTATTGTATTTATCTTGCCACAGAAGTGCGGAATGGGGCTGGCAACTGGGTACGGAGGAAGGGGGAAGTAGAGGGGACTTCAGCAAAAATCAGTCGAGTGAAATAATTTCAGAAACTTTCCGGCTAATCTTTACCAGCCTTGTTGTCTACTGTTGTGAGCTTATAGAAGAAAAATTTGTAGCACTAACGAAGCGTAAATAAAACGCGTACAGAGCGACGTAACCGAACTGAACTGAAGTGACATGACTTAGTTTGACGAACTGACCAATTGGCAAGCAGTAAAACATTACAATAGGCACCGTCTAACGGCGTCGTTGTTTAAGTGACTACGCTCACGTACGCGTAAACCAATGACCAATAGGATAGCCCTGCTTGCCAATTGGCCAGTTCGTCAGAAACTAAACCGTGCGGTCTGTTCCAGTTCAGTTCAGTTACATCGCTCCATATGCGCCTTAATTTCTTTTTTCTCCAAATAAGACCGTGTTTTTACGTATAATATAATTGTGAACGTGTATTTTTTTTATTTTAGTGTAACTACGGCATAGCACTGCACTGTCTTTATCGCGGTTATCGCGGCGCTTTTGTGTCTTTTTGTTCCGATATAAAAGAACATTATTGCCCAGTACCCGTGTCGCCCGCCCCGCGCTTCTAAGTGTACAGTAATACCTCATGTCTGTCTGTCTGTCTCTGTGTGTGTTTTGTATTGACCGATAATAGTCTCGTTGTCCTAGTCCGTCTGTCTGTTGTTTGTGTGCGTCTGTGTTTGGCAAACCGTTTTACAGATGAACTTGACAATGTATTCGCGCTTTTTATATGTTTGACCAGATTCTCTTGATCACTCGTGTGGCTTGGTAGTGCAACGATAACGTGCCGAGCTTGTAACCCCGAGGTTGCAGGTTCGACTCCGAGCTGGGACACTGCCTGGTAACAACCTTGGTCAAGTTGTTCACGCACATGTGCCTCTGTTTACCAAGCTGTATAATTTGGTACCAACGGTCAAAGGGCGGTGATGCTCTGCGGCTGGGAAGGTAACCGTAGGTCTGGCGTCGCACTGGCCATGCGTCACGGACTTGAGTGGTTTATCCATCTACTACGGGCTCAAAGGCTTAAGGAAGGGAGATGAGCACCCCGCATATACGCCCCAGTTCAGGTATGTCACCTTTACCTCACTCAGATGACGTCAATTATTGTATAAGAAGGCGCCATTTTAGCTTGTGCCAGGCTAAACAGTCAGGTAAACCTATATTGTCCCAGATTTGGAAAGAGCACGGTTTTCAGGCTATCAAAAAAGTCTGTGAAAAATGGTTACCTTTGCCGAAGTCGAAAGAAAGCAATGCCTTCAATCTGTTTATTTAGCTGTTTTTTGCAAGATGACTTATAACTTATGAACAAATTTTAATGAAGTTTTGGAGGAATGGGCGTAACGCAAGAAAATAATTGATCCGGTTTTTAAATATTTTAAAAGATTCTTCGTTTATTCGCGTGTATTATGACATAATACATGTAAATCAGCGAAGAATCTTCTGAAATGAAATAGCCGTGTTTTGTCATCAGCGTCGGCGGGACAAAAAGTTGCAATTTTCCGACAGACAGCTGCAAATTTTTACAGAGGAGATTATGGCCCCTGAAAAATTTAACTTTGCCTTTAAATTTTTCCAAAATCGGGGTTAGTCCCTAATTTCGCATGAAAAACTTTGACAACTTTCCGACAGCCCAAATTTAAGGGAGGAGAGGTTTAATGCCGTGCCCTTGCTTAGTTGCTACGACGCCATTGTTTGACATTATTTGCTAAACAGCTAGTTCATTGTGAGCCCATGCAAAATTCGCAAAATTCTGCGTCGTACTTTAACAGCTTGAAATGAAACGTATACTGTAGTGTATAATGTCGGCAGAGGTTTATACTCTCCGAGTTTGTTTTATCTTTCATTATATTTCACGATATCGTGAGGCAGTACCGCCTTTACTTATTGTAAATTACTTACGTGATGTCGTGTATGTTATGACTTTATTTAGTTGTTTATATAATGCACCTTATTATTAAGTTATAAGGCCCAATTTTATACATGTGACGTCGTTTGTACTGTACAAAGCGTTATCGTCTGATCGTGTTTTTAGAGTTATTGTCGACGTTATAACTTATCAACTAAATTAAACGTATTTAGCACATTTCTTTGTTTTAATGCCGAATTAACTGAGATTGCCGAAAAATTAAGGACATCAGTGTAAAACATTTGTATTGGCAAACTGACAGTGGCGTATTTAACGGGGCCAATCTCTCGAGTTCTCCTTAACGCTGGCATTTTGCACATGCACTTTTGCTTGCGGAAACGTCAAAATTTATGTCTCAGTTGAGAAAAAGGTTTAAGCTTTCGCTGCTCGTCCCGTTCTTTGAGTTCTAAATAGACCACTGGACGTCGTTTAATCAAAGCAGTAGGTAACAGCAGCAGCAACAGCAGCAGCAGCATCCCAGAAAAAAAGATGACAATTAGGCCTATTATAATAATATCGTAATGATGATGACAATCTTATTTTGTATGCGGTAGCAGCTTACGCAGTGCCGCAAAACAACTGAACTCTGTTGACGCATTGCAAATTGAGCGGTCTCGTCTTGTAAAAATTGGCAGATTTGAGTTTGAAAAATGTTGCACCACGGCGCGTGTCGTGTTAAAAAGCTTCTGACAGATCCGAATGCATCATCCTAAAACACTTCAAGTTGATGTGAAACATTTCCGCTGGTAGATTGATGGCGTAACGGCCAGAATGTTAGACTTTCGATCAATAATACCCCGTTTACACGATCAAGCAAACATCGAGCAAACATTGAGCAGACGTCGAACGATTAGCACATATATTTTGAATACATTTGCTCGATGTTTGCTTGATGTTTGCTTGATCGTGTAAACGGGGTATAACTCGTGGGTTTGACTCTCGATCAGGTCGTCATCAAGTGATCACTACCTGGATGGAGAACTGTCTGTGGACAGATAAACTATCTCGGTATAGGCCTATATAGCCAAACCAACCACAATGCAAGCCTGCAAGGTCACATCAGCCTTCCATTCTTTGGGTGTAGGTAAATCGAGTATCTGGCTGAGGTTAAGGTAGGGCGCGTTAGTGTGGTAACACTGTGTGATCCCGTACGACAGATGACCTGGCGACGCTCCATAGCTCTGGGATGCGTTACCATTTCCTATGGACGCTGTCAGACATAGAAGAATGTTAGTCTAACCTTCTAAGCTTTTATGTCTGACAGATAAATTGTGTCCATACAAGCTGCTTATAAAACAATCACAGACGTGATTTAGATGAAGTGAATAGCTTAATTACTGACATCTAACAGTTGTACGGGTCAGGGTTAGGGTCAATGTTTGGGTTAGGGTTTATATTAACCGCGATTTCAACATTTATCTTATATGAAAATGCGTTCCCGGTTATTAGACGTGTAGATAAGATCGTGCTATTTACAGCAACAAAAACTGCATCGTCATGGTCATTATGTCAATTTGCTGTGTCTAGCAAGGTGTGAGGCGTCTGAAAAATTAGGTCAGCACGTTAGTAGGTTAGTTAGATTGGCGTTTTTTGGCCACACCATGCATTAACTGGCCTATAGGCCTACTAGACTTACGTCGATAATAAATACGGTGCTTAAATAAGTAAGTAGGCCTAAGTTAATTTACCCACAGCACACCGTCGAAGTGACCGAAAAAATACCGCCGAATCTTTCCATCAGATTCAACAGGTTTTTTCCTGCAGTGTTTGCTGTATTGCTCGTTTTTTCCTCTGTCCGTCCGTCCGTCCGTCTGTAGCGTTAGTGCGAATCGTGACCATAAACTTGGCATAGGTTAAGCTGCGCATTTTTGTCGCTACTCGCTGCGAGACATTAATTGGGTCGGTACAACTAACTATATAAAGAAACAAAATTGTTTTCGTGAAGTCTATAACTTCGTCAAATTTTTATTAACTTTAATGACTTTTTGCAAAAAAATGGCCAAGGCGATTCAGGCCTAACTCTATACAACTCACTGTTCACCTCGTGTTTTTGTCGCTGCGAGACAGTTTGAGTTTGTATGTCATCGTTCAAAGTTTCCCGGTTCTAATTTTTTAATAATAATTCGAAAGACGCGCATATACCTTTTGAAACAGAGTGCGTAATGATCGTTCAAGGTCATCCAAGGTCGGTGACTAATTTCGGTTCTAATCGAAAGCGCAAGTTCCTATTATTGAATAATAGCAAAGTTTTTCTTATACAACATTCTGCATAGTTTCACATTATATTGCAAGTTTTCTATTGTATTTGCACAAATAGGCCTATACAGCTACTCCGAGGCAGAGTACCCCGGCCGATTCCTGCCGAAATTTGGGGAACTAAGTCATTAATGTCAAAGCTCTTAAGAACGATGATCTTAAGTTAATTGTTTGTGCATTATTTGCCAACCAAGCAGACGAATATGGTCACGATACGTCAACATAAACTGAACGACAGAAGGACAGTCGGGCGCGAACAGACTTACGTACTAGTACATGCATTGCACTGTGTACACGTGGATCGCGCGGCAAAAAGGCAATCAAAATTTAACTGCTACCTCATTATGATGCTAAACTGCAACAGACGTCACAAGTGCGAAGACAGTGTTAGCGAAATACCCAATAGATCTAATGAAGCATGACGCGTTGTACCGGGCATTGCTTTGCAGCTGAAGACGAGCTATAAATAGAACGCCGCCAGTCCGGAGAAGCTTAGAATGCGGACGCAGGAACTAGCGGGATGAGCATAATAATGCCTAGCAGTAGGCCTATCAGTAGACTACCTGGCTGACTGACGAGCGGTACGGCACGTTAGCAGCAGCAGCAGCTACAGTAGACTACAGAGTGTCTGTTGATATTAGACATGGACAAGCTCGATCAGTGGCTCCTGAAATTCTGATGTTAATTTCGGATTGTGTGTTCTATGCCGTCTGCGGTAGTTGTCTGGCGTTATAGACTAACAACGTGTAGACCAACATCTCACCGAAAAGTTTAGATGACTGCTATCAAACTGATGATGATACTGATGAATTAAATCAGTGCATGCGTTTTGCCGGTAAGTATAAGTCGTGCAACTACACTTAGTAGGTCTATAGCTACGGCTATACAGCCGGTATTATAATCCCTATAAGTCCTATGGCGCCCGCGACCAGTGAAGGTAGGCTATTGGCTAACTTTTTATAAGCTACGAAAGCTACCGACAATCGATCTTTATCTCTGCTGGCAATCGGTTTATTGTGTCAAACCGACGAACTTGAACTAGAAATTAACGACTAAACTAAAAAACAAAAAAAAAGCTTAGCTGTCGCTAGAGAAGACGCGCTACAGCCTATACAGTTCCTGTTGCAGTACTGACCTTCAAGGTCATCGAAGGTCGATAATTTCCATTTCATGAGAAATGGCTTATGCCACTTTCTATTAGTGATTTATAGTAAACTTGGTTCTATCTTTCGCCGTTTCCAGGATACGGCCACTTATAGCTACTTTTTATTGAAAATTGCGGCCAAACCGCTGCAAATGAAGACATAGTTAAGCCTACTATTGACGGCCTATAGAAAGTCGCCAACGCCCTATACGATGGTGCCATCGCTGACCCCCTACGCATTATAGGTTTTTAAGATAATGCGCTATATAAATTTATATTTGACATTTGACTTATCGTTTAGCCACAATACATCTCTGACAAACGGACGAACGGACAGACGGACGACACATCGATGCCAAAGATGCCCTAAGGCATAGCTGTAGCGCGTCAAAAACAGGTGAATGTAGAAATCGCCTAAAACAATGTAATCTCTTGACAATGTGATCTCGATTGTGATCCCTATGACAGACATAGACGTAGTGCATGTCTAGATCAAATGGCCTACAATGTACATAAGAACTTTATCAATAAACTACTCAACATAACTTTCACTTTGTAGGCTTAACAAACTTAGTGCTAACAGCAAGAATTTAATGTTTTAGAAGCTTTATTGTATAATATTATAACATGCGAGATGCATATCGAATTTCTGGACAGTTTTATCGATATAGGCTATCTGTAAAATTAACATTTTACCTGATGTAAATGCTTGTAGGCTATATAATTATGTCTAAAGCATGCTTTTGTTTGTTTGCATTGCAGTGTGCACCTTTCACCCTGCGTCTTATTAATGACTTCTGACTTCAGCTGACTAACCTGGTACTTACATACTTATTGTGTACACGACGTGCAGAAGATGAAACCGAAGCAGAACAGCAAAAACAAACACGGCAACAACAACAAACGTCTCAAACAACAACGACAACAGCAACAACAACAACCGCAGGACCGGCACGAGGCGAGCGCTGGTGACGAGATAACAAGAACCGATGATGTAAAAGCAAAAACTGCGGAGAGTACAGATTCGATGACGTCATCAGTTGTTGAGCAGTCGGCGGCGACAACGCCGAATGTCGATCGTCAAATTTCAGCAGATAATATTAATAATTCCGACAACCGGCTTTCAGTTCACTCACCAGGGGGCGACACTGCCAATGATCACGTGACCGACAGATGTGCCGGTGACGTCACTTCCGACGTAGAGGTCGCCGACATTTTACACGCAGCAGCGTCTGCCGTGAACCCTGATCTCGGAATCGACGAGGCCATCGTGACCTCTGATCCTGGGGTCACGGAGTTTGTGACCTTCGAGCCGGCGGTCACGGAGGTCATAATGTCCAAAACGTTCACGGAGTCGACTCACCCGGGCCGCGAGTTCATGCCGATATGCAACGATGACGTAATCGGTGACGTCACGGATCAACCGCTTTCGGTGCACGACTCCGCCACGACACTGAGGGTTCGCTGCGAGCTGGTCAGTCAGCCGGGAACTAGCCTCACTTCCGGCGATGATAGCCGCCATGTTGCGAATGAAGTTGCAGCGACGAATACTGCTTCCGGTTCTTCTGTGACGTCATCGGCGGAGCTGCGGTCGGCGCGCGGTCAGCTGAGAGACCTGGCGTCCGAGTTCAGACACTTGCAGTCGCTGTTGGACAGTATTACGTCACCTACAGAGACTGGCCACGACGTGGTGGACACTGAGGACTCCGAGGAAGAACTGGCGGCGGACGACGACTGGGCCGGTCAGTCTAGAGTCGTCTACCGATATCATCTACACGAGCAGGGAGCACCAGCGAGGAGGTGGATTAAACGTGATGATGGGAATACCACCACCAGGACAGAGCAGACACAGGAACAACACCACGAGGCCTGTGTGGAAGACAGCGGTCAGAGAGTGGAAAGACAAACGGCTGAACAGACGGTACAGATTGACAGTCAACAGCCGACTAACGTGATAGTGGTAAACGAACAGCACGGACAGAGAGAAACACCAGTGCCTGGTGGTGGTGGTCAAAGTGTGGAAGAACTGGGAATGGTAGAAGCAGAACACAGCCAGCAAGGACATTTAAAAACACATCCACAAGAATCATATCCGGAACGTCGAAGTCAGAGGGTTGATAAGCGAAGTAAACAGACGGAAGAGATAGAAGATCAACGGAAAACAGGCGACATTTTGGAGCAGACAGAAGCACAACAACAAGAACATGGGGGTAATCAGATTGTTAAAGAGCCAGAAACGCAAAAGGAGGATTCTAAATTAGAACTGGTTAAAGAAGACAAGAAGACTTGAACCTGGTGACCAACACTCAAGTTTATTAGTAAAGTTTTTTTTCGATACACCTTGTACGTTTTACTTTCTTTTCCCCTTTGTTCATATACTGCTGTTTGTTTATTTTGTTTATTTTTGTCGTTTAGGATGAATGAAGATAATTTTACGGTTTATGTTGAGATATGTGCCTCAGTCTGAATGTTGAAATTCGTTTTTACAGAGCGTCAGCATAACTAGCAACATTTGCTTTTTGTTGTATTCAACTGCACAAAAGTCAAACATGGACAGAATAAATTAGCAAAATAGCACTTTTTACACATGCCACTGTGCAAGCCAATCAATATGCATTAAATTGTATTACTCATAATAATGATGTACATTAAGCATGGTAACGTTGTATACACTGGGTATAAACTGTGTCTCAAAAAACATCTCCGACATTTTCCATTGTATCTTGAAAAAAATTATCGAATTCTAATAATTTTTGGTATGAATATTTTTGACACAACTTGCAATCAAATGATTATTTAGTTTCCCATCTTACCCAATCTCTGTTTTTGCACTACCTTTGGAAATCAGACCAACCGAAATATGCGTTGAAATATTATACAAAAAAACGTGAAAAACATCTCAACCTTATCGATCGTAACTTGATAAAAAAACAACAAATTTTAACTAGAAATATAGAGCATAGCCCAACGTGAGGCCGCCCGGTGCCATAAGTTCGACTGGGGAAAGTTCGGAGGTTAAAATTTTCCTCGCAGAAAAGTCACATACGTTAGCATACACAAAATGCGCATTGTCGACTTAAGGTGGGTCAACATCCGCGCGCTAACAGTCGTTGTTAGTGGACCAAAGTTTACCAATTTTGTGTTCAACTCCAGGGTGATTCTTGATAACGCCATTGAAAGTTGTCCTACATCGCGCTGAATTTTGGACGTTTTTTGGATTCCCAAATTTTAAGGGGGCGGTGCCCTCCCACGAGTAGTATCCGGGTTATCACTCTCACTTAGCGGTACGTCAGGTGGTAAAGCTTCATTGGGCTACTTTCCTTAGCTCCAAAGTTATAGAGGCTCATACGCGACATTTTAAGCCAATTTTGACACCCCCTTTGCTAAAAAAATTGCAAGGGGGACCCATGTCTATTGTGGGGTGTTGGCTCGCAAAATTTGTGACATTCTATACCGCGTGTAAAAATTTCGGGGCCCAGCACCCTCTAGGAGCTGAAATATGGTCTTCCGAAAAAGTCGATTTGGTGGGTAAACATTAGCCGCGTACACGCTGTGGTTAGTGGACCAAAGTTCCCTGGACTCTTTTCATCTAACGCGGAAGGAACTGCAGTCGAGAATTTAGTTTATCGATTTTAAATATCTTCATCCGTTCCGAAAATATTCGCCGTCAATATCTAAAGTGGTGCAAAATCGGGCCAAATTTAGCATGTTTTTGCCCCCATTTTTTTGGGGGGAGGCTCCCAATTTTTTGGACCTATATTATAAAATCGAACACACTTTCCGTCATGTGGCAAAATTTCGCGGCGATCTGCCGACGGAGCTCGGAGATCTAGTGGCGAAAAAATAAAAATGAAAACTGTTGCAAAACATAAGGTCTTCCCGTACTACCGTTTCGGGCGGCCTAAAAATTTTTGACACAAATATTTATGACACAACTGGTATTAACTGACTACTTGAGTTTCCATCTCACCCAGTCTGCTTATGCACTACCTTGGGAAAGCTGACCAAGCAAAAGACATGTCGACGTGAATGAAAAACGTCAATAAATTCTATTTATCCAGATCTGTGGCCCCAACAGCCATTTGATCACAATGTTTGTCATGCAAGGACTGTCATGCAGCAATGTGTCTATCAGATGATGTTCAGAAATGTTTTTCAATTCAAGAAACGACTGACAAAGTCTGAATTAGTCTGAAGCAGAACATTATCGATACTGCTGTCAATAAATGAAACAAGTAATTTGAGCAAAGCTCACGAGACGCGCGAAAGCCTATAGCAGTTCCTGTTCGCAGGTAATCGTAGTCTATCTCCATCCATTTCGTCGTAATTCACTCTTTTGCAGCCAAAAATCGTCAAAAAATTACGTTAAATCAATATTTTTAAGGTTCAAGGTCATTCAAGGTCATCGATGTTGATAAATTTAAAAAGCCTGTCACCAGTGCTTGTTATGATAAGCAGGATGTCTGTGCCTATCTGCAACCGTGTTCACGCTACACGAGATAATTGCGGGAAAATAACCACTTTTTAGGGGGGTAGCTGTCTTTGACGCCCGCCTGCGCCGGCTTCCTTGAACCTAGGGGGTCGGGACTTGGACTACTAAAATCTACGTTTAATGCTGAAAATTTCATATGCAGGTTGTCTTGGTCTATCTCCAGCCATTTCGTCGCAATTCGGTGTTGAAATGTGCGCTGCATCCAAAAATTGAGAAAAATTCACTAAAATCTTTTTTGAGGGGTTCAAGGTCGTTCAAGGTCATCGATGTTGATAAATCCAAAAAGCCTGTCACCAGTGCTTGTTATGATAAGCAGCATGTATGTACCTATCTGCAACGGTTTTCACATTATTCGAGCCAATAACGGCAAAATGACGTCTTTTTAGGGGGTACCCCTCTTCGACGCCCTTGTTTGAGGGGAACCCCTGCACCCAGTGGGATGAAATTTTGTCACGATAAACTAGAGACCTTAGGGCAGCCCACAGTAAAGA
>Ga0209367_1003899_pt1 | contig 20428 bp, 10 predicted proteins | sample WorMetLIZISLAND2_FD_187412 | JGI IMG/M metagenome (GOLD analysis project Ga0209367, IMG submission 187412) | Marine gutless worms symbiont microbial communities from Max Planck institute for Marine Microbiology, Germany - Olavius geniculatus... ...
ACTCTGTCCCCATCCCCCGTCACCCGGCCCGGCTTGGTCCGGTCGTGGCTCGACCCGGTGCCGTATGACCGGTCGTGATAACCTCGAGACCGCTCCTCGTGACCGCCGTGAGGGACGGCCAGGCTGAGTTGACCTGAGACTGGTCGTGACCGCCGTGTGTGTGTGTGTCCGTTGGTCGACCGATGGCGGGCCGTCCTGCAGCGAACAATCGATATATTCTTCGCATGGACCACCGCAGCCGCATTTTTAGAGATGTTCAGCTTAATGTTCTCGCGCCGGATAAATGAGACTCATGCATCGCGTTGCTTTATATAGGCCTACACAAAGCCAGATTTGTCCGTAAAGTCAGTTGTAGAGTTAGTATTCTGTAGGTAATAAACCATGTAGATCAATGATGCAACCAGATATCCATGTACAACTCAGCCTAGCCATCCCACCGTGTGCACAAGTTAGCGACAATTTGCATCCCGCAAAATCTATACGGGATATGAACATACACTGTATAAGCCTATGCCTACTTTGCAAGCTGATAAACGGAGAAGGGGTGCACCGCATGTCAAGTGCATCGGGATAGGCTTAACTTTTGATATTATCATTCTGTTTGTGCAATATTTAAACACAGCACTGACTTTTCCAAACAGGTATATATGATTGGGGCTGTAATTATACTTTACATACAAAAATTTTGTACAAACCATTTGCATCTGTACGTTAATATGACCCTTTTGCATGCAGGCTGCAGGATATTGTCCATTTTTGCTATTGCCGATTTCAGAAAACTTGAATCGACATCGTCACTTAAACCGCGCGCGGTATCATTAGGCTACAAAATAACAACTCTAGACTCCTTGCTGCAAGCGCGTGGTTTCATGCTGCAGCCTCTCTGGCTCCAGCGATGCCCGATGCATTCGATCCATGATCCATTCACCCATGCAGCAATGCCGTCGTTCGGAGCTAGTCTTGCGGTGTCATGCATTCCTCAGTTCACCGCACATACATTTATCACTTATCTGCTTTGCTTGCTTCGCGCCATCTCGTTCCACTGCTTGCATGCACGCATCATGAGAGGCGTGCATGCCAAATGTGCGGATGCTTTTGTCATTGAATGACCTGAAAAACTAGGGCGTTGCAGCTTTAATATGAATTCATAAAGTGCAGCATATATTTACCAGTTCAATTCGTCGATGTTTCGCGGCAACTGCTGCAGTCATGCCTTCCTCGGAACGACTTCTGCAGTTCGTCGCCAATGTAAACAAATTCACAGCCAGAACTAACGCGATTTGAGATTTTTCAGGGTTTTTTCCTGTTTGATATTGCTGACTCTATAGCTGTTTGCTCTACATGACAATTCTTCGAGTCTAACTCTATATTGTTGTTTTTTTGTTTAATTTTTGTCTACCAATGTTTGTTTGGTGAAATAAAGATTATCAATGTCGCCACTGCGAACATGCGACCCAATTTTGTGGCACGTGCGCTCGCATGGCGTTATAATGATCACTGCATGCGTTGTTGCGAATTCTATGCAGAGTTTGCCAGTGAATAAAGACTTTTAGGCTAATCAATTAATGTTTTATAAAGTTATGGCAAAAAACTGTGACTATATTCTTTTTCGATTCTAAGACTTTTTGATAAACCCCTATACAAATTCCAGAGAGGCAAGTTTGTTTATGGCCATATTTTTGTCGTCGTATTTCGGAAAAGCACTGCTTTTAATATTATAACCCGCGTGTGAACTTGATTTTTCGCAAAAAAAACTGTTATAAAGGCAGACCGGTATAGCAAGAAAGAAAAATATGTCTCCTGCATGCATGCGTGTGGCCCTCTACGCTTTATCCCTCTGCAGTCGGGTGTGTCGTAAGCACCGTTAATAAGCAGCAACTAAAGCCCTGAGCGCCTGCGGGATACAATTCTGCGCGGCACGCATGCATTTATGACACGGCTCTGCTGTGAAGTATATAATTAGACCAATAGCCGTCTGCTGCCTGCATTCATCGCCGACGGCCGTAACTGCCTGCCGCCACGCTTAAGTATAGCCCTATCATATGAGCCTCTCGGGCGCTAAATAAATATCGGATTGAACGGAGCAAGCATAACGCGCGCGCCGTTTCGGCCCAATCAGAAGTTTGGCGGGAAGACGCGGACGCTGTCGCTAACTCGCCACTTTTTAAAGGGAGGTGTCATGTCCCCACTATTTTGCCAAATCTCCTGCAAAAAGAAAACTTAGGGCCTATACATGCATGCAGTTATGCGCGGTGCGTCAATTAAACGAACTGAACAAATAGTGAACACTGAGAGGGTATTCGATGGTAAAGTCCTTCACACGGTGCATCGTTTTTGTTGACTAACGCATAGGTTTTGACGTTTCAGGAATATAAAAAAAATTGCAAATTTTCAGCGTTGAGCAGAGTACTGACGGATCCAAAAAGGGTCAATCTGGCCATTTCCCTTCCAATCATACGCAGTGGTCAATACGAACACGGGTCACATTCCTCAATCAAAGCAGCATGTAAATATAATAAAAATATTCAAAAACTGATAAATGTAAGCAGAAATACTACAAATGATTGCCTAAACGTTTTCAGCTTCAAAGGCGGAAAGGGCTTCGCCCAGTCGCCCCCAATTCTTGACTTGGCCTATATATGACGCAGTTTTAAAACAAAATGCCTGCAACTTTTGCAAAAAAATCCAGGTTCTTAATAATAGCCTCCTCCATGAACCGAGCTTCGGGCTTTTCCCAGTTTTTTTTTATCTGACTATAGCCTACTCGTCCCTCCAGGGCCCAGTGCGGTGAGAACCTACTTGCGTTGATTGGTGGGAAAGTTGTGCAAGCGTGACCAATGCGCACAGCGTATCGATCGTATACTGGCGCCGATTACATCGCGCGATGCGATACTTATGAGCGTTATGCCGTCCACTCGCCAGGAGGCACTTCCCGTCCAACTTCCGGTCATAAGGATCACTCATCCATACGTCCATGCAGATTGCTGCAAGGCTATATACGCAAACGCACTCGGCACGGCTTATGATGTTCTTACATTTTCGCGCAGCTGCATGAGATGAAAAAAATGGGACGTCGAAAGATGCCCAGCGTCTGATTTCAGTGCACACCAGGCAAACCTCTATAAACTATATCGAGTCGACGAGTCCATATAGACCTATGCATGGGCGTCCAAATGTGCCAGATGTGCGGTATAGTGAACGATCTCTATTATGCCGATGAAAGCCAGCTGATTATTATATCATTATACGTTATTAAATATAAATTTCACACAAAAACACTCGCAGTTTTTACGCATTGTCGCACCTCGCACTTAATACGTTCGCAGGGAACCAATGCCGATTGCAGTTAATAAGAGGAAGCGGCAGAAGAGGAGAGGAAGAAGAGAAAGATGCAAATTCAGGACGTAATCTGTCGAAGAGATTAGTTGAATCACCCTATAGTGATGTCATGGATGCAATGATGCAGACGAGCGAGTACGTGTGTGTGTGTGTGTGTCTGTCTGTCTGTCTGTGTGTGGCTCTGAAGCATGTGATGCGGTCATCCAGTGTGTAGTGGGCTTGTCTGTCTGGCAACTAGAAGCCGCTCATTAATTCACCGGTCACTTCGCCCCATCCCGGCCCGGTTCTGTCGTGCCCGCCCCAGCCCTGTCCGCTTGGCCTGAAGGCCTGGCCTAGCTTGCAGGAAGCGGCTGACCACAGACCTCTTCCCCTCCCCCTCACAGACTCACCCTTCCACCCTATCTTCTGCCAATGAGCTTTGCTTTGACTCGCGCGGCATACTGTCGTGCCTCATGCGATTCTGCGTGCACAATTCACGCCGTTATCATCAGTTATCACGAGCCGTTACAAATGAAATCCATTGAACACTTTTATTATATTGTACCCGGGTACCCAGTGGCGTAGAAAAAAGGGGGAAGGGATGGGCAAGAAACCCAGCCCCCAATTTTCCAGACAAAACATAAGCATACATTTAAACTGCACTAAACTTGCCAAATTGGTCAGTTTATTCTGGAAAATAATTAAAATTGTTGCCACCATGCATGCAGATCTCATCTTTTAAAGTCAAAGTGCACCAAATTTAATTTTGGCTAAGGCTTTGCCCCAGACCTCGCTAAAAACTTACAGCGCTCTCCCAGACTCCTTAGCTGCATTTTAGGGGGTCCTATTTCTAACTCTAAGAGAAGAAAGGAAAGGGGAAAAGGGAGGAGAGAGAAAGGGAGAGAAAGGATAAAAGGGACAGGAAAAGCGAGAGGGCACGAAAAAGAAAAAAAACGAAAGGGAAAAGAGACGAGGCCCTCGCCCCCTTCGATCATTGAAATTTCTGGCTACGCCATTAATTTCACCCGATTGATGGCAGGAACAAGCATCTAAAATTTTACTAAATCTAAATACTAAATTTTATCTGTTGGCCCACAATCGTATATCGACATTTGCAAGTTTCTCATATATATATACTTCAATGCATTATCTAACCTGCACAAATTTTGATATGCAAATTATTATAGGCCCAACAGCCGTGTATAGTGTTTTTGTCATAACTTGATTGCCAACTAATTCAATTTTTTTTTATATTCACAACTCAACATTATAATTATAGTTCAGCAAAAATGGGCTTGCTGCAAAACTTTGTTTCTATCACGAACTTGCCTTTCAAACTTAGCGGTTATAATATTGTTTTCGAATAATTGTGCTTGTTTAATTGCCATATTCAGACACATCATGGTTGATCTTCATCATGTAAGCGATTTCTTTCTGAATATTTTGCTGAAAACCCATATATGACTGACGTAAGACAAATTATATACGGTCGTAAAATTAACGTGCCGTAAACTTTGTGCCATTTTTTTCTGGACCATGGACCGTGCACAATGCGTGATGATGAATTCGTGCATGTATGTATGTAAAGTCTTCAGAACTGGAACAGCGAGCTTGGATCTGATAAAAGCGTGCGCTTCGATGCATGCATTGATGTGTGTAGCCTATAGTGATTGACGTGAGAAAATGAATGAGTGAATCTTGTATCTGGGCGCACGCGCGAACACACCGGGAAGTTAATTTCGCACGACTTCGCGAACAGGCCGCAAGCACAGTAAGACTGCGTCCAGAGTGAAGGCATTGATGTGATTTTCGTTTCGATTTATTGTTTTAGTTTACATTTTAGTTTGATTCTAAGAAATGTTTTTAAAATTGAGTTTAGTTCTTACAACTTTAAAGTATTAAGTATTTTATTACGCGCGAAAGCAGATAGACTGATTTTTCGCGCGTCTTATCGCAATTCTGTCCGTCCGTCTGTCCGTCTGTCTGTCCGTCTGTCACACGGGTAGATCAGTCAAAAACGGTGCAAACTAGAATTACCAAATCTTCACCGTTGGCTGCCTGGAAGACTCCATATAGTTGCAGGAACCGCAGGCCTAACGCTTTTCCATAAATTCGGAGGGGGTCACCCCGAACGAAGGCGCTAAATGAGAAAGGACAGGAAAAATTTGCGATTGTCAGCCAATAAGTCGTGCATGTATCTCAATAAAGGTGCGAGATATGGCCTATCACTAATAGAAAGTCGTACACTTGCTCTCGAATGCCACCGAATTCAATGACCTTGGATGACCTTGAACGCCAAAATAAGGGTTTTATGATTTTTTGGCGATTTCGGGCTGCGAGACACATTTCAAAAGCGAGTTGCGCCGAAATCAATTGAGATAGATAATGGAGAAGCTGCGTATACGAAATTTTCAGCATTGAACGTATATATTTTGACGGTTCAAGTCTCGATTTTCTAGGTTCAAAGAAACCTGCGCTCGAGGGCAACATAGAGATATACCCCCGTAAAAGTCGTTATTTTACCGTTTTTGTCCCGTCGTTCGTGAAAACTGTTGCAGATATATTACGGGCATGGGCATGCTATCTATATGACAACAAACAATATAGTGACGAGCTTTTCAGTCGTATCAACATCGATGACTTTGAAAGACGAGGAACTTTCAAAATAAGGGTTTTTTATTGGTTTTGCGATCTTCGTCTGCAGTGCACACTGAACTGCGACGAAATGGCTGGAGATAGATCGACTGACTGCAGTTTGCGCGAACAGGAACCGCTATAGGCTTTTGCGCGTCTCGTGAACATTAGCTCAAATTTCTTGTTTACTTTAGCTTTAGGCCGTAGTTAGGCCTAAGAAGAGCATATAAAGCAAAATCTAGCACTGACTCTATCTTATATATAACATGAGTGACTCTTTAGCATTACAAACGCATACTGCATGCATAGCACTCATACGAGTGCACTGCAGTATTTCTGTTGCATTTTTGTCGTTGTTTGTTTGGGTTTGGTTTCGTTTTTAGTCGCTTTTTTTTCTTCGTCGTATTTTCGTTTTAGTCACTATTTTTCGTTGTGTAAACTACAATTTTATTAATCGTTAACTGAATTCGTCATTCTGTCGTTATTGGCAATTTTCGTTTTCGTTAACGGAAATGGCGCCGGTGCGTGAGGGAGCGGTGCCATGCACATCATCTATGCATTGTGTCAGCTTCAGCATGCGGCAGTGAGTGCAGAAGAGCGCAGATTGGACTGGACACTGGAGCTGGAGCGCCGGCACAAAGAGACAAAACGAAGCACGGGCGACCAGCGCGACCTTAAGGGTCATCAGCAGCAGCCGCAGCAGCAGCAGCAACGCCCCGTCATCAGCCTTACTCCATCTTTTCAATGCATAATGCTCATTGCTGCAGTCGCAATCAGAACTTGCATCACATACTGTCATGTGATCCCGCTCCCCTCCAGTGTTTATTTCAGTGCACAGTAACTTCAGCAGTATTTTGTTTCACGCATGGTTTAGCAAAAAGATATGACGGCCGCGCAGACGCAATGACGAATCTGCATGCGTACATTTTCGTAGCTGGCTGCAGATGAACTGTCCAATTATAATCATGCTGCATGACGGACCAGCGGGAGCCGGTGAACTCGGGCGTGATAAATTCGGTATATGGTAAAGTCGGTCTAGGTAAATTCGGTTTCAGGTAAAGTCGGTCGATAATTTTGTGCATAAGCGATTAAATCGATAGAAATACTTCAGTGATTTCAAAATTACAGAATCGTCAAATTTCGGTGTCCTTTCAAAATGCGCGGTTTTTGCTACTCCGCTAATTTAGGATGAAAACAGTTGGGGACCCACACAGACTTGCTGCTTATATGGCAACATGCAAGCACTGCTGGCAAGCTTTCCAGGGGTACCAACGTAGGTAACCTTGAACAATCTCGAAATCTAAAAAGCAGGTTTTAGTGACTTTTTTTGCGATTTTAAGCCGTGACGCCTACTTCAACAGTATAAATTGTGTCAAAACTACCAAAAAAGACTTAGAGAACTTGCAATATAAAATTTTCGGCATAAAAACGTAGATTTTAACTAGGCATTTATTGCACGTTGTACACTGATTCCCCAGATGGCAGCACCGATGCTGTCGCGCGTTACGTGTGCATTCGTCAAATTACTTGTTTTTTTCATTAGCATTTAGCATTTATTCTCCACAATTATTTAGAATGACTACTTTATCCCATGCCTTCGGACCGAGTTTACCGCTTCTGCAGAAACCCATCGACCGACTTTACCGGAACCGAGTTTACTACGACCGAGTTTACGTACACCTGGACCAGCAGTCCTGCACTCGAGAAACTTCGTGTATGGCCTACCAAAACATGCACGATAGCAGCAGGGGGCAATTTTTTCTTAATCTTCATAGCCTGTCCGAAATATTTTTTTCCAAAAGGTACACAAATTTCAGCTGAAAATATTTCATTAGGGGAAAATTATGAAACACCGTTGAAATATTGAGCACCATTCTCTTCATGCAGTCGGATATTTGCAGCTGCCTGGCGGAAAATGTGGGCCCTACTTATTAAACTCACAACGCCGATGCTCCCCATAAAAACCATAAGCACATTTCATTTGAGAGTTGGCGCGCTGTAGTGGTACGTCGAGTCTTTTTTGCAATGCGACTTTATGTTCTCTGCCACATCCATGAGACCAGAGATCTCAAACCTCCGCCGAGGATGATGCTGCCACCTGCCGAATAGGCCTACAATGACCCAAATCAAGCTTGCTAAAGGATATAAACCAATCACAGAAAAAATCGAGATCGTCACATTAGCCTACCATACATGCAAAAATTGATATTATCATTATCCCTCCTTGAGCTCAAAAGAAAATCCATTCATAACTTTTTCGGCGGACGACAATGGACACGAGGCAAAAATATCAAGCAATTTGTCGTCATGGCTTCGGTGGAATTATAAACCACGCACTCTAATAGGCCTATAAGCAGCGTAAATTAAAGTCTTCCCCGAACCACGTGGGTCGCTAATTTCGCTTTTTTTCTTTAGCCAGAGACACCAGTTTACACTGCGAGACCACGGATACTGGGTTAGCGTATCTCGCGGTGTGCCTGCATGTTTACGTTCTAGTTTTCGCTGGTATACGCCTACCCATGGAGAAATGGCCGAGCTGAATGATTTTGCAAGTGGCTGCAGTAGTTACATGGTGTATTTTTGTAAAATACTCGCCTGCCGACGACCACCCATTCAAGTACTAACCGAACTCGGCGTTGATTAACTACGTTGATGCGACCAACCTAATCACCAACCCGCCGCCACCTATATGCAAGCATGACAAAAATACCGATATAATAGTAAACTACTATACCTATTATTATGAAACTCCTCCTCAGAACAAATGCAATTCGCGCCGTGGCATTCATGTCTGCTAAATGACTTATCATTCTATCACCAAATTATTACTACAGGCTACTGCACAATTATATCGTACTGATGTTATCTATAGCCTATACTGCAATGCTCTCAATTGCCTTGCGTCTGCAGCTGGAGGCCGGATATGTCGACGACAACCGATTGTATAGACCTACAGAATAGATCTCTCCATTCAGCGGCGCTCTCGTTACAAATTTTCTGCCAATTAGAGACCGACCGCGGGCAGAGTGTATGCCTATAATACGCTGAATTGTGCGGCGCAAATCGCAGCCGAGCGGAGTTGCAATGAGAAAGGTCGCATGCCGGTCTCGACATTTCACATTTCACATTTCAACCTTTGCGACGACGAAAACGACATTTTACACCATTGTGTCTGTCGGCCGCAGGCCAGCACCTGCTACGCCATAGATAAGATTTATCCACCGCTGACCCGGCTCATTCCGACTTACGCCCTCTCGCGACTGCAGCGCGCATTATCATTACATCTCAGTCTGTTCGTTCTATTGTCCCGCCATGCGTGACCGACCGTCCGCCCGGCCGCTTATCAATAGAACTTTACACTGCACTGCAGCCGTCACAATGCCGACATATATTATAACAATGGACTGCACTGTATAGCTGCGACCTGCCCGACGGATAGTATAATGGCCGCGAAATATTTCCCCGCGTGCTGGCATATCCTCTCTCTCTCTACGTCTCTGTCGCTGTGCACAAAACGTCCGGCCGGCAGGGCGCGACCCGTAGTTCGGGCCGTGACCGCAAGGTGGCTGTCGAGAGCACTTGGCATATATTTACAATTGCCGGCACTTGCCGGAAGTGCTTACTTGCTTGACCGGCGCCGAGCTTGCGCACTGGAGCCATTTGTCAGCGACGTGTAGGCCTATTGGTGGTCACTGCGTGGTTTCACGGTAGGGAATAGAAACGATTAGTAGCCGCTGCTAGGCCCATACAGAAGCATTCCTGTATACTGAGGATACGGAAATTATGCACCTGTTCTCAAGACGCACTTCACGCGATAATAATTCGCTTCTAAGGCGTACACTTTACAGCTCAGATCGTGTCTCGGCAAAGAGTTTTTAAAAGTCATTATTGTACGCCAATATGCGACAGACCATTGTCGTTATACATAAGTACTATGCATGCCGTATTGAATACTTTGCCGAATACATCGAGAAAATGGTAGGCCTACTTAAATAGTAATAGTTGAATATCTAATTTCGATATTTAAGTATATAGTGCTTATTGCACTGTAGCCGTGATTTCAGCAAGATATTGTCTGAGAAAACGAAATCCAAACACTTGCAATGGCCCCCTTGCACTTCAAGTCCAACAAGCTCTATACGGGACTGCAGAATGTTCGTTAAAAATCCGTATTCGCAATTTGAGCATGCGGCGAAAAAGAACAGCACAAAAATGTCACATAAATTAGTCGACACTTAATTGTCTATTGATGAGACCGATATAATAGCGCTATCGCTGTAGCTGACGCAACGCGCAGTAGAGCAGCTGCATCATAGAGTGTCATGGAAATAAGCCTTAACGCTGCAGTGGCACTGGTTGTGTGGTTGGAATGGAGTATAGCCTAGTGTGATTAATTTAGTCGTGGAGACGAGACACGCATGTGACCTTGCCTCGACCCCGGCCGGCACAACATCGCACTGCGGCGACCGGCGACCGCGTCGTCATCATCATCATCATCAGCAGCAGCAGCAGCTTCAGTGGATCTTACAGCAGCACGGTTATAAACCGCACGAGTATAGTGAAGGCAGGATTTCTCGAATGATGAGATTCGTTCATATCCCCCATTTCATGCACTCTCATCTTCTTTCTTTCGCCCGTCGCTTTCTTCTTCCCTTTTATCTTTTCTTTTCTTGGCTGCTGATGGGTTTTCCAGGCCTGCGAAATGGCTTCAGGCTTAATCATGTATTGTAACGGCGGCTGTAGCATAGGCCATCCCAAAATGTACTTTATTGCAGTAAATTAGACGCAGATTTTACAGTACCGTGTGAATGAAACGCACAAAAAGTTGGTGACTATAATTTTTATTCTTGAGAACATTGCTTGTGTTCTCAAGAAGGGCTAAAGTAAAAAAGCAGTCACGCAATCCTCGCACGTGTCAATTTGACTTCTTGCTCTTGCAAGGCTAAACATAAATCAAAGTGAAATGGTCTTGGTTTACTTAGTCTTGAGAAAAAAACTCTTAAGCTGAATCCTGACAAAAAAGTCGCGTTTACGTTCCTCAAACAAAAATAATTTGGTACAAGCCGGAATCGCTGATAAATGCTGCCGCCTGATAAACTAAAACAGCAGCCAGAGACCGCAGACCCCCGCCAACGCCATGTTGTTCGCCAGGTAACAGCACCATATTCGGTTTGGCAGCGGTTTTTCTTATGCCCCATTGAAAGCAATGTTAACGAAAATTTCAAAGTGATCCAGAATCCAGGATTCCTTCCGGATCACACCCAAAATTGAATCACTTGTAGTTTTTGTCATTCCCGACATTCCCTGAAAATTTCAGTAGGCCTAAGATCCTTTCATAACTTTTTGAGTTATCTTGCTAACACACAGGCAGACAGACAAACTCTGGCAAAAACATAATCTCCTAGGCGGAGATAATTATAATTTTGTTCATAAGTTGAAGGCAATTGCATGCTTTAAATAGATTCAACCTCAAATATCCACTTCCAATGGCAGTTATAAGATCCACCGAACGGTCTATTAAATAAGCAGGGAGCACGAGCGTGACAGACGACAGACAGACGTTAAGCCTATAGGCCTATACGAAGAAAATGAGCAGATATATGGCTGAATCGCTTGCGCTGTATGACAGCGATTTCGCCTCCAAAAACTCCAGAGTGCCAATTCGAGGATTAAAATAGTATTGGTTTTGCAAAGGTTTGAAAATTAATGACAATAATCGGTCAACTGGTTAATTTGGTCTTGAGAAAAAAAAACTTTTCGTGTCAGTCTTTGACAAAAATCTTCTTCGAGTCCTGTAAAAACTCCCTTTTCCTCTATGCATCCGCCACTAAACTTGGAGGGGCAATTAATATATGCCTATGACGTCATTGTGTACTGGATAATGATGCAAGCAGCAGCAGCAGCAGCAACACAGCGTGACTGATTCCGGCGATTATTAGTCAAATTATTCGCCGCCGTCGCGCCGCAGACGAATATTCCGCTGCAGACTTAATTAGCGACTTATGCACGGGTCGACCAGGCGACGGCTTGCCCGCAGGACACAGGGCATTGTGGGTCAGAGCCGTGCGTGATAAACCCCCGTTCATTAACGACCTTAGGATTATGAATAAGTAAAACTGCTTTCTGTGAATAGAAAGAGAAATTGAATGCCTGCAGCGCAGCGCGTGCAGCACTAAGTTTACGAAGCTTGATTTAATTGTTACTTTCTTTATATCGCGCGGGATGATGATGGTTAGAAATACTAATTGAAATGTCATCACTCGCTCTTGTGATGACAGATTGCATTAAAACTATTAATATGACGACATATAACACGTTATTAAACAATTCAAACAAAGATTCAACGACGAACTGCAGGCATCCTCGAAAAGCAAAATAAGAAAAGGAAAATGAATAAAAAGTAAAAAAAAGAAAAACGGAAAGTGCTGAAACGGAAAAATATGTTCTAATTAATTGGCTAAATGGTGTAGACTAGCCATGCTGTTGTGTATTTTTACGTCGCCGAACCCGGTCCGTCCGAAATTGTCCGCAAATAATTAAATACGCCTGAACTGTGATTTTGAGACAGCAAAACCCGGCGCACGGATTGCGCGCTGGCTTGGTTCACGCATGATACAATCACAATCGGTCATTTACAGTCGACGCAACTGCTCGCCGGGGCGACCGGCCACCCACAGCGCGCTATATAGTCGATTTCACACATTACAGCTGCAGATGTCATCGCATCTTGCCACGGCTCGCGGGGTGGCCTCAGCGGCCGCGTCGCCGCCCCATGCATTTATCTCCCGTGCACCGGTTTACCGCGGCCACGCTTGAATGGACGCACGGACGGAGGTCTAGGCGGGCGCGTCGCGGAAGGAAGTGATGAGAGAATGCAATGCGCCCGGAAGTATATAAAAGGTCGAGCACGCGACCTCTGACTGCTCGGTGAAAGGTTAGCGCAATATTGCAGGTCGGCCAGGCACGGACCGTCGGACGCACGGAGACAGGCAGCTGAAATAATCCGCGTATACGGTCACCTGCCGCGTCACTCAGTCGCCTACGTGCACCGCTCGTCGCCTGTTGGTCGTCACTTTCAGCTTCACTTTTCAGCTGTGATATCCGCTGTGCAGCGCATTCCAATGCACGTAGGACTTTATTTTATACAGAACTACCGAAAATGCTTCCGCCGTCGGTGATGTCATTCTATTCCACTTCCTGCTGAGACGCCGTTTAACTTACAAAGACGCTGGCAACTGCAACTGAGATAACGAAAATCTATGTCTCTCGTTTCAGTCTCGTGCACTTTCAGAATGTTTCCATGCACGAATCAAGCAATCAATAAATCCGAAATTTATAAAGTGGCCTAAGCAAAATAACTAAAGGGTTAAATGCTTATTATTTTTTCATGGAAAAACCGATCTCAGAGCCACGGAGCGTTACCTGCCATACGGGATCACGCAATGTCACCTGCCACCCGCGATACAGGTGAACGCGCCCCACTATGGCCAGACAGGCCGGTAATCCATTTACGAAAGGATGAGTTGATCTTGGTGTTGATTATATACTTTATAGGCCTATTTTGGACACAGAAGAGCCCAAAACGCATTTAGTGGGTGCAAAACTGTGCGCAATACTATGATGCTACAAATAATGAATGCAGATGGAAGCTAAAACTAACTCCTTTTAGCACACAATGCTCATTACTCTCAGAGTCATGAGCCCCCTGCTGCCCATGGGGAAAGCTTCGAGCTCAGCGTACTATCACGTGTAAGCTTATGCCTTTTGTGTCATATTTTGCCGTCCGGCGATGCATGTGTTGCGAGTTACGCATCCGTCGACGAATCGCAGGCTGAAACATTCCGTCATGTATTCATGAAGTCTTTTAGGGCAGAGTTAATTGAGGGTTCTTGTGCATGCAAGTCGTGTCTCTGCGGGAGTCCGCCAAACTTCAGCTGTGTGCTGTGACTGAGGATATAGCTATAGGCGAGGCAAAGCGTTTCTGACTCAAAATGATTTACCTTTTATTCCGAAAGTGTCGTGGAATAGATTAGTGATACAATGTCTGAATCGAAGTTTCCGTCCCACGCAACGCACAACGCACACAACATAAGCAGCAAACGCAACAAATAAACGCAGTGAACTCAAGTTAAGACGCAACAAACGCATGCCAAAACGCAAAGACAAAAAAAACCGGTCGTTCGTTGCATCAACTATATGCGTTAGTTGCATTACGTCCATTGCGTTGCGTACGTTGCGTGCGTTGTGTTGGACAGTGGCATTATAGACAAAAGGAGCCCAGGCTCCACAACCTCAAATTTGCGTTAAAAACAAATATTAAGGATTCTAGAAAATGACGAAAATGCTTTCCACCAGATCTCATATTTAAAGCTATACTTGCACCAAATTCGATTTCGGCTGCATGGGGCTCCGCTTCAGACCCCACAGGGGAAGCTCGCTGCGTGACAGCGCCTTCCCAGATTTCTTAGCAGAAATTTAGGGGGTCCGTCCTACTTCGTAGGGCACGAAAAGGGGAGAAGAGGAAACAAAAAAGAAAATGGAGAAAAAAGGAAAAAAGAAGAAAAAGAAAGATGGAGGAGAGAAAAGAAAACAGAGTGAAAAGAGGTAAGCCCTCTCTCTCATTTCACATTTCTGGCTACGCCACTGCAGGTGTTGGACAGAAACCACGTGTATAGCTCCCATGTGCACTCAGCGAGCGGTACTGACTACACATTACGTGACCAGAGGCGGTTCTAGCCCGCAATATCTAAAGGGCGAAGTCCCATGGCGAGCACGATAGCGCGAACCTATAACAGGGGGTCTGAAAGCGGAGCCCCATCTGGGTCCAGGGGCAGAGCCCCTGGTCATGGGGTCAGGGAGGCGAGCCTCGCTAAAGCTGAAGCATTGTTGGTTTTTGGATGTTCAATAAAAGCAGCACAACACAACGAAAAAACTTGCCCACTTTTCTGAAATTTGGAAACACATAGAAATACGATATTGGTGTTATTATTGCAAAGAAATCATGGGTGGTTACCATGGGGGGCTGGAGCAAAAATGAGGGTGCCCCTGCCCGGGCTTAAAGCCACTGCACGTGAAACTTTGGTGACGTAATGTGACGCACTATATCTGCTCGCAGCGTTATTCTTAGCGTGCGACGCAGACATGGACGTATACAGCGCCGTATTGCCAACATAAGTCGACGTCCGTCCGTCCGACTGTCAGTTGCTGTTCGTATAAGATGATAGTTCTTTTGACACGGATAATTAGCCTCGAGTTTTCGTTTGCTTCGCAGCCGCAATATCGGCAACTCAGTGCACGCAACTTCATGCCCTCTCCCCTATTGTCTTAACCCACGTGTCTACGACAATGCTCACGATCGTCAATAAAGATTCATGCACGGGTCAATGGGTCAGCGGTAAAGATTTCATGATCTTAGCTTGTACCGTTTTGACAAAAGGCAGCAGGGAGTGACAGACGGAAGGACGGACGTACGTAGGACAGACACCTCTGCAATAGCTAAGACGCGCTCAGCATATAGCTGTCGCGCGTAAAAATCTGCAGGTAGCTTTGCTGCCCGTGCAACACGTATCGAATACACAGAAGTTCCATGGAATAATGTGCATTTTATTCTCAACAACATAACACATGCTGCGTTATAAATAAAATACAATACTAACGACATTACAAACACAATTATAATTTACACACAGCTAGCACAAGTGCACGCCGACTAACAAAGCGTTTAATAACGTAATAAAAACTTCACGATGTTTGATACAATGTGTGTAAAAAATTACCGGTTGATCAATACTGATTGATGATTGACTGACTGATAATGGTTTAGATAATGGTTTTCAGTGAACGAGAATAAAATTATGAGCACATTGAACGACACAAAAATTTATGCATTACAGGTTTCATTTGATTAAAAGATGCAAACTACCAATTCATCAATTGCGTAGCCTAAATGTCGTAAATTTGAAAAGTGTCATGGTGCAAATGCAAAAAAGTGTTTCGAGTTCTGAATTACTAATATTTTATCCCGCATGTGCACCAATAGTTAGCGAAAACATTACATCACAGTAACGCATTTTCTACCTTCCCACCTTATCCCATCTTAGGTTATGAAAGAGAAGGGACATGGCAAGCGCGAAGGGCAAGCCATCTGAACTCTGCACAAAGGCGGAGCCCCCAGCGCAGCTTTGCATGGTCGGAAAGCTGAATCACTTTTAGTCTTTGGACGTTAAATGCCAAAGGCAAATATGACTTTTTGATAAAAAACTTACTTGTACAAGCTATACGGTCTAGGCAAAGGGGCACTGCACCATGGTCCCTTATAAATATACGCTATTGAATGCATGGACTTGGTCCCAACCGGTACCCGAAGTCGACTCAACCTTTTGTGTTATGTAGGCCTACATCTGAGCGATTTCGAGATCAACAGACGCTTTAATGTTTTTACAAACATATACACACATATCATGGTGCACTGCACAAGAGTTGGCTCTTTGTTAAATCTATAGTAAGTAAGTAAGTAAGTAAGTAGAACGTCAATTTGTATAGCGCATTGTCGTTATATATGAATATGAAGCTATTGGAAAAATACTGCAGTATATGCTTATGGCTAAAATGTATGAAGACCGTGCACTGTGCAGATAACAAGGGATGGCCAGGTTGAGTTTATTTGCAGTGAACAGCTTGGATGCATTTCAGGTTTAAACGTACGCTGACACTTCCTGCCAAAAAGCATAAGCGGCACTCCGATTCACAACAACTTAAAAAGACATCATATACTCGTATATGGGACTGCAAAAACCTGCCACGAAGTAAGTTGCTGACGCAACTTAACGGATGCATGCACCATTTATTAAAACATACGAGTATCTGTATATTAAATAAAAATAAATAAAACGCTATAAACATGTGACATGACTATTTTCACAAATGCAGTCAATGTTCAAATTGCTTGCATGGAAAAGTATAAAGTAGATGCGGGAAGTCGGGAAAAGGGGGGGGGCAGATTCAAAGTCTAACGTTTGCCAAAATTTTACCTTTGAGCATAAAACAACAATTAGGCATATGGCATTTCCTTGAGTCCCGAGTTACTGCAAAACAATCTGTGTATGGCTTTGAGGGTTTAGCCGCCAAGACAAAATTCTGAACAAATGACAACTCAAATACCAATACTGCTGGCGGCGCTATGGTTACAAATCTGGGGGCCGACCGCTTCCTCTTATTTTTTGACCCTATTATCTTTTTCTCTGTCTGGGGCATGATTTCATTTCTCGGTTTCTCCCCAAATCTAGAAAATCTGCATGGCGAAAGCTTTAAGCTCCAGCAGCCAGCAAAACGTTTGGCTGCATTTTGTGTCAAAATTCATTACGTCACAAGGCTACAGCAAAAAATTCTAGGCGGCTGGTGTAAAATCGGAATGGGACATAAACCTTAAATTTCGTTTGGCACCAGAGATGCCATAATGACATTGTAGACTACGGGAAACCGCTGTCTGCATGAGTGGGATAAGTATAGTGCTAAACAAACTTTTACACGCAACGCAGGGTTTAACTGACATTTATTCCATGCACAGTCGTTAACGGTTGGCCGTGTGAGATGTCGTTCGCTTGGCCACGCTTGAGTGCAACGCGTTGTACCACTGTAGACACTGTGCTAGAGAGATTGGCAGTAAAAATAAGAGGGTGGAATAGACTTAGTTGATTGCTTCTAGACAACGCCTAAACATTTCCCGTGCTTTCGATTGCAGTCTGGAGAAAAAAGTAGGGATGGGAGGAAAATAACAAAAAATTAAGTTGTGTTCAAAGCGACAGAAATGAAATGAACTGATATAATTTTTTATAAAAATTATTATCGTATTAAGCACGTAATATATTAAACTGAAATGAGATGAAATAAACTGACCAATGGATTTTACTTCATTTTACATTATTTTTGTCGCTTTGAACACGGCTTTAAAGACGCAGGTTTAGGGAACGGACAGCAATCGAAAGCATACAAATTTTTAGGCATAACCGCGCGCGAGACAGTGCGCTCCACGCTTGCTCCGCTACTGCACGGACATGTAGGGCCAGTTGAATGAGCCGCCGCTGAGCAGCATGTCTCTGATCAGTGTCTCAATGGGTGTCTTGCCGACGAGGCGTACAAAGAACAGCTGTTCAATGACTTGTGCAGAGATGGTGCGTAGTGACGGCAGTCGCAGCAGCAGTTTGCCGAAGCGCGTCGGTTGTCCGGGGTACTGTGTGCGCACGTACTCCTCCAGAGCGCACTGAGACTTCTCCTGTATTGACTCCACGTGTGCCACGTCCGACACGCCGCACGCGTCTGTCCAACAAATACACGGATCACTTATTACCTGATGCATGTCATTCTGTAATATGCCACCACATTAGACGTCAAAATGTCTGTGCTTCCGGTTCCGGTTGCCGTCCGTCTCTGAAAAAAATCTCCCTCGCTAAAATTTTTATCGAACTCCCTAGAACTGCGGAGTTTGACCAGTTTGCATATTGATTTCATTCTGCGGCTGCCGATCCACAATAAAAGAAACGCTAAATTTCTATCATCGTATAGATTAAAGCGAATACACTTTTTAGAACCCCGGTACAAATGGCGGGCGCGCGGGGGACACCATGTATTATATCGGATGGCCTTCGGGTGCCGACGACGTAGCTACCCCATTGCATGACTGCATGCTGGCAAAGCCATCCCAGTATACTGCAACAGCAGCAGCGGCAACAGAATGGCTGCGGTCTGCGGTCAGCCGCATCCCAGCATGCACTGCGCGGCGGCACGGTACACACGGGCAGGGTGGTCAAGGGGTGGTGGAAGCACGAAGGCCAGCAGCCGAAGCCGTGAACTGATCGTGATAAGATAGCGCACGGACGCACGGACGGACACTCGACGACGACGACGACGACAGAGTGAGTGTGTGGCTTTGCAGCAGTTCTATAGTACAGTGCACTGACAATGTCGGGATTCACGTTCTAGGTTAAAGGTTGTGTACGACTTTTTCTAAAAGAAAACCCATCGCACAGCTACGGAACATCACATGCCATATGGGATCTCAATCATCACACAGTGTTACCTGCCAGCCGACACAGGTGAGCGCGTCCCGCTTTAACTGCAGGCTGGCAGTCTTTTTGTCTACACCGGAGAGATGGAAGGCTGAGTTGACCTAGGTATATATTCGGTTATATATACAGAGATGGTATGTACGCAGAGAGTCACCCGTCCAACTAGTAACCACTTAATAGCGACCCGATCAGGAGTCGAACCCACGACCTTCGATGTGCAGTGCACAAGCCTCGATTGTTCGTGTCCCCATGTGTCACTGGTCTTCCCCCAGCACGGCCAATCAGTGCTGCAGTACAATGGACTCCAGAAGATGGGGAAAAGAAGAGGACGCTGACCTAGAAGAGCATTGCAGGACACACTACGCGATAACCTGTACTAGCGACGGTCCAGGATGTCAGCTGGAAGGAGGCCACATTTGTGGCTGGTGACCGCTATGAGATATAGAGATCGCTCGTCGCCCAGTGTTCCAGCGGAAACGGAAGGACCTAAATCTAAGCAAGTTTAAGTAAATGTCCCGAAAAACCGTCTACATTTTGCTTCGTCGAATAATGACATTTTTACTGAAATGATGGAAAAGTTACCTTCGAAATTTACTTACGTCTAAGTAGGCCTATAATGTAAACAAGAAGTCGCTAAAATACCGCTCTCGAAAAAAAGTGGCATATATCTGAGCCGCTATAGGATTTTTGTTAAATAATGCAATGAACAATTTGATAGATTAGAAGTACAGTAATTATACATCTCGCCAAAATAGTTCTTGTGTTCGTCACGTAAACAGCGGCCAAAATGAGTAACATGATAGTCAGCGTGTTCATAGTTTGGCTGCACTGCATGTAGGCTGTTACATGGTTTGCCCTTACCCCCAAGGCATCGCATTCGACATCAGATTCTCTTTACAGTCCCCGTAACGGCACAAAACCGCAAAGCTGTCACGGCGTGCGCGCGGGAAGTTTATGAGAAAACCGCAACAAATATCCGATTGCACCACGCCGAGAGCCGGCCCGAGCCGCATCAGTCGACCGGGCATGCCGATAAACCGACGACGAACGAGGACAGACTGCCGAACAAGCCCCCCCCATCGCAAACCCCCTGCGCAGAGCTTAACTCAATTAGGCCCTGTTTGGTACATGTGGGGACCCTCGCGCAAAATTTCTGACATTAATATACAAAAACTAATTACCACGAATTCAGCGCTACAGTTCTGCCGTTGTTGCCTGATTTGGTATATGGCTTTCTAAATTCGAAAACGACTTTGCAATTCGCGTCAAGTTTATGCCTAACAAAAATACAGATTATCAGAAAATGTCGCAAAAACCACAAAGCGCCCCCGACATTTTTTGGCATGTGGCAGCAGTGGCGTCATTTCACTAAATCTTTGGGGAGGGTCCACGCTCTCCCCCTTCCTTTCCCA
>Ga0209367_1003901_pt1 | contig 20425 bp, 12 predicted proteins | sample WorMetLIZISLAND2_FD_187412 | JGI IMG/M metagenome (GOLD analysis project Ga0209367, IMG submission 187412) | Marine gutless worms symbiont microbial communities from Max Planck institute for Marine Microbiology, Germany - Olavius geniculatus... ...
ACGTAGCAAACAGCAACATCCGTACAAAAGCTGCTGATAAAACTCTGGAATTGTCATAAATTACACTAAAAGCGCTAAAATTCACAAAAAATCACGGATTTCACGGAAATCAGCGTTTTTCACGGAAAGAGGTCAATTTCACGGAAAATGTCATGGCCGTGAAATCGTGAATTAAGTCGGTCCCTAATTATTGTTACCGGTACCTACAGATTGCAAACAGAATTACGATTGCCTGTAGCCAGGTACAGATGAACATGGAAGCCTTCAGCGTTTGACTGTCAATCATGTAGGCCCATATGCCCAGACCCCCACCGGGACTTCGCCCCTGGACCCCGCTGTCTCCAGACCCTCTGCACTTCCTCCTCGTTTTTCTGAGTCCCGCTACTGAATTCCGATCATAATAGTGTAGAACTGATTGAACTTGAAGACAGAAACAGATTGATGAATGTAGGGTTAAAAAGGCTCCATTGAACACGAGCGTGCAGTGTAAACTGCGACCACATTAGTGAAGTCTGTCCCAGGATATCATAAAATTATTATCTTGTATGTTAATTAAACGAGTCTAGAGACAAGTGAATTCATCAGATATTGCGACAAATAAGGTTATCTAAAATTAAAAATTTAATTTCAAACTGCATTGTACAATTGAATAATGACGTGTAATTGCAATTATTATACAAAACACAGCATCGAAAGACCCACAAAAACTTTTGATGCGCTTTTTAATAACAGGCTTATAACTTTGCGCACTGTATTAACATAATTTACTGTTTACTGACATACAGTACAAAGGTTACGTGTCTACCTGGTCCCGGTATGCTCAATCTAACAGTACACCAGACAGCAGCACCAAGTTATCGTATGCCAAAAGTATGACATTCTAAGTGCATTTTTATCATTCAGTCTGCGTTTCGCTCCACTGACTTCAACGTCTTGATTGGCAACGTATTTTCTAGGTTTAGAATCGACAGATGAATGCCACATTAAACCTTACCATAGCAGTATATACCATGTCTGGAAACAAGGTCTACATCAGTGACCACTTGACACAGCACAGGGGATTCCCAGACTTTTCCAGTCAGGCTGGCAAAATTCATCAATACTCGAGGGAAATTTGGGAGGTAGAAAACCCAGAGAGAACATGCAGTTGTTTTCGACCATGGGCAACACCACAAACTGCAAGGTAGAAAGTCAGGTGAGAAAAAAAGTGAGTGACATGAAGTCAGCAGGAAAAAATAACTTTTTTGGTCTCCAGATTTTTATCCAGTGGGCGTAGAACAGCTTCTCCCATTTTTTAAATTTTCCATGACTTTTTCTCACCACTTTGGAATTAAACAGGTTTTCCAGGTGACTGGTCACCCTTGCATGTATTACTTGAACGGAACGCTCCACGCAGCACGGGGTTAGCACAGCAGTAAGTTAGCCAGCATGTGCCAATGCCAGCGGTTCACATTTTGAAAAGTCGCTTATTCCAAAAAGGTTCTGTCATTAATGTTGAAAACCCAAACAGCTACTAGCTAACGTGACTATTTTTTGTTACTGTCTAACAGGCCCTTCGAAAGGGTGGGATAAAGGGGTAAGCTACCCTGGGCCCCACAATGTTTGGGAGGGGGCCCACCGTCGGCCAGAAATATAAAGTATGCCAGAATGTATCATATTGAAAAGAACAAGAAATTTGAGCTAAGGCTCACAAGACACGCGAAAGCCTATAGCAGTTCCTGTTCACAAACTGTCAGTCATATCTCCAGCTGTTTTCACGAAAGACTGGCCAACAACGGTAAAATGACGACTATTACGGGGTACTGCTCTTTGATGCCCTTGTGCGCAGGTTTCCTTGAAGCTAGAAAATCGAGACTTAGACTGTGAAAATCTACGTTCAATGCTAAAAATTTCATATGCAGCTTGTCTATGTCTATCTCAATTGGTTTAAGCGCAATTCGCTCTTGAAAAAGTATCTCGCAGCCCAAAATCTCCAAAAAAGTCCATAAAAACCCCTATTAAAGCGTTCAAGGTCATCCAAGTCATTGAAATCGGTGGCAATTGAGAGCCAGTGTACGACTTTCTATTAGTAATTAATAGTAACCTAGGCGCTATCTCGCACCGTTAATGAGATACAGCGACTTATTGGCCAAAAATCGCAAATTCTGCCCACCCCCTCTTATTTAGCGCCCTCGTTTGGGGTAACCCCCTTCGAATTTATGGAAAAGCTTTACAGTTCCTGAAACTAGAGCTTGCACCATTTTTGACTGATCCACCCGTGTGACAGATGGACGGACGGACAGACAGAATTGCAATGGCTAAGATGCGCTGAAAGCAGTAGCTGCTTTCGCACGTAAAAATTCAAAAATGTTCTCCCCAGAGAAGCTCCATAAAAATGTTTGGGGGCCCACAGGAATGTTTCCCTGGGCATCGCTGTGGGTCTTGATGGGCCTGCTGTCTAATGTGGTGTGAAGTACAGTAATAATACAGGAAGCTTTCTATTTTACACAGTAAGGTGGTGGCACCAATTAAGCGAGGTACTCATTGGTATACTTTCAGGTGCATCTCACTTTTTCAATGTTGTCTACCAAACAAAGAAATTGGGCATGAATTTGTGAAAGTTATTATGCGGAATACTGTTAGCTTTTTCACTGTGATACAGTAAAAATTGTATTTTCAATAATGTTACAGTATAACTATGCCAACAATAGATAGTGACATGACAAGTAACGAGAACATTTAATGACGTTAGAAAAGTGGATTCTCAGGACGATTCACGCCAAAAATTATAACATGTTTGTGCCTGCCAAAGCTATGTGAAAAATACTGATGATTCTTTTTCTGGACACAGTGTATACCAAAATATATGTACTACATCAAAACTGACAAAATATAAAAATTAGCTTAAACTCTTTCATTATATTACAACAACAAAACATAGCACTCGGTCTTGAATTTATTGATGGACAAAACAAAGCTGCCACAATACAAGCCAATGTCTCATATAGTTTAAGGAGATAAAAGGCGAACAGCCACAAAACAGTAGAAGTCAACTGTTCATCTGTTGGACTTGGCAACACGTTCCAGCTCATCTTTCTTCTTGATTGCGTACGAGTTAGATGAACCCTACGCCACATAGTTATCAATGTTATACTACAAAGTATATACTACAAAGTACAATGTCATTTACTGGCATATAATGATGAAGCTTTCTGGCACTAAATTTAAACTACATTATCAATTAAATACAACATATCTGTGTTAATTATCAGCTGCTCATCACAGCACCAGTTCAGTGCTAGTCTGCACTAGTCAACAAAGAGACACAATATGACAAGCTCATAAACCAATCCGTTGCAGAGATATCCGATAACAACTTTTCATTGTGACAGGCAGATATCGCAGATATATATTACAGACTACAGGCCATACAATCAGCTGACAGCATGGAACCTAACCACAATCTTATAACAGCAAATCTTGCATCATGTCACTAAGATGGAATTTAAAGCAACAGCTACATGCAATGTTTGTCTGTCCAGACTAGCTCTGTATGCCAGCTTTCTACAGCAGCTGAGAGCCAGCACTAGCTGTAGCAGTCAAGACAACATAATGTCCGAGAACAGCGATCTAGCACATCAATTTACATGCTGATGTGCCAGTGATTATGTCTCGTTCTACTTCCCCTAACAACTTAATTTTACTAAAAAACTAAAACTTAGACGTCAATTGCTTTTATGCCAAAATTCTGCATATGCATACATGCCATGTTAAGTAACAAACTACGTATAAAAATAAAATGTACAGATACACCCTAGCCACAAATAAACTAAATAAGACCATCCTCTTGTCCTGATTATCGTGAAAATCTTGCAAAATTTGCCCAGCTGCAATAACGACCAATATAATGTTCTTGTAAATGTGCAAAAAAAACAAAACTGTTAACAAAGTGACTGACAGCATATTCGAACATTTTGTTACCGGTAAGTTCTTAACACTTGATATACTTTCGTTATACTTAGTGGATTAACTAACTGGAGAATGTTCTAATTTTTGAGGGCTTTTGGTGTCCTGATAACCAATTCTATAGAGTTGGGTGCCTGTTAAACGATGATGAACGAACCTTAGCAGCATTCATTAGTTCATCAGCCAAGCACTCAGCAATGGTCTTGATGTTACGGAACGATGCTTCCCGTGCGCCCGTCGTCAGCAGGCTGATTGCCTGGTTGACACGTCGCAGTGGTGACACGTCAACAGCTTGCCGACGCACTGTGCCAGCACGACCAATACGTGTCGAGTCTTCACGTGGCCCGCTGTTGATCACGGCTGTCACAAGAACTTGCAACGGGTTCTAACGACAAATTACAAGCACAGATCTCATGCCAGCTACAGATGAGCACATCATGCACAATACACTGTAACTGAAAGCAAGTGGCAATCTGGTACATGCTTAAGATTGCACACCAGATATGTTTACAGAGTATACCTCTCAATGCCACAGAAAGAAAATAGAAATATCACTGACATTGACTATGCAATTCAGAAGTCTTTCTGAACGGAGACAATGTTACAAAATTCTCAAAATAAGCATTGGACAGAAAGCATACATTTGGTGCAATCTAACACAATAGTTCAGTCAGACACTGCGTAGAGATTGTCTGTCTCAGACTCAAAGTAAACAGACCAGTTTAGGCATAGTCAACAGACTCCTACTGCTACTGAAGCAAACATTTAGGATTAACACAGCATAACAGAAAACGTTATGTACAAAATCGGGTGCCGACTGTGCACGCTGCGTTCACCTGTAGCATCTAAAAAATGACCTGTTTCAGAATAATTACTATCCAAAGAAATTGTCAGATGCCTCAAAAGCAAGAGATATCAGCAAGTTACCTCGCCAGTCAACAGATGAATGATCTCAAACGCATGCTTGACAATGCGCATCGCCATCAGTTTCTTGCCATTGTTACGACCGTGCATCATCAACGAGTCAGTCAGACGTTCAACAATCGGACACTGAGCCTTGCGGAAACGTTTCACTTGGTAGCGGCCAGCTGAGTGTGGCAGATACTTTGCATGCTTCTCTTTCACTGCTATGTAGTCCTTTAAGCACACATACACACACCATGAAATATGACCGAATTCACAAACATAAGACTGATGTTAACAAGAAATTTGAGCAAAGCTCACGAGACGCGCGAAAGCCTATAGTATTTCCAGTTCAGTAGTTATAGTTTCGAAAATCGCATATCATTTGGACTCGACCCATCGGGACCATAGTACACTTCGGCCATAGGCGGGTGTGGCGTCAGCGGCGTGAATGATATAAACTCTCACAGGCGAAAGTGGCCAGAAAATACTTAAAAACCCCCTATTTTGGCGTTCAAGGTCATCCAAGGTCATTGAATTTGGCGCCAATCGAAAGCTAGTATACGATTTCCTATTAGTGATTAATAGTAACCTAGGCCTTATCTCGCACTATTATTGAGATACAGCGAGTTATTGGCCAAAAATCGCAAATTTTGACCACCCCCCTCTCATTTAGCGACCTTGTTCAGGGTGACCCCCTTCGTATTTATGAAAAAGCTTTACGGTTCCTGAAACTAGAGTCTTCCAGGCAGCCAATGGTGAAGATTTGGAGATCCTAGCTTGGATCGTTTTTGCCTGATCCACCCGTGTGACAGACAGACAGACAGACAGAATTGCAATGGCTAAGACGCGCTGAAAGCATAGCTGCTTTCGCGCGTAAAAAAGCGGGCAATGCTGTGACATGAAAAAGTGCTCTTGTATGTATGATATCACAAATTTGGTGACACATTTATCCATTTGACAGTTTCACAATTACGAATTTTACACACCTGCTATCACAATAAACCATCACAGAAAATTAGGACAAACCAAAATGATAGAAATCAATTAGAAACGAATTATAAGAACTAACAACATGTACAAAGAAAGGAAAATGCTCAGCATCTGACTCTCCAGCATCTACATCTGGAGCAGCCCTGGCAGGAGCTATGCCTAATGTTTTTTCTTTAATTGCCAAACGGTTATTTTTCCTAATTCCTTTTGGTACATTTAGCCTCTACCAGCAGTCTTACATGAAGTCCGTTCTGCAACAATTTATCACATGCATGCATCTCCAACAAAAACACATGAATCGATCCTACACTTTCTGATCTAAAAAATCTATAGACATAAATATATACACTTACCGCTAGACTCATATCACTGTGGTTGACATCTTCACTGGACCATTTACCAAACAGCTTGATATGTGGCAATTCAGCAATCACAACTGGCGAATCATCGAATGCGTCTGCCATTGTGGCTCTTAAGACCTGCCAAGAGCATACCAGTGCTGATGAAACTGAGATAGAAATCATAAGGAATACGGTACAAGTACTAGTAGATACAAAGTTACCAAGCTAGTTCAACCAGCTAGACACTACTCAATACTCACTTTCGTTCAGTCTGAAAAACAATGGACTCTTGGGCATCGCAAGTCACTGCAGCTGGCACTCCATGTGGTACAATGCACGTTTTCCCACAAGTGACCAGAACGATATTAGTCAATTTACGACACTGTTTGCTTCAAAAGACCAATTACAATGTATGCATGCAAAGTGGCCCATCATTTAGCAGGCCCACTGTCTGAACAGCTGAAGACATCACACAAATTCTGAACAATTATTTCGTCAGAAGGTTGTCTCAGTTAAATGAACGGAAAGTGATGATTTCACATGAGTGTATTATCATCATCTGGCAGAATCAAATTCATCACAGACAACCAATCAGTTTGATAACTGTCGATAGTCTGTCGTCAGGCCCGTCGTTTGCACCAATGAACAAGCTCGCTGCGATTAAATAGTAACCAAAATTGAAAATTAAACAATACGTACGCATGTATAATCTGACAAAGAGTTACGCTAATTTTCCTACTAAGTAAGCCAAAAATTGTCAAATCCGGCGGCTATGCAAATATTACACTCTTATGTAAACAAATGCGTCGAGACTTCTAAACTATCACATCCAAACTTCTATCATGCGTAAATTACGCCTACGATAACTATCATCAATTACAAAACCGCTGTTTGAAATAGAAATGGTCTACGACTACAAATACACAACTGGGTTTACGATTAAAACAGATTTTAAAGCCACACATACCCTACGTTTTCATCAACGACAAGAAGCAAGGAAAAAGGAAAAAACATCCGGTCAAAATGTCTAAACAAAGTTTTCAGTAAGTAACTTTAAAAGAAACAGCGTTCGCGAGCATTGTCGCTGGCACAGCGGATTTAGGAGGGGATAAAGTGGCCATGCTCCGCCTCCCCCAAGATGCCAGTCGCCCTTTTTTGCCTAGTATATGCAGTGCATTTCTGCAGTAAAACTAATAAAATTTATACTTAAGGTAAGCATTTTAGGGGGTTTTCATGCCTAAAAAACAGTTTGCTTCCGGGGCTGTGCCCCGGCGCCAGGCTTCTCCAAGAAGTCCATCCTTTGTTTTGAGCTTTCGGCCTCAATTTTTGGCTCTAAGGGTCTAGTTTGCCTTTTGTGATCCCAATTTCTGGCTATGCCTACGTAAGAGTAAGTAACAATAAACAATAAATAACGCCAGGGGAGTTTAAACCATATAAACCTAATTGAAGCAAACGCTACAAGAAAACCACATAGGGGGGAGTTGAATAGTATTATAATTTTTTATTTTGCATTTTTCATAATATTTACGATATTTTGCAACCAGGAGGGTTCTGTAACGCATAAAATGCACCAAATTCGTTTTTCGCCGAGGCTCTGCCCCGGACCCCACTGGGGGACTCATGACGCTCCCCAAGTCCCTAATTGGCTGGAGAGAGGGACACTCTTCCCACTCTCCTCCCTGTCGACGCCTGCGGCGCCTTACCTTGAGTTTGGGGGGATTGCTCCAAGGACTTAGGAGAATAGACGCCCCTGAATAACACTTTTTATCGCATATGCATGTCAATCTTCATGGCTGTCTTTGTAAATTACTGCTGTATTTCTATTAGCGATGATTCAATATATCGAAAATATCAACATATTTTCAATATCGATATATAATATCGTCGAAAGAAATATCGAATTTTTCGATATATCGCGATACTTTTTAAATATCGTGATATTTATGATATATCGCGATATATTTACGTCTAACGTCTATATTTTTCAATATTTGTAGTCTAATGTCAGTAATTTCGTACAGTGAACAGCGGAACATGGAATAATAATAGTTGCTGACAATGTTCGGTACACAGTGACTTTAGTACCATGATGTATTTGTCAATATTTACAACCGTAATCGTCAGTTTGAGTTTTGACGCACTGCAGCTATGCTGTAGAGCGTCTGTGGCACAGGTTGTCGACGTTGTTGTGCCTGTCCATCTGTGGGTCACGGATGTATTGTGGCCAAACGGTGCGAGATAGGGCATTTTTACATAAAACATGAAATTGTATATGCCTTCCAGATTATAGATGAAAATCATCGACATTGAATGATTTTGAAGGTCAGTACTGCTGGGCTTCTTGTTAGTTACCGCATGACCAAAATAACAAAAACACACAAAAAAGCGACAAATTAAACAAAGCAAACTAGCAATATATTGTTGCAATTTGACGAAACTTACACGAGTTTTTAGTCAATTATGTGATAGGGCGATGGAGATTTCAACAATAACCATGCCTATCTGCAGCTGTTTGGCCGCAATTGTAAATGGAAGGTTGCTGGCTGCGAACGTCACTCACGTGCGCCGAATTACCGAATCTTATTTTAGTGTTGATTTTGTCGTTTTATAGAGCAACGTCACCATAGTACGTACGGGGTGGCAGTCACAGCGGAAAATCGTTTTGGCTTCAGATATAGGTGGTACGGTCGGCCCAACCTAGCAACGGCTAGGATTCTTGCTTAAAGCACTGAAAATTAAGATCTGTTGCCGCTATAGTGCTAATAAACTAATTTAGACTAACTAGTGACGTGCTGATGTCAGTAATTATTCATATGACTCGATAAATTTTAATAAAGGAAAAATTGAAGAGTAAGAATGGCAGAGAGAGAAAATTTATAGAGACAAAGCATATAAGTAGACAATATAATTAACAGATGCAACAGCATAATATCCATGGATCATTCAGTTTCACACCTCACGCAACGTTCGTTTCTGCACTACCTGGGGAAAACACAACCAGTGAAATATTAATAATGACAGAGTCCTGTTAACTAAGTAAAAGTACAAAATGACAACTGGGAGCCCTGAGCATCATAAATCAATACATGGCAGACTCGAGAAAAGTGGTGCAAAAAATACAAAGGTTATGACAAACGTTATATGCAGTAAATATCTAAATTCAACATTCTAATAAACATTACTGAACAACAATGTCACAATGGCAAAAAAAACAACTTCCAGAATTCACAGCAACTGCACACAGTTCTGTAACTATAAATGCTATGGTAACACATGCATCCTATAGACAAGCAGTACAGACAGTAACAAGCAGAATAAAACATAACTAAATTGACTGCATACCACATTAGCCGAACACATACCCAACCATCAAGATGTGAGCGACAATAAGAGAACCCATCTAATCAAACAAAATTCAAAGGTACATGAATTGCTGAACATTATAGGTGATAATCAATCACCAAACACAGCCAATTTAAAATATGCATAAATCGTAATAAACACCAAATTCTGTCTACTACAACACTTAAGCAACATGCTATGCACACAGAAGTTATAATTATCAACAATCATCCATCATCTCTGTCCCACCACAGTACTCCTAATACGGAAATGAATGTCAGCTAGTATTACACACCCAACCGCCATACAAAAAGCTCTAAATCAAGCATGCAAAAACTTAGCATAGCACACAAAAAAAATTTAACAGAAAATATGCCAATAATAAGAGTTTCTGCAGTACTAGAAAATAATCTGAAACTCTCGTGATGCATTAACACAAACTCAACAACCGACATCATGGCACAATGCAAGCAATTGCATGAAAAATGCAGGATTTATGTAAAAAAAATGAAATAGCCAAGAGTGTAAAATTTGGAGGAAAACAAACGTAAAAGAAATTCTTAAAATGTTGTGACATTATAATTTCTCTCCACTAACAAAAAAAATCATTGCATAAGACACCAACAAATATTTTTTACAACACAGTAGCAAAGCAGATTAACACGCTGTGTTTAACATAACAACTGACTAAGGCAAAGCTGTGGCTGTCAAAAGTGGATATCGGGTGTTTGACGATCATCAGCAATATCCAGTACCAGCAACACACCTGCAGGAACCAAACAGATTTGCATCAGCGACATTACAGATATCACACACAAAGCATCTCTGAACAATTACAGTGCCAGAAGATTGTCTCAGTTGAAACGAGAAGTGATGATTTCACGTTAGTACTTTATCATCATCTGGCAGAATCAAATTCATCACAGACAACCAATCAGCCTGACAACTGCACTATTAGCTGCACCAATTCAGTTAACGATGACATTGAGTGACATAACAGCAACTTTCTTGTTATGCAAATCTGCGCTATAAACTTAAGATACTGGTACTAAATACTGATGCATTCTCTAAAGGAGGGGTTGATACCTATTTGCTCTGACAGATTGAAAATAGCTATGAAAATGTCACCCAATACTGTGAAAACATGAATAACCATGAATGGCCACAGTAAAGACTTGATCATGTTCAGTAAAGACTGTAAACAACCGAAAACACGTCACGTCAAGATTTCAAACACCACTTAGCATTATTGCTAATGCTTCCATCCTTTCTCGTAATAGTACCACTAAGCATGCCACTGCCAGTGGACCAGATGCCACTGCATAAAATCAAATTCTTCCACATTTAAATGCGAATGTGTTTTCATCAAAATTTTTAAAAAACTCATTTTCATTAAAAATGTTAGCAGCATTAAGAATCAAGCTGACGGCTCAGACATCGAAGGAAAGTCAATCTGACATCACACATCCACTGTGTTCACATGGCTGTCTGTGAAAACTGCGAATAATCAATGGATTTTATCATCATAGCCATCAGCCTTTACACAATGCACCAGTGATTTTCAACCGGGCTTCCGCGGAACCCAAAATCACACGTCACTAGACTGATGGATTAATGCATGGGATTCCGTGAGTGATCTTCACGCCTGTGTGGGGTTCCGCCGCAGCAAAAAGGTTGAAAAACACTGCAATACACTGTCTCAAAAAAAGTATCCCCGACATTTTCGACCGTAACTTGAAAAACTATTACCAGACTTTGATAATTTTTGGCACAAATACTCCTGACACAACCTGCCATCAAACGACCATTCAATTTCCCACCTAACCAGTTTGTTTCTGCACTACCTGGGGAAAGCACAACCAGCGAAATATCACTGTTTTATCAAATGCGATGCGATTGCTTAATTAACATAACGCGTAAAAACACACTGTTCACATTTCTGACACTGTGGCTGACATTTCATTCAGTTGTCCATTTTTTAACTGCCTGCAGTAAAATTGCTTGAAGTGTTGGCCCACTATGCGAACATAGGCAAGGAGACGCCTTCTCCATTCATTGACAGCAGTATCGATAATGTTCTGCTCCAGACCAATCCAGGCTCTACCAGTCGCTTCTTGACTTTGCAAACACTCCTAAACTTCATCTGGTAGACACATTGCTGCAAAACCTGCTGTTGGGGAAAACAAATTAAGATATCAGATATTGGCGTTTTTTTCATTCATTTTAACACGTATTACGCTTGCTCTGCTTTCCCCAGGTAGTGCAAAAGCAGACGTTGGGTGAGGTCGAAACTAAAATATTTCTTTCATAGCCAGTTGTGTCAGAAACATTTCTGCCAAATATTACTAAAATCTGCTAATTCTTATTCTAGGCACGATGAATAATGTTGGGGATGTTGTTTTCAGGTTTTCTTTCACTTTAACACATTTCGCTTGATCTGCTTTCCCTAGGTAGTGCAGAAGCATACATTGGTGAGATGGGAAACTGAACAGTTATTTGATGGCAAGTTGTGCCAGGAACATTTGTACCAAAAATTATTAAAATCTGACAATTGGTTTTCGAGTCACAGTCGAAAATGTTAGGGATACTTTTTTTGACACACAGTGTACATTAACACACTACGCATTACGAACCCACATCAAATTTAAATTAGTAAGCACAGACCTGTTCTCTTGCTGCTTTTACGCACAGCAGCACACCTACAAAGCACCACACATGCACACCACTCGTGATCTTCATTTATGAACAAAAGACAACGTAGTGACAGACACGAGACACACAACTAAAAAGTCAAAAGTGATGGCTCAGACATCCAAGGAAGGTCACTGGACATCACACAGCCATTGGGTTCATGCGGCTGTCTGTGGAAACTGCGAATTTTAGTGGACTATATCATCATAGCCATCTGCCTCTATTTCCAGCGTGCCATGTATCGGTAACATATATGCAAAGTGGTACAGATTTATAATTAACAAATTCGACATACTGACCAAAGACCATTTGCTTCATTCTCAGTTTACATGCTGTCTTCGTCTGTAGCTGCCACTACAGCCACCTATGAATGCCACCTGTACATTGCACAAGCTCACACAATCACACATGCACATAATAAGCGTTTAACTGTACAAAATAGTCGGTGAAACATAGTCGACAAGTTAAATGCGATGGCTCAGACATCCAAGGAAGGTCACTGGACACCACACAGCCATTGGGTTCATTGCGGCTGTCTGTGGAAACTGCGAATGATCAATGGATTATATCATTATAGCCATCCGCCTCTATTTCCAGTATGCCACTTAACACTATTGCCAACATCATAATAAAAAACAAAGAATCTAATACATGATGTATTGAATACAGTAAATTAAATACAAGATGCATAACAAACTAACCTACTGACCACTGCATCATACTCAGTGCTCATGCTGTCTTCATCCATAGCTAGCAACAACACCCACCTACAAACAGCACATGCACAATTAGTAAATCACTCATACATTCACACATGTGCCATTAACTGCACAAAATAGCCAGTCATACCACTGAAAAAATGAAATGCGATGGCTCAGACATCCAAGGAAAATCACCAGACATATACGCCACTGTGTACGAAATCAAATTCGACTGGTAATGAAAATGGCAAACAAACAAAAAAATTGAAATCTAAAACATTAGACTCTTTCAATAGAAAAAAACATACTTTGTAATCAATTTTTCAAGTACTAAGAACTGCATCAGATGGCTCAGACATCCAAGGAAGGTCACTGGACATCACACAGCCACTGGGTTCATGTGGCTGTATGTGGAAACTGCGAATGTTTAGTGGACTATATCATCATAGCCATCTGCCTCTATTTCCAGCATGCAACATATCGGTAACATATATGCAAAGCAATACAGATTGATAATTAACAAATTCGACATACTGACCAAAGACCATTTGCTTCATTCTCAGTTTACATGCTGTCTTCGTCTGTAGCTGCCACTACAGCCACCTATGAATGCCAAACGTACATTGTAGAATCAGTAAATCACAAGCTTACACATGCATACAAGCAGCGCTGCGTTTAGCTGCACAAAACAGACAGTCATACAAAGTTGAGTGCTGACACGTTAAATGTGACGGCTCAGACATCCAAGGAAGGTCACTAGACATCACACAGCCATTGGGTGCATGCGGCTGTCTGTGGAAACTGCGAATAATCAATGGATTTTATCATCATAGCCATCTGCATAAAAATAAGCAAGTGCACAAAGTATTACAATCAACAAAACACAAGTATACATTGGAGGCCCACTCTAAACAATTGTACATTAAAACATTGTACATTGTTTACATTAAAACCAGCATGAATGCTATTAGCCAGCTGGTGTCTGGCTTTTTCGCCTTTTTGCCGTTTCGCCCACTGGCTTTTTTACCTGCTGTGCCTGGCTGATTTGCTTCATAAATTGTTCACCCATGCACCTTGGACGATTCGCTCCCTATCTTGGACCACTTACCCCATTGAATAATTTGTGTTTTTTTCATCCCAAAATACAACATTTGCTGCTAAAAACCCCCATGCTGTGAAGACAAAAATTGAAATTTTAAAAAATTGCAAGTTTCTGCCAGAATTGAGCTATATCAGGAATTTGCAGATGTATCTGTTGGAAAATTATAGCTATTGCTTACCCCATGATGACACTGCTATTAAACCTGAAATGACCAAAGTCCGTTTTCGAGCTGCAATCACTTATTTCACTCAGAATTTTGACATGTATAAAATTAATTGTAATGATTACAAATTACAGTGATTAGTATGTGATGATAGACTGTAGTTGTTGTGTTTGTACAAATTAAAACAAAAATATAATGTATTATCAACCAAAACAAAACAAAGTTTTAAGTCTACACTAGACAAACGTTATTAACTAGAGCAAATCGTCCAAAGTGAGACCAGGAGGTGAAATGATGTGATGGATGTTATAGCTGTAGCTGCGTCAACAACTACAGCTATAACATTTTCCCTCTTTCAATCCAACAGAAAAACATAAAAACCTGCATCCTAACCACCTCTAGATGTATGACAAGGTCTAATGCCCAAACCCAAAAGTTTACTCCAAGTCAATTAGCAGCACAGCGATGTCTACATGATATCTTACTGTTTGGCATAAATCACATCATGGTTAAATATATAGAAGTCAGTTAATGTCAATGTGGTAATAAAGTGACTTGCCTAATTAATCATTTGGCGCCAAATTTGTTGCAACTGTTATGACGTCAATTCCCATCTCACAGTTTAGTGGTGATGGGATACATACTGTTAACAGACCTCAGTAAGATGACTGATGAGATGCTTACTGGTGACTGTTGCAGCTGCTGCAAGTCTTACTGGCAGTATACTGAAACAAAAAAAGAACAAACTTTTGTAAATATACTTTTGTAAGCTTAAAAGCATTAAATGTTCACAATTGTTATTGTTAACTTGTTTGAAACCAAGATTATGTTCAAATGAACAGCAAACACCAGTCCAATGCCACCCTATACACTACGTACTGCTCACTCTAATCTCAATGATATTGTGATCTTACGTAATCATTATTAGTACATAACAATTATTAAAAGCTATTGAAATTAAGACGAAGCTATCAATTAAAAATCCACACCCAGCACCATTCTATCACTAAACATTATGATTTGCGAAGCATGCAACACTCTGTTAAATGTTATGTAAATATAAACTACAATTTGACACTGTGCATCATGTCAGATCTGTACGTTCATCATGGATTCAGAGAGATTCCCATTGAACTATAATCATCATGTGATGCACATAGCATGAAAACAAATAGAAATACACTCTGTTCCAAAAAAGCATCCCTGACATTTTTCACTGTAACTTGAAAACCAATCATCAAATTTTGATAATTTTTAGTACAAATATTCATGACACAACTTGCCATCAAATGAATGCATTTCTGAGTTTCCCACCTCACCCAATGTATGCTTCTGCACTACAGAGGGAAGACAGATCAAACAAAATGTGTGTTAAAATAAACAGATAACCTGAAAAAATGTCCCCAACATTATCGATCGTAACTTGAATTAAGATTAGCAGATTTTAATAATTTTTGGCAAAAATATTTCTGACACAACTGGCAATTAAATAAGTGTTTTAGTTTCCACCTCACCCAACATCTGTTTTTGCACTACCCAGGGAAAGCAGACCAAGCATAATACGTGTTAAAGTGAATAAAACACCAATAAATTCCATCTATCCCAATCTGTGGGCCGCAACAGCCAGTCTATTACAAGGTTTGACTGTCATGCAGCAGACTGTCTATCAGATGAAGTTTAGGAATGTTTGTAAGTCAAGAAGCAACTGTTACAGCCCGGATTGCTCTGAAGCAGAACGTTATCGACACTGTTGTCAATAAATGGAGAAAGCATCTCCTTGCCTGCGTTCGCATAGTGGGCCAACACTTCAAGTAATTTTACTGCACCCAAGTGTCAGAAATGTAAACAAAATGCGTTTTTACGCGTTGTGTTAATTGAGCAATCATACTGCATTGGATAAAAGTGATATTTTGCTGGTTGCGTTTCCCCCCAGGTAGTGCAGAAACAGACATTGGATGAGGTGGGAAACTGAATCGTCATTTGATGGCAAGTTTTGTCACGATTATTTGTACCAAAAATTATCAAAATCTGATAGTTGGTTTTCAAGTTACAGCAAAAAATGTCGGGGATGCTTTTTTGGGGACACAGTGTATAAACAACTCAGCACACTGGTATAACCAGCAGGAAAAAGGGGTGCACGAGCTTTAATTTTTCACTGATGCCTGACCACGTTTGAACCTCTGCCACTATAAACAACTAGACTTCTAGGACCAGCCTGCTATTTTTCAGTCAAATACCGATAATAACTTGATTCAAGATATGACCTGTTTAGTTGACTTTAATCTTATCATGCATTAGTAAATAATGAGTTCTATGCGACAGTAGCCTACAAATGAACTTGAATTAAATGAAACAGGCTAAATGGCTACCTACTGCAGCTGAAAGGAGCCTAGAGTGACAACTCAACCATCTTAAAACACTTTCTAAATACAGCCTGCTGATTTTCAGGCAGACCTGACCAAGTCCTAGCTGGCAACGTTTGAGCTAACTTTGAAAGTGATGGCTCAGACATCCAAGGAAGGTCACTAGACATCACACAGCCATTGGGTTCTTGTAGCTGTCTGTGGAAACTGCGAATAACAATGGATCTTATCATCATAGCCATCAGCCTTTATACAATACATTAACACACTAGATATTACAAAACCACATCAAATTAAAATTAGTAACCACAGACCTGTTCTCTTGCTGTTTTTAATGCATAACAGGACACCTACAAAGCACCACACAGGCACACCAGTCGTGACCTTCATTTATGAATAAAACACAACGCAGCGACAGACATTAGACACACAACTAAAGTCAAATGTGATGGCTCAGACATCCAAGGAAGGTCACTAGACATCACACAGCCATTGGGTTCATGCGGCTGTCTGTGGAAACTGCGAATAACAATGGATCTTATCATCATAGCCATCAGCCTTTATACAATACATTAACACACTAGATATTACAAACCCACATCAAATAAAAAATTAGTAACCACAGACCTGTTCTCTTGCTGTTTTTAATGCATAACAGGACACCTACAAAGCACCACACAGGCACACCAGTCGTGACCTTCATTTATGAATAAAACACAATGCAGCGACAGACATTAGACACACAACTAAAGTCAAATGTGACGGCTCAGACATCCAAGGAAGGTCACTAGACATCACACAGCCATTGGGTTCATGCGGCTGTCTGTGGAAACTGCGAATTTTAGTGGACTATATCATCACAGCCATCACCATAAAATAGTGTTATGTTCATAAATACACTAGCCTACAAAAAAGCTATTTGGAATGCGCAGTGTAACAATAAGGCCACAATAAACGCTATTATACAACTCGTTGACTTGGCATTCACAATTAGTAGGGCCCACAGTTTTCCGCGGCCCGCGGAATTTCGAGCCGAGCGGCAGAATTTGCCCTTGTCCACAGAATTTTGCATAGGTTAAGAAATGACCAACTATTAGTACGATCAATCATCGACTTGATAACGTAAAATTTTTAGTTTATGCGGTAAGCCATGGAATTTGGACAATTTTGCCGCGGTGAGCCACAGAATTTTGCAAACGGGCCAGCGTAATTTGGCAAGATTTTCCGCGGAAAACTGTGGGCCCTAACAATTAGCAGTGAGCATAACACCTGCCACGTATTGCAAATAAAAAATGCAGAAAATAGTCCAAGTCAGAAATATACAAATTCACATTTTAGGCCTGGCCTATGGATGCCATACAGACAGTAGTTTACTTTGATAAGCATGATTTAACACACTCAGCCAGAGAGCAGTATGCAATATGCAGAATTGGATACGCTGAAAAGCTGCACTGACATCCGGTATGTTCACGCTTAACACAGCTTAGTAAATATTAACTACATTTTTCTGCGTAAATTTTTTTTTTAGAAATTTAAAAAATGCCACTCCCAAACTTTAAACAAATGTAGCAGAACTACAATGAACTAAATCTCCCAACTTCTATTCATAAAATAAAAACTAACACCACTGGTGCACTGCATGCATGCAGTCACGTACCTGTCAGTATAAATGTGAACAGCCACTATTAGAGCACATGTTGAATGGCCAATCCACTGATAATGCACATCCAACTGCCATGCATTGCCGTGGTTAAACCAACAGAAATTATCTTCATTCATTCTACAATTAATGCACAACATGCACAGTTCATGAATGCAGTTAAGATTCTTGCCATCATTTTAGCAACAGAAAAACAGCCCACTGTAGTCATGCATGCAGCTCAGTGTATAGGTGCTAATCATCACTTATCATTTGTCCCTATCTATAGCAAAATCATCATTGCCGAAGTGCACGACTACTGCCAGAAAGATGACAATTTGACGTATGAAAACTGAAGAGACAAGAAAGATAAAGCATAACAAATGCAGTATACTTTTCCTCCACAGTAAAATTCACACAGTACCTAAAAAATGACAGGTGTACTCATGCAGCATGAATAAGATGTGAACGGTAACTTGATTGGAAGATTTATGCTAACGCTACTGGCAAATCACAGAATTATTGTGCTGCACATGATAAGTGGTCATACTTAAATGTACACTTATCACAACACAAAAGAGCAAGCCACAAATAAGAAACTTGGCAATACATGCATCACATTTTAGGACACTGACACTGCATACCACATGGAGAAAAAGATTTTTATTCAAGCAATAACTTGCACATTAATAATAATTGTACAACAGACATTATTATTTAAGTAATAACAGTTGTCTCAGTTCACAGGTGGTTGTTTTTCGTCATAAGTACTTTCAAGAGTAGCAAATATGATTGGCATCATTGACAACTGTTGTCCTAGAAACATAACATTTAGCACAAAACTGTTGTCTCTCTAAAACAATATCAGTCCCAACTGGGTCGATATAAACTAACTTCAACATTCTTCGTTGCATATGCTTGTGGTGTTGCCAGAGTGTGATGGGCGACTGGCAATCGGTGAATCGCTAATGCAGCCTACAGTGTTTACGAACAACATAAAACTATGTGACAAAAACTAAATAAAATGTTACAAAACCCTAATTAATCAAACTGAAATAATGTGCCAGACGCTTCTGTAATAAACTCGAACTATTACTGAATGATGTAGAATAAGGTCAAATTTAGAAGGTTAAATCGCCGATAGTCAACAGTGCACTCTCAGCCCTGTGACCAATGCCAGTGCTCATCTCAGTTTCAATGGCCCTAAGCCAGCAGTCAGTGCAGTGCCGCAGACGCTCACCTGTTGTATGGGATCACACAGTATTACCTGCCACCTGATACAGGCGAATGTGCCCCCACCTTATATATAAGAGGGCCAAACCTCCGCATTACTGCTGTAACCTTCCCAACAGCAAAGCCGGTACCAAATTATACTGCTTGGTGACAGAGGCACATGTGTGTAAACCACTTGACCCAAGTTGTTAGCTGGCAGTGCACCGGGCTGGAATCAAACGAGGGATCTCCGGGTCACGAATTATGGAACTTTCGTTCCCACGTACTTTCGCTCCTGGGTACGAAAGTTCCATAAATGGAACTTTCGCTCCTGGGAGCGAAAGTGACGTGGAACTTTCGCTCCCAGGAACTTTCGTTCCCACAGTCAGTGTAACGTGGTTTCGCTCCCCAACAGAAATTATGATTATTTAATTGATAAACTAATGGAAATTAAGGCGTTATAACTTGTTCGTATATTTGTACAGATTCATTACGTGAGTTCATGTAGTAAAAGATGGCAGGATCTAGCAAATTATTTTATTAAGTAGTTTATTTTAAGTTAGCTAAGTTCCCCTATTTTTTTCTCAAATTATATCTGTTTATAAATTTTTCCTTAAATTTTATATTTCATCAAGTTCTTACCATTATTTTAAGTTGTAGTCTCTTTCCTAAACCTTAAACCCATTTTTCGGAAAATCTTTCTAGGCTAGCTGTAGCACGTTTCCTAACGACAGCTGGGCTTTCTTGTTTTAAACGTTGAACATTTACACCACATGCTGGCGTCCCTTGATTTCATCTGCTTCTATTAAGTGTGTAGGCATATAATGTTAACTCTGAGTGAGGAGCGAAAGTTTCACCTCATTTTCGCTCACGGGAGCGAAAGTTCCAGGGAATGAAAGTACCAGGGAGCGAAAGTACGTGGGAACGAAAGTTCCTGTTACCCCGGGTCACGCCAGTTTCACACGCTACCGCTACACCACCAAATCACATAGAATAGAATAGCTCGTTTGAAAACAGAACTAATTCATGT
>Ga0209367_1003902_pt1 | contig 20424 bp, 9 predicted proteins | sample WorMetLIZISLAND2_FD_187412 | JGI IMG/M metagenome (GOLD analysis project Ga0209367, IMG submission 187412) | Marine gutless worms symbiont microbial communities from Max Planck institute for Marine Microbiology, Germany - Olavius geniculatus... ...
ATCATTCGATTGCCATGTCCACTTCCTGCAATCCTTTTGTTGGAACTTCGTGTTGCAGATCATCATGTCATGTTCTAGCGCAAATTCTAGCAGCCGTTCTCCTCGGTCGTTCTTGTCTCCATATCCAAAGTTACCCATGACTCTCTCCCATCCTTTGTTTGAATGAAATCAAATCGAGGAAATGCTTCACGAATAAAACAATAATATTCCACCAAAAGTTATTATTTTTACTAACCGCACACTTCTAAAGAAGAACAGTTTTACAATGATGTCAGTTCTGACATCAAATATGTGCCATACTTTTTATAAATTGCATTAATGCTATTTAGTATTTATGGGTAGGTTACTTCGCACAAGTTGGATAAAAACATAACCTGCAAAGAAACTACTCACACGAGTGAAATTTACAGGTAAATTTACTCGTATATATGTGAACGGCCGCTGTAGTGCCATTGAAATACACGACGGGTACCCGGACAGTGCTGGACTCGTACTAGCGTCTATGTTTTAGATTCATACGTTTCTTTCATCTGTTTTATCATAGCTAACAGCACTGATTTTGCATACTAGTCTTCCTGATGTAGCCAGCTACTATTAAAATTGATACAGCACGTAATATTTGTGTGCTCTTGTGTGCTCACTGGCTCACTCACTATTGCAGATAACACATAATATCTTTACTTACAAGCAACAAAAGTACAACAACAGAGACTGGCAATTACATGTTCTTGTAACATACAACAAACTGTAATAACATAGATGTACTAAACAATGCAAGATTAGCATTGACCGTTATAATAAAACTCGTCTAAACAAGAAAACTATCATACTTGTAGCAAAATAACGATGCTAAATATGTGTGCCTAAAAACTGCAACAAACATGACACTGAGCTGTATCTAACAGGGAGGCCAGTTTGGGGGCAAAAATATCCAACGACTTTCCAGACCTACTTTAGTGATATTTTACTATGTCATGGTATTAGATGGTTCTGGCATCCTATAAGAATAATTTTCGCACAGTGGTAATGACGATGACGACAAATTCACGGACTTTCCATGCCTTCATCCATCAAATTCCAGAAACTTAAAAGAACCTGCCTGGTTTTCAAGGACTTTCCTGGTGGTGCAAAACTAAAAGAAATTCAAGGACTTCAAGAATCTCTAGCCACCTTGATCTTATCTACCTGGTACCAGTTACACAACGCCAAGTTCAGATCAACAGCAGAGTAATAGTAGGAAATAGTAGGACACAACACAAATGGACTCTATATACAACTCTTCAGTTACAAATACATAATCACGACTAACTCAGCCAATGTATCAAAACGTTGCAAAAATGCACAACATACATAACAAAACAAAACGACGTAAACAACTTTGGCACGCTAAATAGGAAGAAAAATGCGCACAGAAGACGTAATGCAGTTTTGAATACCAACAACCCAGACAAACAATAGCCCCTGTTACCAGAAATGCTAGCACGTTGGCCTAGCTGGCTTAAGGTGTTGGCAGTCAACAGAGCCAGTCATTCAGCCGAATTGGCTTATACTGTGGTTCTTGCCCAGTTGTCAAAATCAAATTCGAGGACTTTTCAAGGACTGACCATACGAAGAATATATAAGGAGAACCGAATTATATAAAACTGGCACTTTTATAAGCATATATAACAGGTTCAGTTTACATTTGACAATTTAACACCTTCATGCATTAATCAAAAACTGGAATTATCATAAAAAGAACACCAAATGCATCCACAGTTGTCAATGAATCCAATTACTACGGATAGACTTATTTGGTGACAGCATTTTAGAAAATCAAATTCAAGCACTTTCAAGGACCTTCAGACACAGATTCAAGGACTTTCAAGGACAATGTCTGTTTCCAAGGACTTTCCAGGTCTTGAAAATCTTGGAAAAAAATTCAAGGACTTAAGAGCACTATTATATGCTGCTTTAACCCTCGCTGGCTCAACCTCAGCAAAGAGATGTGTGGAGCATTCACGGTCACTTGTACAAGCACATAACTCAATGCATGTTGGCCATATAGAAATGTTTTGCCATTAAAACAACAATATTCCACTACAAAGTTACCATTTTTACAAATCACACATTTCTAACGATGGACAATTTTACGACGACGTCAGTTCTGACGTCAAATATGTGCCACGGTTTTTATAAATTATATTAATGCTATTTACGAGTAGTTTACTTTCTACGAGTTAGATAAAAACACGACCTGCACAGAAACTACTCATACGAGTGAAATTTACAGGTAACCGTACTGGTATGTATGTGAACGGACGCCACTGAAATACACGCAAACTCGTGTTTACCGGAACTCGTATATGGGAACCCATACAGTGCCAGACTCGTACTGGTTTATGTGAACGCAGCTTAACTCCCACCATAACACAACTAGCTGTTTAAATGTGGCAGCCTTCTTCCCCCATGCCACTGTTACAACCAACCACCCAGGTTAACTCACCCTTCTGTCCAGTTTCTTCCACTCTGAAACACAATGATAGCTCTTTGATCATTTTCGTACAAAACCAATGCAAACAATGCAATGCTTTTGCTTTCATGCTTTCATGTTCACAGTCATTCTATAACAAAGTTGCAGTTTTTTTTGTTACGAATGGTGAATTTTGCTTCTGAAATTTATAATTTGATTGGCAGATATTCTGCATGTTAATCACTACTCTACCTACACTACAAAAATTAGTGCAATAAGCACTTACAAGCACATTTCACGCTGTGCAGGTTTAAAACAAGCTTTTGCCAGTTTAAACATCTTGAGTAGTAGAAACAGGTTTTTTATGGCAAAAACCCAACCCTGCCAGAAACTGGCATTCACCGACTAACCAAGTGACTGATTTATTGATCAATGGGCTGATTGACTGAATGGTTTAGTCAGCATCTTCATCATCATCAAGTGCACTGTTCTTAACCAGCTGCTGACTTTTGACCATCTTGCCCCAGCTTGGGTGTCTCCTGTCCATCCTCGCAACATAATCTGCGGGACCCCCAACATCTTTCGCTACATCACTGCCACCACGCCGATGCAACGGCAAAGAACCGTTAACAAAATGCGACCCAGCGACATCATTGTCAGGTTTCGCATCGAGTAGATCGTCGAAACCACGAAGCGAGGAATCGAGAAAGAAAGGTTGAAAATCCGGTTCATCCCAGACGCAAAGAGACTTGGATGGGACGCGGAACTCAAACTGCCGACAACGACTGCACGTCTTGATGCCACACCGATAACTCACGATCCGCCCGGCAGAGTCCTTGCCCCGACAGTATTTCAGCCCGCACGGGTACCAGCCTACACAGATGTCGTAGTGACAAATGCATGGCTGGGGTCCCCTTGAACCGAGGCTGGTACTCTGTTGTGATTCTGTGCAGGATGTAAGATTTTCTGTTGGTGCTGCACGGGTGATTGTCTGCAGTATCGCATAGTCTCGGTTTAATACTACAAACACACATGCATAAACATTACACAGATATGTATTAATGTATTATCACACTCCCACACGTTCTCTGCATTCTGCCAACACCAATCTTTTGTCGGTTCCATGTGTCCGCACAACCTTTGCCTCTTGCGGTTTTAGCATTGCAGCCCCCACAGTTTGGAACTCACTAACCTCTAGCATCCGTAGTTCTACCTCTGCAGACACTTTCCTTCGCCTCCTTAAAACTCACTGCTTCCAGCAGGCCTACTGCTCCCCCTAGCGGCTCAGCCAAGTGCCTCAGATTCGGCCACTGGCTGACATTGTGCACTTTAAATATTCACATACTTACTTACTTACTTACTTAAACAAAGTAACAAGCCGAGGGCCTTGTAGGCTCGTATGGCAGGCTAAAGCACTGGTGTGCATATGTGTGAACTAGTGAGAGTCTGGAGTATTTCATACCCACGATTTAATACCCCAAACATGCACCCGCAACAATAGACGAGAAGTTTTACACCGGTGACGCACAAGTTTTTGGAGCCATGGCGTGGATAACAGGGTCCGAGTATTAGAACAATGCAAAATGCTATCATCATTAACAGCTGACATACACTATGTCCCAAAAATGTTTTTGATTGTTTTTTGTTTTGATTTTTCAAAAATGTTATGATAATATGCAGTAGTCTGCTAGTGGTGTTGCCCTAGATAATAATCAGTTTTCCCTTCAAGTTACAATTCCCAGAACTTTACCTGACTGACAGTTGGTAAAACCTGTGGTGACAAATTAATCAGAGGTACAGTATTTAGACTATTTACTCTGCGCAAGAAGACGTAGGTCTGCACTGCGGGCATATGTAACAGCGGCGGCATGATCATCATTGCTGTCACACAGTCGTCCGATGTGAGAACTCACTACATGCGCTGCGCCTGCATTCAGCATCACGTCCATTTCATACGTCTCCGAGCCATGCACCTCCTCCGGATGACGAATTGTACTTGGGTTTTTCTGCAGTCACAACACGACAATGAAAATCCATCATTCCACTAAAACACATAATGTTATCACAATATATCTGACTGTCTTCCTTGCTGCCCTGTAGCATTGGAAAGTAAAAGGAAAAATTTGCCAAGTTTTACAGGCTTCTCCACAGAGAGAGCTTGTCACAGCTCTTGCTCTGTCAGGTGTTGACTATGGCAACGCTACGCTCGCGGGACTATGTGCTCGCCAACTCTGTCGGCTGCAGTCCATCATCCACGCCGCTGCTTGGATTGTATTCAGTGCCCAGAAATTTGATCATGTGATGACACTACTTCGCAAACTCCATTGGCTTCGGATTACGGAACAGATCACCTTCAAGCTGTCATGCCTCGTCTTCCGGTCTCTCAACGGCACAGCACCTGTGTACCTCGCCGACAGGATCAACTGTGCAACTGACATCACGACAAGGTGGAGTCTGCGTACCAGCTCATCAACAGCGGTCGTTCCAGTGACTTGTTCAGCACGATCGGGGATCACGCTTTCCCGGTTGCTGCTGCCCGTGCATGGAACAGCCTATTGTCATTGGTCATCTTATCATCGTCACTGTCGACTTTTAAGTGTCATCCGAAAATGTATTTGTTCGCAACATCCTACTAGTGACGATAATTCTAGTTCTCCTAGTTTTCTGCCTGCCGAACATGTTGACTTTTAGTGTAATTATGTTACATGTCCTTGAAGTCTACTTAGACTAAATGCCACGATAATAATTTTTGTGCATAAAAAAAAACAATAATAATGGGCTGTTTTGTTGCATGACTGTTTGCCGGCCACTGACTGCACGGACTGACGATCGTACCCACCTCTGTATTTCGTAGTTAATTTTTAGGCTCCCTCGGGAACGGAGTACTGAGGGTAAAAAAAAAAATAATAATAATAAACTTTCTTTTCCATAAGTTATCGGAACAAAAATTTAACCAAGTGCTGCAATTTAAATGATACTGTATTTAATTTAGCCTAAACATGTTATATGTCTATTCTCAACAAATAGCAAAATTAAGAATATACCTGTCGTAGCTTGGACATAGCATCTGATGAAATAAATTCATTTTTAGCGAATCTCAGAACGAAACAGATCGTCTGAATGTCCGTCTGACCAAGATCCTCCTCTGGTAAAATAACAGCACGAAATATCTGTACCTCCTGAAAACGGTCAGTACAATACAATCACAGCACGCATTTATGTTTGTCAATTAATCAAGTACATGCAAAGTTATAAACACAAAGTCAAATGCAAGCACTAGTAACATGATACGAATTACAATTCCAGACAAACCATTATCATTGACAGCATTCAAACATTGAGTTCATGTTCATATTCTGCCCCAAAATTACTGTTGCAACTGACCAGACAGAAAAAAAACGTCAGCAAACAAGTTTCAGAAACCAGTTGACTCATTTCATGTGCAACTACTCAGTTGCTCTGGCTAGTATTAAGTTTATAGTGTACGGGTATGAAAAGAAGCACTCCCCCCCACATATCTTTTAGCAAATTTTTGTAAAAAAAATTGTAATTCGAAGATAGAGTTTTGTTTTGTTTACATTTCTGCCATCAATCAGTTGGGTGATCAGCGTTCCGTCGGACTTCCTGAAGTCCAGATTAATGCTGTCCTGTGTCGTGTTCGCTTCTATAGTCTCACGATAAACATCTCCGCCATTATTGCGCACGTTCACTACCAGTTGACAATTTGCAAGAAAGAAAAATACACTAAAAAGAACAACACAGATTGTACACAAAGGCATCCTACAAAGAATACCTAATTGAATTCTAATAATATATACAAATGATGTCGTTTTTTCAATTTTGTTCTTTTTACTGGAAAACTGCGTCGTAAAACTTGAGCCGGTAAAAAGCAATTTTCTCATGCAGTTTGCCATTTTCATGATTTTTTACGTATAGTCGACTCGACGCTGCAGCCTGCAAGTTAGAAAATATGGAGTAGTGAGCCACGTAGTATCTATGGTATGTGCACGATCTATGTAACGTACACAAAACGTACACAAAACGTAAGCGAAACGTACTTGCCATCTGACCAATCAGAGCCTATCACGTGACCTCAAGCAACCAATAGCTAGCAACGAGATGTGTTTACACAGCACATACGTCACTTACGTCAGCAGGACTGTGTCAGAAATGAGTAGTTTTGTTCATATATGATAGTTTCTTTTATTTATTTGGGTGAGATAATTTCAGATTGGACACTGTATTGTATTAGTCAAATATTGGACGCTGACTTTTTGTACATTTAAACTTATAAAACGGGGTTATTGTGGCAGTAGTAACTGGTGTCCGTTATCAGTTAGCATAATGGCTGTCGTGGGAGCCGATTGCGTGTATCTGTCTGACGAATGTGGTTCGCAGGAAGACGTGCTCAGCCTGTGGTCCGACTCGTGGTCTGTTGGCGATCCTGTCAACTTGCCCGATCTGAGCGACAGCGAGGACTGCAAGAACATTCTGTGGGCAGATGCGATGGTGCAGTCTACTACGGGTACTGAAAGTTTCGGGGACAATGGCGACTGGCTGTCGGATCTGTTGCAGTCGGCCTGCCCTAACAACATAGCCAGCAGTTCTGCTGAACGTCTGGCGTCACCTGTGTGTGACCCCAGTGTGCTGTCGCCAACTGACAGTGGCCATCACAGCATTTCATCATCCACTGCCGCGGTCGAGTTCGTTATTGCTGATCAGGATGCTAAAACTGATGCTATTCTTGAATCATGCGATGAAACTACCATCGACTCGGTCATCCTAAAGGAGTTGAATAACAACAACAGTGACGACCATGTTGCAGATTTGGCTGCCATGTCTCAGGACGTGCCAGTGTGCTGTTCACCTCAGGAGTGTGATTATGATATGAGCTCATTTGAACTAATGGAGTACAAAGGCGACGTTATGTCGGAGAGGCCAAAGCGTGTTGCTGCACGTCGGGCTGAAATTGCATTTGTGAGAGAAGACAGTGAATGTGATGATTCTGATGAGGGTGATGATGATGCTGGCAAAGTGTCTCGTTATTTCCAAAGCAGACACCAGTCGCGTACTGCTGAGATAACATCGTCTCGCCGTGGTCGCAGCCGTGCCACAGAATTCAACAAAAATGCGCTGAATGCTCGTATAAATCGTCAGAAAAAGAAAGCATACATTGCATCACTCGAGGCACAGAAAGCACACTTGCTGAGCGCGAACAAGCGCCTGAGGTCCGATCTGTTAAGCCTGGTTTCACAGCGTGATGATCTCATGAACGAAGTGGCATATCTGAAGTCGGTGCTGACGAATGACAGTGTGCTTGCAAAGCTTGTTCAGAGTATAAATGGTCCTCCGCTGAAGCTGTCGTCGAGGTTTAACAGTACTGCAGAGAAGTGGAGACGTGTCAAATCACTGGAATCGGATCACAACTACGGACCAGCACCTACGAGCAAGCTCAGCGGAGTGAAGCCAGCGGCAGGAATCTGTTTACACGTGACAGAGAACCAGCTGTCGATGGAACTGTGTCATCGCTGTGCTCGCATGGCCTGTGGCGATGGCAGCGACAACAGCTTTGATCCGTGAACTCTTCGTCATGTAACATTCAAGTGGACTGCTGATTACGCAGAAGACTGACGGAGTTTAGATAAGGTGGTTATGTAAACCTCTGCTTAACACTACTAGCATCAGTAATATTTATAGCTTTTCACATAGATCCTGCACATGACGATGCATAGTTATTCAATGTAAATACACTGTGTAAATACATATTCAACTTTACAAGATTGACCGGTGTATTTTAAGAAAAATATTGCATATTGGTTGAATATTGCTCATGCAAAGTCTGAATCTGAACTTATATTGGTGAAAGTACTAAAATAATGTCTTGAGTATTGTTGGCTTGCATTTGTGAATTTGAGCATTTGTGAAAGTGAGAGTGCAGTTTTTGTGTTCTTCTCAGTGCTTGTATATAATGATCTAGCTGTTACTGTTACGACTTTAAAGTAAGGTAATGCTTGAGTCTGTTTTCAGAATGTACTGGTGGTTACTGATGATGAATACAGACCATAATGCAGAGGGCCACAGTGCAGTCTGTTAACTTTGGTAAGGAAACTCTTCAGTACTTACTTGCTACTTGCAGGACATTTAGCTAGGCAGATATTGAGTCTTCTTTAATGTCTTGACTATGGCAATATTTCAGACAGCCCTAGTCTGGTTGTGCATTTTAGTCTGTCTCTGCCTGTCTTTTGGCTTCTGATACAGACAAGTGCGTTTGTCAACAGTCTTCTGCATTTGTTAATCTGTTTTTTCTTTGGTCAACCTTAGTGTCTGTAGCCACTTGTATACCCGCTAATACGAGGCATTCATTTATTTGTGTCAGCTGCCGAAGAACGACTTTACATTGAAGGTGGAATGTTCCGTAAACTGTACATAATTATATCAAGATGTGAGGAAATTTGCAGCAGTTGGTTGAGAACTATGTTGGGCTGTTGTCAGTACTTTGTCTAGTTATCTGATGGTATTTGTTTGAAGGATCTGTCAGGCCAGGCTGATAACTGGATTGGATGATAATGCAGACATTTGCAGGTATTTATAGACAACTGTAGTTTGATATTTATAGTGTACTGTTGTACCAGTATGTGTAACTTCAAATACTGTTTCCATTCGTGTTGGCTGCTGCTGAAATTTTGAACTTTAGTTGTGTATGGACCTATGACTGTGTCATAATGATTGATCGTGTGCTGTGCTAGTAGGATTAGCTGCTCAGAACAACTTGAACACTAGAAATTTCAGGCAAAGTCCAATGTGAGTCTGCCGAGCACCGTAAGTCTGATTGGGGGAAAATTTGGGTGTTAAAATTTCCCTGTTGGCAAAGTTGCATGGCTCTAACTCATATGCCTTTGTATACGCAGAGTGCGTATTGTTGACTTAGGGAAGGTCAACATGTGTGCCTATAATTTTTTTGTTTGTGGGCCAAAGTTCACCAGTTTTTTGTTCAATGTCGGATTAATTGCCCTTGATAACACCATTTTTTGCTTGTAAATATCTTTATGTGTTTTAGAGATATTCGGACAAAGTTGAAAATTGTTGTAAATTGCACCTAATTTTGGAGTTTTTTGCCCTCCAAAATTTTAAGGGGGCAGTGCCTGTTAAAAGTTGTACCCGAGTTATCATCCCCACCTAGTGGCACGTCAAGTAGCAATGTTTCACGGGGCTATTCCCCGTACCACATAGGTTATAGATGCACATTCAGTGAATTTTAAAGCCAGTTTTTGTCCCCTGTTTGAAAAAAAATTTTTAAGGGGGACTTCCATCCCTGGTGGGGTGCCCTGGCTAGACTTGGTCATTCTCTAGCATGAGTAAAAATTATAGGGTGCAGCTCTTCTTATAGACTGAAATATGATCTTATGATAAAGTCAATTTGGGTGGGTATAATTACACATCTAAATCTGGGTAGTTAGCGGACCAAAGTTCACCAGACTTTTTTCGCCAAACGTGGGAGGAATCATGGTAGAAAATGTACTTGTTTAATTTTGATTATCTTCATCCGTTCTGGAGATAATCACCATCAAAGTTTAAATTCGTTTGAAGTCGTGCCAAATTTGGCATGTTTTTGGCTCCTTAATTCTTTTGGGGGGGAGGGCCCCTCAAAATTTTTGACCAGCATTATAAAATTTGGTCTAATACTGATCGTCATGCAAAATTTCATGTCAATTGGCCAACGGAGCTCGGAGATCTTGAATTGAAATAAACAAATTTTAAAATCTGCAGTAAAACGTAAGTCCGCTCTGAAAACTGTCGTTTACAGGCGGACTAATAACAGAGTCTTAGCATTTAATTTCATGTACCATTCTAGTGTTTCAAAACTCACCATTTGTTGCACATTTAAGGGGATGACACAATTGATAAAGTCAATTTTGTCGGCCTGTTATTGGCAAACACACAATCTAAGTCTGTTATGTGCGATGCAAAAAATCAGCACTTTTATCATCTGGAATATAAAACGTTGTAATTTCAGCGATAAAATTCGCCACAGTTCTAAGTGATCAGCATTCATTTGTGCATAAGTCACCATGCAAGTTGTGAACAAGTGGCAGAAATAAATATTTATTTTAGTTTCTTGTTAATTGTCAAAATAATATTTATTTTAGTTCATTAGGTGTAAAATCTTTCTGACTTGCTGCTGTGTACAGCATTCGTGAAGCCAACATATGAAGATCGATAGAATCAGCCGAGCCATGTGATGTGGTTCACTATCTTTGTCAGCCATTTTTATTGGATAAGTGATCTACGCCCAACAAAGTTGGCCGATTTTATGGACTGTGTGTCATCCGCTTTAATTTGAAGGATCTTGATTTTTGAAACATTCTGGTGATGAGTGTTGAGTGATAACACAGGTATTTGGATGTGTAGTTGAATGATACCTAGTAGCATTCACGAATTGTGTTATTTGTTAAATTGGAGTTAACTTTCTAGAGTGGATTGTTGCTTTGTTGCAGTTACAGCCTGCTTCATGCATTTGTCATCTGTTTTCTACTGACAAGACTACACTAACTGGATGCCACTTGGGCGCACTAAACCTCTTGTCTACTGTATTTTATTTTTGGCTGTTTTTTTTGTTAATGATTTGCACCAGCATGCTGCCAGTTCAGTCTATCGGGCTAGAATTTAGGGCCTGGGCAATTGCCTTTCTTCTCCTCCATCTCTCTACCATGACACCGCTGTTTGACAGTCAATTGTCTAGGCCTCATCAAGCCTACTGGCCTCTCAGACTGTGCGTTGTTTTTCCGTAGCCATTTTGCTTGGCTATTTGTATTGTACATGTAGCATCAGAAGTTCTACCTGTGTAATTTTATTATTGATTTACTTGTCCGTGAGGTGCATCCCATAAACTGGTTACAAAATTGCATGCTTCGGTTAATTTTCAAAATATGACATCTATCTTTTATAATCTTTTAAGTGTTTATCCAATCTACCGGCCAGTTTTTGAATGCGTGATGCACAAAGTAATGCTGGCTGCTGTCGAAGCTACTCTTTGCACCTCAGTATCAGATGCAAATTTTCACCCTTGCAGCATTTTTTATCGGTCAGAAAACAGTAGTCACTGGGGACCTAGTCCATGCTCGGTGTACTATAAAGATTTACACCCGTCTTCAGAAGCAAATTGCCTACAAAATGTGTATCTCAAAGATTTTTTTCACATTCAGAAAATGAATAGAATGATAGCATTTTGGTAACTTGTGTATTAAGGTCAATTTGTCAGTTTGTCATTGATGGTTTAAAGGTAACCCATAATCTGTGATGCAGCATTGCTGTATGTATTCAGCATCTATTGCTTCATTTGCTAGAACTATATGCATGTATAGCTAATTTAGTGTACCAGTGATATTGGCGTCTGCCTAAACACCACAGATCACCAGAGATGGCAAATATTGTTCAAGTTTGTAAGCTTCAGATCTTTTATGTAGAGAAGCTATCCTGGGGTCCCGACCCCTGGGGCCCCGAGGTTATGATTTTCTACCCCCTGATACTCCAGGGGTTAAAGTATGTGGATGGGGTTGGTTTCCCTTGATGTATGGCACCACAGATACTAACCCTAGCCCTAGCTCTAACTCTGCAATGCCATTACTGGGGTATATCGATCTAAAGTTTGAAAATTAAACAATATCTGCCATCTCTGCTGATCTTTGGTGATCTGTGTTGTTTAGGCAGACCGGTAATATTGTAATGTACTGATTACTGAGTGATGCAGAGACGAAAGTACTGTACTACTATTTGCCAGTTAGTAAACTGGTTTTAATTATTTAATTGGTTACTGGCTTACAACTGTGAAGTGTCGTATATTGTTTTGTTGTTAATTTCTGTGTGAACACATGGCTTGTCTTAGCTCGAAAAACTTAGGATGTTAGCGTTTTGAAAGCCTATCTTAGCTCCTAATTCTGTCTAACAAAATGCATTTTTAAAATGTTGATATCCAGGTAGTGTTGATTCTTGGTTGTATGTTGAACCAGAAAACAACTGATGTGTTTAATTTAAACTCGTGCTTGAAAAAACGTGTTTCTTTAGAAAAACTTGCTGTGCTAGTGTTTATTATATAAAGGTGATAACGTTATTCGTTAGGGAGTTGAAATTCTCTTTTAGCATGATGGTTCCTTATTACAAGAATGCTGAAAAAATTTGCCGAGACAGGAGGTAAATAACCTTTTTCAGTTTTTTTCAGTGAATGAGTGGCAACAAATGCAATACTACATACTTAAAGCATGTACTGAAATGTAGCATCCAACAGTTTTTTATGTGGGCGGTAATAGAAGTGCAGTGTGAATACTAGCCGTCACTAAAGTAACCAGAATTATGAACAATCTGTGTTCGTCTAACATCAAGTAGCAGTTATGTGAACAGTGTAAAATTTTGTTTAGAACCTAATACTTCACAGACTAATAATTTTAGGCCCTGTTCCCAGCTAACTTGACCGTTAACGTTTGAGCACGGCACATGCAGCTTGTGGCTCTGTTTGCTCAGTGATTAGGGCATTGGACTCGTGATCAAAAGGTTGCAAATTCAACTAAGGCAAATCTTTGAATTTCACACCTATGTGCCTGCGCAGTTGCAAGTAGTGTAGTGGTTAGTATTGAACTTTAGTTCCTTGAGCAAATTGTGTGCTCAGGTCAACTCCTACTCTTGCCTTTAGTGGAGTGATAGTGCGGTAGTCAGGGCTGAAACCAAAAAAAACTTGAAAAAATCTGAAAAAATAAAATCTTTAAAACACCTACGTTTTTTTCCAACCCAGTCGGTAGTGTGGCTGTAAGATGTGCCATAGCCGCGCAATTGTTTGCCGGTGCGGGCAATGGATAACCGCATAATGCACCATGGTGTCGTTGCCAATCAGCTGTCACTTCCAACCAATATTGTAAGCAAATAACAAACTACCTTTCACCGTTCGTTAAGATTGGCATTAACAAATTACGGCAAAAAATATACCGCGGTAAGCATGGTAATTTCACGTAGTTGAACAATGGTCAATCTACCGGTATACTTCTTTTTTGCAAGTACACGTACCAGAACGTCGTCCAGAAGCAAAGCTAAACGAAGTCCAACCAATGTGCGAATATACACTTTCCTGTTAAATATTCTATCATTGTTTACTTTTTTTAGTTTGGATTTACGTTGACGACGGTGGATAATCAAATTGTTTTTATTGACTAAACTGTGTTCTGGCAGTTTCTTGTCGCTATTTTTATGTATAAATTTGTTGTTTCTGTGTTTATGTGCAATATTTGTGCAGCAGAGTGTTTTAGTAAATATTATTTTTAGATGTTTCAGTGGAACTTACTGGCCACACCCTATTTTGACAAAATAACTGGCAAAATGCACATGTTATAACATTAGCTCAGATATAGATTGCATTTCTGATCTCATAATGTGGTGATCATCGCAGCAAGAGATGTGGACGAGCGCACAACCTTTTCTCACTGGCAGAAATTGATGGAAGTATATTAGAACGTTTTTTTTTCTGGGATGGCTGCAGTTCGCTGTTCTCTATCTCTCCGAATAAAGCATACTGTAGTGTATATGACTGTAAAAGTCTAATTGTTTTTGTTTGGTATGTTGCACTGCAGCTGCTGTTGCTATGCTGAGTTTGCTGTGGTCGTATGTCTACTATGTGTGTCTGCGGCGCATGCTGAAGTGGTGTTTGAGGCTACTTACTGGCAAATGCGAGCTGCAGAGAGTCACCGAATCATCCCACACTACAGCAGCATCGCGTGTTTTCGCTGTCGGTCGGCACTTTATTTTTTTCATTTTGCTGCTGCTACCCAAGCCTGTTTATGTGTCAAGATCTTTACAATATTGTTCAAGATTGCTGTGTTGTGATAACCGTTTGCTTTAAAATAGGTCTACTTTTGCAAGCATGCTCTGACTCTTGCTGTAGTTTTTATTTTCTTCACTTTTATAGTTCTGTCATTTTTTGTTTGATTTTGTCTTCTTTTGTTACCTGTGCTTAATTTTAGCTTTGCTCCCATTTCTGCATCTTCTTTGCTTTGTGTAGAATGTAGATGGCTGTTTGGTATTCACTTTTTGTAACTAGTTTCTAATCAATTCGTTTAGGTAGGTTTCGTTTATCTGGTTTGATTACTCATTTGATTCAGTTTGTTTCAATTTCGTTCAGTAAATTTCAGTTGTATTGTGACTTGGTTTGAATGTGATTGGCTGAGTTACTGAGAGCATTTTATGTGGTCTGCTAGAGCACTCATTGCGTCATTCCAAGCACCAGCAACTCAGCCTCATTGTTCTTGGTCCTGATGATGATGATGATGTCAATGATGACGTCGATGATATCGTTCACATCATTGCTACTGTCAAGAAAGTTGACATTGCTGCCTGTCCAGCGTAGGTTGACTTTGCTTACATTAAACATTTGGTATTATTTTGGCAGCCATTGTTGTTGCAGAGGTCAATTATATCGGTATAAATTTAAACCGGAATTACTAGAAAAGCACAGTCTGCATCGAGACTTTTTTCTGGATTTGATTTTGTAAAAGAAGTATGGATAAAATGATGTTGAGCACTTGTTGTATTTTAGTTTATAATAAATGGTAGAAATGCCTATTTGTAACAATCAAAAAACAGTTTAAAGCATAGCCTAGATTTTGATTGGAAACAAGGTAACAATAAAACCACAATGCAGGTTTGGTTTTTGAATTTTCAGAAAAATGTGATTTATTTATAATTTGCTTCTCTTCTTTTATCTTGTATGCATGCAACTCCTACATTTTGATAGCTGAATTTAAGAAACTATTCTGTTTTTTTTCAGTCAGCAGCAGAATGATTTAAATGTAAGTGTAAGTTTGCTAGCACAGAGCTGATGATGTATGCATTACTGTCATGTCGGTGTTGTCTGATATTACACCAGCAGTGCATTACAGACTTAGGTCCGGTTTTTTCATCGCCAATCAAATTAAATTTGATCTCCGATTTACTGATCTCCGATTCACTTGATGTTCAGAATTGATCGTCGATCAACTGTGTTTCATTTTTTCTTGCATTTTTGATCTCCAATTACGTGATCGGTGATTAGCTGATCAGCCGTCAACTGAACTTACTTTATGCCAGTCTGATTGGCTGACAGCTGACCTCAGTTTGCAGTATTGTGCTAAATTACTCAGCATGCACTGCGAGTGGATGCTGTAATAGCCAGTAAACTTCGGCATAGCAACGATGTCAACGATATCGTCTGCTGTCAAAAATAAATTCTATCGCAAATCAATATGGGAGTGTCTATCCATTTGATTTTTTCACAAAACATTGTACACAGTATAAATTGATCAGTAGTGATCGATAGCCATGCCTGGAACTTCGTGTTAATGTATAAATTACCAAATATACTCACTGGCGAAATGAGCGATGTTTCTGGTGCGAATAAGCAACAAACTGCAGATCGCCTTGTTTAGTCATCAATTATCTGACTTGTTCGGCCAATATTCGGCCATCAACTTGATGGGAGATTTGATGGACGATTAGCCGCTAATTGGTGATGAAAAACGGTCATCGAGATGATCTCCTATCAAGTCTCAAAGTTGATCGGAGATCAGTTTGATCGGCCATCAAATGTGCGTGGAAAAACAGGACCTTAGCAGTGTATACATCTCTAGGTCAGATGGGAGATGAGCACCACCCCGCCTATGGCCCACTTCACATTTACCTACGGTCATGCTATGCTGTCAGTTCGTATCACCTGCTGCACTATGTGCCTTGGTCCTCTCTGTGCAGACTTTGGTGATGTATACACCTTTTTATTTAGCCTATGTACCAGAGCTCAAGATTACGTATTTATGCAGTTTGTTCATTGTGTGTGTACTGTGTAGGTTTGTGAATTCATTGAGGCTGTATGTAAGTCACATCGTTGGCTACAGGCGGCTGATTGTAGAAGTTGAAGCCAAACGTCGTACATTATACTCCTCCGACAATGAGGAACACGAGGCCTTATTGATGCAGGTCTGACATAGAATTGAACCCAAAAATTCAAGTTTGGGTTTGCTTTGATTCGGACCATCTCTAGTCTGTCATGCTCATTTTTTAAAATTGGGGGTAACTTATCAATAATCCACGAAATTTGAGTTACAACTTGTTGAGAAAAAAGAATTTTAGCAGCCTCTATTCTGATGCAAATCATGAGTAACTCACTGAAAGTTAAGTTGGCATTATCGGCGTGGTAACCCAGTGGTAAACTCTAGGTAAAACAAGACATGAAAATGAGTGCTTAATTTGATGACATTGACACTGATTTGTTAATCTCTTCTGTTGTCTGTTTATAGTTGTAACTATTTTTATCTTGCAGCTGTTGTTTTGATAACTGGTGAATTGAAGTTGATATATGTATAGTTAATATATATATGAGTTTATTTCGCAAAAACTCCAGACAATTAAAACTGATAAAAATGAACATCATACGATGAGTAGCCTAAGAACAATACATACAGTTAGGTGTACACACATACTGAAATAAATGTCAGGTTGACACGATGTCTTATATAAGATTGGATAATTCAGATTAAATTTGGTTCTAAACCGAAGTTTGGTATTATGTTCGGTTTTAACTTTGGTTTCAGCGGAAGCGTCCGGCTTAAAATCCTACTTAAAACCGGATTTAATCGTCACTTTAAATTTTGCATTAATTAGGTTTTAAACCGAGTTTTGGTTAAAAACTATAGTTTAAAACTTAGGTCTAAGCAAAATTTAAAGTCACCCATTGTATGTCTATCTACTTATGTCTGTTCAGCTATGGAGCAGTTTGCAGCCGGATCGGCCATTGACAGAGCGCCACAGCACAGCGTGGACTTCGATCGGCTTCCAAGGCTCCGACCCTGCGACCGACTTTCGTGGCATGGGTCTACTTGGCCTGCTCAACCTGCTGTAAGTAGCAAGTGTGTAACTTTCTCGGAAGCATAACGTTTGGGAATTTTTTCACAAGTTTGCAGAAATAGGTTGGTAATTGTCACAGTAGCAAGGCCACGAGGGCATCTGTATGAAATCATACCAGTATATCGGATTTTCTGGACAATGTTTTGAATAATTTGGGTTGAATATTGGTCAAAATTTTCTCTTTTGTTAGAATGCTGTGTGATTTTAAACTTGCAACAATGAATGCCATAACTAAAGAATTTTAATTTTTTAAAGACAACTTTAGATATATGTGATTTTTAGTTCGGAAAAAAATTGTAGGCGTTAAAAAAGGAAACAAAATGTTAAGAATAGAATAAGCTTTAGCGTTTCAGCAGCAATTTTTATTGTTGAGATCACTGATCTTGCACTTTACTAAACAAGCGCTGTTTGATTCAAACACCTGATCTGCCAACACAACAGCAAGTTTTTATTTTAGTTTATAAACTTCTGTTACTGATCTTCATTGTGTGTGGTGTATTATTTCATTATGCATTTCTCTGCTTTGTTAAGTATACATTTTGTATTTAATTTATTTGCAAATTTATTGTAATAAATGGTGAGTAGTTTGCATGTGGTGATGTAATTATTTGCAGGCATTTCAGCAGTGAGTACGGACCCGTGGCTCGCAAGTTGCTTTCTCGCTCCGGACACCCCCAGCACGGGTAAACAAACTCTGTTCGTATTTTGTTTTGTCCAAATAGTAAGTCGAATAATGTGTTTGTATTCCAGCATCTTTAGTCTCAGAACCACTGTCATAACTAGAAAAGCAGTCAGAGACCACAGACCTCTGCCAACGCCATGTTGTTCGCCAGGTGGCATCACCATATTCGGTTTGGCAGCGGTTTCCCTTATGCCCCATTTAAAGCAATGTTAACGAAAATTTCATAGTGATTTAGATTTAGTTTTTGCCATCCCCAACATTCCCTGAAAATATCAGAAAGATTCTTCCATAACTTTTTGAGTTATCTTGCTAACACACAGACAGACAAACAAACTCTGGCAAAAACATAACTTTCTTGGCGGAGGTAAATATGTAGACTGTTTACTCACCATTTGCATAATGCAACGAGTTGACGCCATTTGAAGCCCGTTTCATTAAATATTCATCGTGCATATTTTAGTGGGTATGATCCACCGACCTATAGCTGCATTTTTGATGCCTAATGTGTTAGTGTTAGTTCATAGATAAGTATATTATAAATATGCTAATTCCATGCCCAAACCAGAGCATGAAAAAACAAATTGACTAGAATATTGCCTCAATACAACAAAACAAAACTTTTTTTCAATTTTTCGTCTGCCATGCCATGCCGTCAGCAGGTATGCCTAATGCGTTATTGTTAGGTAGGCCATCAAAAACGCAGCTTATATGATCTCAGCAGACGATAATGACGTCATGAACGTCATTACCATCTGCTAGCAAACCAGATTGTTTTTGCTATTTTATTTTTTTAAATAGCATATCATGAACTTTTGGATCATGTAGCTGTAACCTTAGGACTTTTTGTTGCGCAAACCAAATTGAGGATGCTTATAAGTCGAATGATATTTAATATTTATTGTGCATATGTGGAGTGGGTGTGGCACTTTTTTGGCTTCCGAGTTTTTGCTGAGTCCGTTATCTATGGTTTCTTATCTATGCTCAGAACTCAGCAGCTAGTCTCCCACACGTGACGCCTACCTGCTGTCATTGTATATGCTTGTCTCACTATGTGTGTGGCGTGTGATTTGCTGCGTTTTATGTCTCTGTATGTGTTCTTGTACCTGTCTCTGTGTATGTGTCTTTATCTCTCTGTGCGTCTCTGTAGATATTCATTTGCAGTCGTCGGCATCAACATAACAAGTGTGGCGTGTAATTTGCTGCGTTCCGGAGACTTGCGTACACATTTTTTCAACGCCGTCCAAGCAGCGCCGCAGCTCACTGACTTTCATGATGTCTATGGTATGTCACAGATCTATGAGCGGTGTTCAGTAAGTTCCAGGACTACATGCTTAATACAACGACAGTAAATCGCACATTGCTGACAGTTATGTTACTTTTCAACATATTCTCACTGCAGTTCACTGCAGTGTTCCCATTGTTCTACAAGTTGGCTGGAACCCGTAGCAATAAGTTTTTGTTGGCACCTGTAGAAATTTCCGGACAAAATGCTGTGGAACATCTTCATCGTTTTTAAACTTAATGTTTTCATGTTATTCACTCTGAGGTCAAACAAATGAGAATTACTTGGAGCTAAGTCTGGACTATATGGCAAATGCTATAGCAGTTTCCAGCCCATCTCTTCCATGTTTTTAACCATCTAATGGGCCTATCACTCAGTGGGGTTGTGCCATTTTTAAGAATGACACCTTTCTGCGGCAAACCTGGTCAATTGCTGCGAATTGCTGGTAGTAATCAATCAGACAATAATACCCGGTAATGTTGTTCATTCACAGTATGTCTTTCAAGCAAAAAAGTCTGCAAGAACAACTCTTTAAGTAAACCAAAAAATCCTTCGTCTGCAGCTGACCGTTTTTGCCGAAGCAGTGCTCCAACACTGACATCATCACTAACTGACTAATGATCGATGCAAAAGCGGGCGAACTATTCAGATACTGTCAAACGTGATAAGGTGTCACTGCTCATTACTACAGATGATCTACAATAAATTTCAGCAATTTCTATGTTTTCTGCGACTAGAAAATTTTACGATTATTCTCTGACTATGCCAAACATCAACACCCATCATTTAAATGAAACCACAGTAAGTGATGTACAATAGTGGCAGTACAACTTCATAATAATTTTGGTATCTAACTGTCACTGTGTGCTTACTGAGAAGAGCAGTCCTGGAATTTATTGAACGCCCCTCGTATTAAGAGCTAACTTTTATTATCCGTATGGTGTATGTGACAGACCTATGCTAACTTTCATAATGTCTCCAGTGCTTAATGTTCTATGTGTAAACTTTTTCTGGCATCTAGTGCTATCGGAGTTCTCTCTACCCAAGCATGGTTTTTGGTTGCCAACTTTTTACTTTTTCGTAGTGCAGTCTATT
>Ga0209367_1003905_pt1 | contig 20414 bp, 11 predicted proteins | sample WorMetLIZISLAND2_FD_187412 | JGI IMG/M metagenome (GOLD analysis project Ga0209367, IMG submission 187412) | Marine gutless worms symbiont microbial communities from Max Planck institute for Marine Microbiology, Germany - Olavius geniculatus... ...
TGCGGGGGCAGCTGCCCCTAATTTTGGGCTGTCGGAAAATTGTCGGAGTTTTTTTTCTTGGTCAAAAATTTTCGTTGAAAAGTGCAGAATTTGGGTATAAAAACACCCATTTTGAAAAAATTTAGGGGCAAAATTAAAATTTTCAGCACCTATAATATTTTCAGTCGTAAATCTGCAGTACCCGTCAGAACATTGCAACTTCCTGCACCGCCCACTTTTTTTACCCACAACGCCGAACGTGATACCTTCGCGCGTATTCGCCAAAGTTGTATCGGTCGTCGGGCGGCTCGCCGTCACGTCCAAGCTGTCGTTCCTTCTCGTCGACCGGGTACTGCTGGCCGCGTCGCCGCTTCACGATGCAGACGAGCACGACGATGAACAGCAAGAACGAGATGACGCACATCATGCCGACGAACCAGCCGGGTGGCGCCTTCAAAGCCTCCTTCATCACTGCACGTGTATACATTCATTCACCACACACATACAACTGGGAAAACTTATACAATAATTACCACCGTAAGATCAGTACCATGTGTACGTCAAACCAGTGTCTGGAGTGGGACAGGAGTGTGTTGGCGGGCAAGGGTCTATCGCAGACTCGGTTTGGAAAAACAGTGAAAGCCGAGAGAAAGCGTGAGTCTCGGGTTAAATCGCAGTCCGTTGTACCCAGGGGCCAAATTCACAAAACATCTTACGACACGTCTTATGGCAATGTTTGTGAATCGGGCTCCAGGTCCCCAAAGTCAACCAGGAAGAGGCGTCATCAAATGCCTTAGTGCTCAGCGCGTTCAACCTGGGGCTGGCACTTCCTTCTACAAACCAAACAGTTGTTCAGCACACTTACTTCACTCTTGCCAATGGTCGGTCGAGTCGCCTGCACTGTCGTTTGCTTGGTCATGCTTGTGTGTAGGCTACTCTCAAAATAATCATCGGCACGTTATCCCACAGTAGAGAGTATACAGTAAACATAACCAGTACCCTATTACGAAAATATGAAATAAATAATATTTGATCACTACTTGAATACCGATATCTAAATAATAACTAAACAATCCGGCTACATAATGCGAGTATCAAAATTCCAACGGTCATGTAAATATCGACAAAACATGCACTGCAGAAGTCAAGAAGCAGACCTGGCATTTCGGTGGACGTAGTCGTAGTGATGATTTTCGGTTGTCGTGTGCGCCTTATGCGTATGATTCGACCTAAACATTGCACGATTGCCAGGGGGGCATTTTGTGATAAATTAATAAATAACATCCATTGTCTGCGATAGGCAAGACTTTCAGTCAATGTCAATGTTTTTGCCACTGTAATATTCCCGCAAATATTCAGTAGGCCTATGTAGGATTTCTGCCATTGAAACCAAACAATATAGGCGTACTTGGACAATTTAGCTTTACAAGTACCGGTAGGCGCGATGTCACCCTTAAAAATATCAGCAACTCGGTTTTATATAAGATTTTCGTTTACAAACCCAGCGCTTAATTTTGTAAAGCTAAGATTCTCGTGTCTCTTCACCCATCCAGTCCACACATCATTTGCAGTTCTTGGCAGTAACAACCAATAAGCTTACAGCTATTTTCCCCACTGTCGAAACAAATATTCTCATGCTGTAATGTCATGAGACAGTTTTGCCCGTACTGTTTTATTTTTATTTTTATTTTATAATGCATATTTTTAGTGTAGGTCTCTTAGTGTATTTTAACTTTGGTATTTTGTGTTTGCAAGTTTGAGTGTGTGTGTGTGTGTGTTCAACTGTATGTGATGTGCTGCTTTGCTAAACGAAATAAATGATGACAATATAAGTAGCATCAAAATTTAGCAGACAGTCAACCATATTATCGTATAACAGTTTAAAACAATGACAGCGTTTTAATCGAACAAAATGCACAAAATGTTCTTACGCGTTGTCGTTCGTCCATTTTGCGAGTCATCTGAAACAAAAACGTTGGCTTTGATTAGCAGAATAAACAATTAGTACAAAAAAGACTTTACAGCATTATTATAATAGCTATAACATACGTTCGTTTAAGAATGTAAACGCATTTTCTAATAATAAAGTTTCATAAATTCGCAGAGAAACGAAACGAATTGTTACACCGCTGAAATGTCTTTACTTACCAGGTGAACTTGAAATCGTCGACAACATTGTAGTTGTTGGTGGCACTGCAAATGCACAAAACAATAATTCGTGAATATACGTAATATTAGCTCCACAATTCTGTAGGCCTTAGCAACTATGACACGAATAAAAACATTGGCAGTAACCGAAACAACATAGAAAATATTTTGTCCAAGTCCAATATGATTTACTTTAACATTTTGTGCCTAGCCATAACTTGCCAAATAAACCGTTAAACATTTTCACGATAATGCGGTAACAAAAACGAACGTCTTGTCTCTGCGACTGTGATCTATAATTATTTAACTGATTATCCGGCAAATAATTGGCGAAAACTGCGGCACTTGCATGTAGTGCGGAGTTTCAGTTCAAATATTTTGCGTTCTGACGGCGACTCGTCGCCTTCAGCATCGCGCGCTGTGACCTGCACCCAGTACGTCTCATCGACCGTCAACCCCGTCAAACCGATCCAGTTGTTTTCTCTCTCGACGTTCGACTGCTGTGACACGTTTGCATCTATACAGATCGACAACAATGATTACACATTTATAGTTCCGCATTCAACGTGTCGCTTGTTTCATTTTACATCCACTTTGCGTGAAGTATCATTGAGTCATTAGTACGCCACCTCTGAACAGTTTTGTTTCCGATGCGCTTGCAGTCGTTCCACAAAGACTGCTGATGTCACAGACATAAGAAACTACTTTATCGTAATAAATTAACGTACCGGTAACAAGACATTCCAGGTAGGTCTACTCTACTTGCACCCGTACTGTAAAATTCACAACTTGTAACTCAAAAGCAGCAGTATCAAGTCGACTATAACATAAAATCGATGCACAAGCTACGATGTTAGTTGAAAAAACATTACGAGTTTTAAACCTTTCAAAACATCATGAAGAAGTTTGCTTGCTCCGAATGAAAAACACGAGAAATGCTACAAGCTTAAGTTTTTAAAACACGGTGTAGTAAATATTTATTAATGGGATTATACAATTGGGAACAATTTTTTTTGGGGGGGGAAAGCGGCAATCGTGTACTACGTCGACGTTATGGAAACAATAATTACAACATTTGTATGAAGACCTAATGAAAACCAAGAAAACCGGAGGCCTGCCCCTATACTAATTTGTCCCTGGTACGAGGCTACTGCATGTAATGATGTAATTCATTAAGTTACTCGCTTTATTCTACTAACGACTCTGAAGTTTTTGAACCGGACCGATGTCGCGGTGTTGCCTTACCGATTTCAGCGTAGTCGACGAAAAACTCGCTTCCTGGGACTTGATGTTCCTCTGACTCTGCTGACGGCAACCACTTCACAATCGCCAGTCCGTCGGCGTTCATGTAGCAGTCACTGATCACTGGCGGGTCCGGAGCTGTATGCATACGTGATGCAAAATACTGACCACAGTGTACACTGATCATCGCAGAATTACGGCGACAAGCTTTTAATTACGAATAACCGAAAAGCATCAACTTTGGATATGGGCTTTAGTTAGAAAAAACATTTAGCTCCGCAAAAAAAGTCAATCAATTAGTACAATTTTAATTTTTTACTGTCTGAATCTGGAAAAATTAAACCGTTTCTTTTTAGACAAAATGCATAACAATATCACGCACGATTAATTTTTTTCAGACCGGACACGATCTCTGACATTACGTTAAACTTAAATCACTCTAAATTAGAAAAGTATTTAAAGTGTGCAAACCACCGCCAACGATACGTCATTTTTTCCGTTTTGTTTGCCAGGTGTCAGCACTATATACGGCTGAAGTTTGCCCAATCCAGCAAGGGTAGATCCAGATTCTAATTCGGATCATCACCAAAATACCGGGTGGCGCAATAAAAACGTCTCAAACTTTGCACGAGGGCGCGTATACTTTGTAGAGATAAATTTCCTATCGCACATTTATAGACCAATATGTACTTTTACTTACTTATAAATTTTAATGACCTCATTAATGACACCACTGAATGCCGCTTAATGCCGTAAGACGAGTTAAAAATCCAATTATGTAAAGAAAGCGTTCCACCGTACCGCATCAAAGCAACTCAAATTTCCTTCGACACAAAACGCCCAATTTTATCAGCTCACAAAAATGTAGGCTACGCCTCATTCAACAGATTTGAATCCCCACTCATTATTTAGTTTAGGATACCTGGCAAGAACTAGACATGTCTATGAAAAAAATGTGTAAACCGTTTTTTCAAATTCCAAAGATCTTCAGAATGTTATCGGAGACAAATGGCACGATGTCGACGTCAGACAACCATAATCAGAAAAGCCATAAAGCAGTGGAAAAAGCGTCTAGCAGCAATAGCAAAAAAGAATGGAGAACCTATTCAGCACATTTTCTGCTAATTAGTTGACTGATGATTCGGTCTATTGTAACGTTCTTTTGTAACCTGTGTACGAGCGGCAACATAAATGATGAACCGTTTGCAAAAATCGCTTTATGGCGTGTAACGCTATTTTGTTTGTATCATGGCTAATACAGAAGTGTTTTAGGCGAAAATTCTTACACATATTCGAAGATGTTTGGTCATTACATACATGCTTTTGCACTGATTCATTTCGACTGCTCAAGTGAATAATGCATGCAAATGTTCGGGACGTTTTTTGCCACCCGGGTATAACCATCTCTAAGTTGGGCCAAGCCAAATTTAACTTTCCCTAAAAGTTTCGACCAAATCCGCCGTTAACTTTTTGCGTAGTCCTCCTGCTAACAAACCAACAGATAACCGCCGCGTATATCACATAATCTCTTCGGCGGAGGTAATGAAAAAAAATGTCAGCAGTAAAATGCAACATAGACCTCATAAACTGAGGACTGATAGCGGCCGTTCTCGGGTTCGCGAACTTGGGTCCATCGGTATCTTTAGTATTTTTACTATAATTCTGTCAAACGTGGTCCGTTTGCTACAAAATTTTGTAGACATGGTGTCACAGACAACGTAAACAAACGCTGCAAATTTGGTTACTGTATGATTTCTACTTTTTCATGTGTGCAGATATTGCAGATAAACTGTACATCGGTATTTTTACGGCAATGAATTTGGAGTCGACGTGATCATAGACGTCTACGACTACGACATACGGTTTAGCCATAATATATGCACACATGAAAAAGTAAAAATCATACAGTAATTGAATTTGCAGCATTTGTTCACGTTGTTTGTGACACTATGTGTACAAAATTTTGTAACAAATGAACCACGTTTGACAAAGTTAAAGTAAAAATACTAAAAATACCGATGGACCCGAGCATAGCTGTCGTCAGTACTTATTTTAAGAGGTTTATGGAATGCACTTACGCGCATATTGTCTGGTCGTGGCGATGATCGACTGAACGGGTCCTTCGCCGGCTGACGTCACAGCCTTCACACTGACCGTGTAGTTCGTCTCTGGCAGCAAGTCGAACAGCTTCTTGTGGGTACGATTCACAGACATTTTCTTCTTCACGCCTCGACGTCCTCCCGCTTTGTCACACAAAAACATTCTCAAAAACGTAACACAGTAACACAGTAACACAGTATTTAATAAAATATGTGACAAACGCACATAATAAAATAGCAAAACAGAAAAGAAATGTAATTTAGACAAGGTAACATAGCATAAAATAATTAGACACAGTCAAAAATGAATCTAATAACATAACAGTAAACAGTCTGCTAATTCAATGTTGTTAGCTACAGATTAAAAAATATGACAACAAAAATACATTTCCGACATATGCTAAACGCAGTTATTTTAATTATGATGCTTAATAATAGACAGCGCTATCGAAGTGTATAATTTTGTATTTTTAATAAAGTGAAGTGAATGGAATCAACCGATGACGTATTCGATGACGTAGTTGGTGATAATTCCGTTTTTGTGGATCGGTTCAGTCCACTCCAGTTTGACGTGGAATGAGCCTCTTTCTGTCGCGTTCAGTGACGTCACTGGTCCCGGGACTGTCACAAAAACAAGCACGCACTGCATGCTGTACGAGTACTCTGTCCTATTGTTTTCAAAAGAAAGTACACCACTAAAGCTACTCAAATCATTAAACGTTCCTCCATATTCGTTCGCTTCAATGAGATAAACGTTTTAACAGGAAATCATTTATACGTTATTTTCAGATAGGCGGTTTTTTTAAAATCCTGATAGGCCTAACAGATTTATCCCGCAAAGACCGCAGTTATCCGAGATAAGCAGCAGGATGCCATCTGATGTGCATGCAGTGAAAACACTGTATTAATAATTCATCAGTAAGTCCAATAAGACAAATAAGCTCAAAAATAGCAATAGCAGCTTCACGGGACGTGACTTACTGTCTTCGAGAGTTCTGAACTGGACGGTGTTGCTGAGGTCTCCCGGCATTCGGCCGTTCAGTACGCGCACTCCCGCCGTCACCCAGGTGTACGGCCACAGATGAAACGTGCGCGCGCGCACCTGCCCGTTGCCATGGCGACGAGACAGGTGCTTGCTGGAGTTAGACAGTGGCGGACAGAACAGCATCGACGTCTGGTTGCTAAGGATGACGTCTTCTCGATAGCCTACCGTCGGATCATTTTTCTTCCAGAACTGCAGCTGCAGCACGAGACAATTACATGTCTGAGGTCGTTTAAGTAATCTACCGCCGTATAGTCTCAACAAAGCACTTGTCTTCGTATTTGGTACAGTGTATATTAATATGTAAAATAGGCCTAAATACGTCAAAATGTTCAGAGACTGGCTCAGCGCACGATTTTTGCAGTAAAACTAAACCTAATAGCTGCAAGTACGGTGTGGTGTTTTACATAGAGCCTACGAGTACTGAATCCAGTTCAATCTACGAGTCTGTACTTCGAATGCTTGAAAACGTTTATATAACTTATTATAGCATATAAGCTCAAACGAAGTGTTTTTAAGTCTAATGTGGTTACTTTCTGCGGAAGACGAGACAGCAACTTGCCTGGTAACCGCGGAAGATGCCATGCACCAGCCAAGGGTCATTATCAACCGCATCCCAGTAAAACTCAGCGCTTGTACTGTCCACACTGTCTTCATTCACGCCAAAGTTCTCAGCTTGAACCCTCGGCTCTTTATCACAACGCAAACGCAACCAAGGCTCAGAAAACTACTTTATATTAACACATCACAACGACGATGACTTAGTTAACATGCAACATTAAAACTAACTATGTACTGCGTAAACAACTCAGCCACACTAAGACAAAAAGTTCCAATAAATTAACATCAGCATAAAAAGTGACGATAAAATACAATATACAGTTGTCGCTAAAGCAGTATTAGCGTCTGTTGTTGTTGTTTTTACTTCAATAAAAAATAACGTTACCATTCTCTTTATTGTAAACGAACATGATTCTTTTCTGTACTCAACAGGTATACGTAAATGAGCATAATTGTATTTATAACGTGATATGAGAGCTGTGAAATTAAAAACCGGAAAAGAGTCTGATACTTGCTTCCTTCGCCGGAGAAGGCGACGTATTTCTGTAGCTGGAGGACTGGCGCGAAGCCCTCGTTGTTGACGGCTTGGACATAGATGACATAGGCGTGGAACGTGTCGTGCGTGTCGACCAGCAGCGTCGACTGTCTCCAATCACGCACGGCTTGTTTCAGCTCCGGACCGTTGCCCTCGTGCTGACGCGTGTAGCTGACCAGGTAGTGGAACCCTTCTCCATTCAGCTCGTACTTCGACATCGGCTGCAGCCAGCAGACAGCCGATCGATCGCTGATAGGGTGTTTACACGATCGAGCAAACATTAAGCAGACATCGAGCAAACGTACACATGCATAAAGCCTATACGAAACAAACATCGAGCAAACGTCGAGGAAACGTCGAGCAAACATCGAGCTGGCTCAAGCAGGCCTATTGGAACCCCGCCCCCTGGCTCAAATGTAGGCCTAGGCTTAGGCTCTTAGCCCACAGCTGATCACGTGTTATATAGGCCTTCCAATTACAACCCGCCCACCCTCTTAATTAGCATGCTAATTACCACAGAACGTCGAGCTAGCTGCTCGATGTTTGCTCGATCGTATAAACACCCTATTAACGGTTTCTATTCAAGCCGAACGCGAAACTCGTGGAATAACTAAAGACGAATGCTGACGCGAAGCCAATTTATACAATGTTTTATGCGTTTAACAAATTGAAATAACAAAACCTCTAGAGCTGGTTACATATTGCACAGATCAGAACCAGAACTGTGGCTAGAATTATTAAACCTGCTCCACGTGACAACTTCAGCGGCGGTTATCAATAAATGACACAACCAAAAGGCTAAGAACACAAAGTCGTGTAGGTCATAAAGTGGTTTCTCACTAGAACAGTTTAAATATTAGTAGACCAAAGGTCAAGATCACTAGCCCTTGTGCCTTCTCGTTCAGTTGCAATTGCACACACGAACGAACATTGCCTGAGTGAGATAAACCGAGCTGCGATAAACTAATAACTGAAGTGTGCCGACAAACCTGCCACATGATGATAAGCTGTGAGGAACGGGTGAGGTTAGAGCAGACGTCGGTGGGGTTGCTGTACGGCTTGGCGGGCGGCGTTGTACAGACGACCGACGTCGGACGACTGGCTGGACCGATCCCGAGACGATTGCGGGCAGAGACGCGGAACGTGTAGTTTGCCCACGGTCTGAGAGCGACCAGCGCTGAGCGGGCTGCGGCGTCGACCACTGCACCTTCCTGGCGGACCCCCGGCGAGTCAGTCGACGTGTTGAAGTCGACGATGTAGTCTAGAATGGGCTCGTTGTTGCTGGACGCCGCCTGCCAGACCACCTCCGCCACGCTTGAACCACACCGACCGACTTCCACGTTCAACGGCGCCTCGGGACGATCTAACCACACAGCAACTTTAACACTCAGTTATGTACTTAAACAACATTGTCAAAACATTCAGGGGTTGTTTATCTACCACCCACTGTAAAGAATACTAGAAAAACGCAGAGATACCTGTCACGATGAGGTGAGCGTGTGCGCTGTCACTGTCAACGTCTGTGCTCGCGATACATTCATAGATGCCGCTGTCGTACACCTGGGCATAAACGTTGAAAAATTATAATTTTAAAACATTAAAAACATGTTTTTGTAAAAAATTAAAACGTTTATACATGTTAAATAAAAAATAAAACGTGATATTTTGCACTTGACGTTTGCACTAAATTAACTTTCTCATATTCGGCAACATGTAAGAACATATTACAAAATTCAAATACAAAATCTGCTCTCGTTTTAGCAGTGGCACTTCGATTGCAAATCGCCGTCACTGTCGCACTGACCGTTCGACGGTTGTAAAAATATAAAAATGAAACAAAAATAAATAGCGTAGCGTTAATACGGGTTTCATGACGGAAAGTTAAACGATAAAACTAGTTTTACACACAGAACTTTGGCGTGAAATAAGACAGCGTTAACAGTACAAGCGCTGAGTTCTGTTGGGGCTCAGTCGATGATAATTTTCATTACTCCTATTTTCATTACAAATACATTTAAGCAAAAACGTTCACAAACGTCTTTTATTACAAGATAATGTTCATACGAACACGGAGTCTGTCCAATGCATTTTGATAGCTTACAGTATATGTCTGTATAAATATAATCAGTGAGCTGTTTAGACTGGTAAAAAAAATCAAAAAGTTTAATTTTAAATTGTACAGCAGCAATGTTACTGTCATTCTTTGCTATTATTATAACTGAAAAATTAACGTTGTCAGGAGAAGGGGAAGGGAAAGGAAACAGGAAAGGAGACGAGAAAGAGAAAAAGAAAGAGAAGGGTGGTCCATTGTGACCATGCGTCTACCTTGCACCGTTATGGAGATATGAAGCCTCAAATGTTGGACGGACGCACGTGATTTTATACTCTGTCTAATGCTATTGCATTGCATTGGACAGACAATAACTGTGGACCTGAGCGTCGTTGAGTCTGAGCGTGCCCAGGTCATGATCAACTCGTAGGCGCGGGTCACGGTTACGACTTAGCTCCAGTGCGTCTTTGAACCACTGCACACTCAGTGACGCCAACTCACGGTCATCCGTGTCAGCACGGCATTCCAGCTCGACCGTCGTCGACACGTTCACCGTCATGTTACGCGGCGCTAGCGTTATATGTGTCCTGTCTGACAGACACAACGTCAGACCAGATCAGACATGTGGGGCCTCGGGCAGATGTCAGGAGTGGAGAACTCATACCCTGGAATATACAAATAAAAAAATATTTATAATCATCTAGCAAACAGCTTTTGCAAACATCAGTAGACATTATAGCAGTGCTCAGTCACGCTGTTCTGTAAGCAAATAATCCAAAGCTATAGTTGAAAAAAAATTTGAGCTAATGCTCACGAGACGTGCAAAAGCCTATAGCAGTTCCGGTTCAGTAGTTTAGCTGAAAATTGGGGTGTTCACGCTAAGATAATATACAAATACCAAATTCTCTATCTGGATCGCATAACGATAGTTCCGTGGCGCCACCTTGTGAATGATATAGGCTTGTGCCGCAGCCCGAAATCTCCAAAAAAATCCATAAAACCCCCTATTTTGGCGTTCAAGGTCATTCAAGGTCATTGAATTTGGCGCTAATCGAGAGCCAGTATACGACTTCCTATTAGTGATTAATAGTAACATAGGTCCTATCTCGCACTGTTACTGAGATACAGCGTCTTATTGGCCAAAAATCGCAAATTTTGCCCACCCCCTCTCATTTAGCGCCCTCGTTCGGGGTGACTCCCTTCGAATTTATGGAAAAGCTTTACGGTTCCTGAAACTAGAGTCCGGGCAATTAAAGGTGAAAATTTGCTAATCCTAGCTTGCACCGCTTTTGTATGATACACCCGTGTGGACGGTCAAACGGACGGACGGACGGACAGAATTGCGACGGCTAAGACGCGCTGAAAGTAGTAGCTGTTTTCGCGTGGAAAAACGTTATATTATACATGCGTGGTGCATAACATAAGCCTACATAAAGGCTATTTCTTGTCGCATTTGCAAACTTCGGAGAATAAGCATTAACTGTTGCAGTCACAATATTCCAACGATGAAAAATAATTAAGTAGGAAAGAATCTTACTTCGAACGACGAGACTTGTGCTGAAGCCGGCGCTGCCAAACTTGTTGGATGCGAGGCAGTGATAGACGTCTTCATCGTCGTACGATACATCCTGCCGCAGTACCAATAACAGCAGCGACATGCCACTTAAAGCAAAACTGTCATTATTACCCGATACTGAGTTTTAAAGCGCGTACACAGCGACGTAACTGAAACCGAACTAAACTAAACTGACACGGTTTAGTTTTTAACGCACTGGCAAACGGGAAAGCAGAGCGAACATTGGCTTAGGGGGACTCTTTCGCTTAAAGGGGCAGAGAAGTCGAACTTGCCCTCTGCCCGCGGCTCCTACGCCCATGAGGGCGAACTCATTGTTCATTCGTTGACGCGTAACGGCGTACGTTAGCGTAGTCACAAAGGCCACTGACGCCGTTATACGGTGCCTACTGTAATGCATTACTGCTTGTTCATTGGTATGTTAGTCAAAAATTAGACCATGTCAGTTCATTTCAGTTCAGTTACGTCGCTCTATACGCGTTTTTATTAACATCGGTTATATATTGCAGTAAACGTTACTGCAGTAGCTATAGTTTCCAATGTAATCTGCAGACCTAGCGACATGCTCGAATACATACAGTAGTCAGCACGTTTAGCGATAGATATGAAAAACAAACTGTTAATTCATATATGTTTTAGCATGAATTGTGCTAATGAGCTAAACAAATTCACGTTTTTCTTCTTTCTATAGTTAATTAAGTTGACTTAGACAATGAGGCAGTGAATGAGAGTGAGGCCGTAATTACCGTACATTAAAAAATAAAAAAAACATGCAAAAAGTTGCAAGACAATTCAGCACATTGAACACAAAATGAAGATTAGGCGGTAATTACGCGTAAAAATAAATAAGTTTGGAACCTTTTCAAAAATGTTTTTTTCCATTTTACACGCGACCACGGCCTAATCGACAGTACATAATGGCAGCATTTGTAGTCAACGACCGCTATTATGTAACAGGGCAGGCTGATCACATTTATACATTAATTTAGATCAACATTTGATGATGCAGAACTCGACATCGGATATCATGTCAGGTCCATAACGTATATAGAAATGATATCATCGTCATCGTTGTCGTCGTCACCTGTATGGTTAGCGTGCCGTCGTCGTCTACGACGAAACGCTCGTGCGGTCCCGTAGTATCTGTGTCGTTTGACTGTTCAGCTGACCAGGTGCTTGCCTGGCCGCGAGACCACACAATGACCGGGGTCGGTGCGCCCAGTGCCCGGCAGGTCAAGTTCACGGCGCGACCGACTGCCGCCCTCACGACTGATGACGACGCGTCTACGATCGACGGCGGCTCAGCTGCATCAACACATCCAACCAAGGTGCTATATAGATCTAGTAGTCCTTGACCTAACAGACAAATAGACAGCAAATGAAGAACCCATTCCAACAAAAGCCAGTAGTAATAATATAGTTCAAATAAAATCGGCGCTTATCTGACGTCGCTCGTGGCATCTGAGGTGCTAAAGCGGTAAAGCCTTCAATTTATTGAACTTTGCACTCAACCCTCAAAAAAAGATCTGAATGTGCGCGCTCACTAGACTCAACACGACGTCGGTTGACGCCGCAAATGTTGTACTGCAACCTCCGCCAAGCACGCGCTCAGCTGTCATGCTGGCGGCCGTGGTCAAGGGGTCATGGTAGAGACGCCTGCATGGCAGATGCGTCTAGACGTGAGCAGAAGAGATCTAATCTTTCCACTGCTTCCTTGGTGCATTGAGTGAACAACGCCAACCGTCCGCGAGTTCTGCATGCTCATAAAAAGCAGTTTGGCAGACAAAAGTCGTCCATGCCGCATACACGACCTCACAATCGAAGACGCTAGTAATAGTACGAGTAATAACAGCAACGACAATTTCTGACGCGCCGTAACATGGCGCAAATCACTACAAGGGCACAAAACCGGTATCTTTAGGCCTATAGCATAATAATAGAGTACATAGTACCGAGGACATTGAGAAAGGCGTTGACGAAGAGATAGCCGTGGACATTGCTGGCATTGCACTGCAGCACGTGCACGTCGTCACGACTCACGTTCGTGTACTGGACGTAATCAGCACCGACTTGACGAGCCGCACCGCCTCGCCACTCCTCTGTATAACATTATCAACTAGAAAGCAGTCAGAGCCCGCACACCTCCGCCAATGCAATGTTGTTCGCTAGGTGGCAGCACCATCTTCGGTTTTGCAGCGGTTTGCCTTATGCCCCATTGAAAGCAATGGTAACGAAATTTCAAAGTGATCCAGAATCCAGGATTCCTTCCGGATCACCCACAAAATTGAATCATTTGTAGTTTTTTGCCATTCCCGACATGCCCTCAAAATTTCCGAAAGATCCGTCCAGAACTTTGTGAGTTATCTTGCTAACACACAGACAGACAGACAGACAGACAGACAGACAGACAAACAAAGTCTGGCAAAAACATTACCTCTTTGGTGGAAATAATTAAACCACACTTCGCTCGCACTGATACAGTTTGCGCAACTTTCGGCTGCAGTCGTGTGTCAAAAAGCCTCTCAGTCACTTGATTTTAAATGAAAGTTTACTTTTACACGGCCATCTCGCAAGCCGTGTTTAAGCAAAGTATGCGTGCGTCGTCGCCATTTTCTGGAAGTGTCCAAGTCCGGTAAGCTTGACTTACTTTTTAAACTAAAAACTGACATCTCGGTTTTTTTGCACGTTAAAAGTATTCGTTTGTTTCTCGCTTTAGTTTGTAGTAATGGATTTACAGTATTTTAATAAAGCTGGCACTGGTTTTCAGATAGAGCGGACAGACGACACTGCATACGTAGTACCGTTGGCGGCTCGGCCGTTGATGAGCCAAGTTATGGTCGGTGTTGGAAGGCCGTGTGCTGAACAGTGAAAGCGTGCCGAGTCCCCTGCAGAGACGATCACACTCTTCGGACGACGATCCCAGTACGGCGCCGCTGCACATTTCAAAAACAACTGTGCAGTGAAACGAACATTAACGATTTTTTTTCATTGTAGGCCTATACACAACGCTCGTGCAACACTGGAAGCTTGTTGCAATCGTCGTTATTTTACCGACAAATACACGTTCAATTGTCAACCATATTTCCCCATAACATGGTTCATGTGCCTAACATAAACCATAACATGGTTTATGTGCCTAACGTTGGCATAGGCCTACTAACCTTTGACGACTGTTACGTTTGTACAGCGAAGAAACGACGACAGCCGCCCCGAAACGATCACACCGAAACGAGAAAAAGCTAAAGTGGTATCAGGAAATCAAAAAATAAACCTACAAATTAAAAAGCGCAAGCAGCGACAAATGCAGTTAGACTGACATTCGACGGTGAGCGTGATGACGTGTGTGACTGGATTGTCGACGGAGTTAGATGCGCTGCACTGATAGTGTCCTGCATCTTCGAGGCGTACGTCTCTGATGATGAGTTCCTGACCGAACTGGTCGGCAGGCATCGATGAACGCTCGTTGAGCGGGCGAGCAAGTCGCGTCCACATCACTCGCGGTGTCGGACTGTATACAACCAAACACGCAACGACATCGACCGACACCCGGTGTCGATGTTTGCATCCAGTGGCCGAGGGTCTCAATCGCTGACAGTGAACTAGGCCTAACAAGTTTGCACTTGATGTGCCTGAGTAGGCCAACTAGCGCTTACTCAGCCATCCGTGTATAAATTAAATAAGTACGCTAGATATGCATCACTTTCTTAAAATTTTCGACGTCCGATGACCTTGACTTCTGGCCTTCTCAACTAAACACGCCCTTTGTTGCTGTCTCAGGAAACGTTCACACCATTGTTGGTTTTTCTATGCAGCTTGTTTTCGAGTTAAGAACCCGTGCGGGACAGACAGACATACAGGCGGACAGGCAAGACGCACAATGCTGCCACAAAAGAACGGCCGCATAGCAGCATTCATTTATATCAATAGTTTTGGCGAGATGGCGGTTTGGATGGATAGAAACACCTTCAATTAATTTACTGTAAAAATTACATAATGTTACTTTGATTTATTCAATAACATTTTGTAAGAATTTGAATCTCACTCGTAATTATTGCAAATTTCATTTTTTTCATTTGGTGCCATTATATTGCATGACACATTATTTTTTAAATACTTCGTTCCAAGTTTTCAACCTAATATTATAAACTTACTGTATTTGGCATTATGAACAGACAATGTGTAGAATCATAATAGCTCGTGCCTAAAGTGTATTATAAACGTTCTACTGACAGTCCTGAGTAGATGCATTTCAGTTTCTTCATGTGTCCGGCTAAGGCGAGATCAAGTTGAGGTGTTGACCAGACGAGTCGAGGCCGCTCGTACCTAAGGTCACCTACAGTCATACAGCACTTTAATCAGCATTAGTCCAGATAGCCGCCATTTGCGTTTTGTACTTTTTACGCGCGAAAGCAGCTACTGCTTTCAGCGCGTCTTAGCCATCGCAATTCTCTTCGTCTGTCCGTCTGTCTGTCCGTCCGTCTGTCACACGGGTGGATCAGTCAAAAACAGTGCAAGCTATGATTACCAAATCTTTACCATCGGCTGCCTGGAAAACTCTAGTTTCAGGAACCGTAAAGCTTTTCCATAAATTTGAAAAGGGTCACCCCAAACGAGAGCGCTAAATGAGAGGGGGTGGAAAAAATTGCGATTTTTGTCCAATAAGTCGTTGTATCTCAAAAACGGTGCGAGATAGGGCCCAGGTTACTATTAATCACTAATAGAGTGTCGTACACTGGCTCTCGATCGCCACCGAATTCAATGACCTTGGATGACCTTGAACGCCAAAATAGGGGTTCTATGGATTTTTGGCGACTTCGGGCTGCAACACAAGTCTATATCATTCACAATGTGGCGCCAGGCAACTATTGTTATGCGATCCAGATAGAGAATTTGGTATTTGTATATTAACTTAGCGTGAACACCCCAATTTCCAGCTAAACTTCTGAACAGAAACTGCTATAGGTTTCGCGCGTCTCGTGAGCATTAGCTCAAATTTCTTGTTTTACTACAGATTGGGATAGGTAGAACTCAAGGGCAACTTTTCAGTATGATTGTACAGTTCACGTCAGTTCAGTAATAATACTGATCTTTCACTCCGTAGTATTATGAGAAACTTAACGACGGCTGCACCGATATGTAAGTACACTCACATCTTTAGCCGGCTAACTCAACGACGTCCTTTGACGCCAAACTTTTCCACGTTGACAGATCAACAGCTGATCAGTGGAGGAGACATCGGAGACCCAAAGCCGACAGTTCTGGTCGTCAATGCAAACTGATAGTATAGATCTGCAGTAGGTAGATATTGTGGTATGTTTTTAGTCCACTGTCCAGTTGGTCTTTCTATCGTCAAATCAAAAACGACATAACGATAAAAACATATATTACAAGATGAATAATACATTAAATAAAGACTGATGGCAGTTGAATACCGGTGCGTCTGACAGGTTGAATCTTCTGGTCGTCGCCCTGAGCAAGGCTACGGAGTTCATTGTTCATGACGACACACAGGTAACTGCTGCCGTTGCGCGCGTCTTCCATACGCACGTTGGCGAAATGCAGGTTCCCTACAGCCACGCGACGTTATGATTGATCAACATCCTATTCTTAACTAACAAATACGCCGGTACCTGCAGCGCACACACGCTTTTGTAAGGAAGTAAAACCAAATTTCGAAAACAGTGCAAAAGCACAAAACGATGTGCAAAATTTTGAACGCAAATGCGCATGCAGCTATCATTAATGCAATATAATGCCTATGTGCGAGTATTATGAACCTCATTAACAAAATCAAAATATAAGGTATAACATAAAGTGTTGTGCAATAAGCCGATAGTTTTATGCAAATCTATAGTTGACTGTTTCGATATGTGACACCGTTTGGCCTTAGTTCATTCACTTTAGGTCTATATATATATAGAAATTTGTCAGTGACTTTTTTCCAGTTGCGACACTGTGCTGTGAAGTCAGAAATGTGTAGTTGTGCTTCTATACGTCGCGCTTTTGTGCGACCGTTTTTGCACTTTTACGATGTTAGATTTTCTGTTTTGCAGTTTCATCCATCAGTATCATCTACCGCAATCCGCAAACCAACGTCGTATGCAATCAGTGAACCTTCATCAATGTGCAACGTACTTCGTAAAACGCAACATATTCCGCTAAAACACGTAAAACTATACAGTATCATAAAGTTGCAAACTAGCATAATAAGAAAATAATAAATAACAATTACAAAATAGCTGTGAAATTTAGAATAAACTGAACAAAATCAGAAAGCAGTCTCTTTTAAAACAAAAGATTTGCCCTGCAGAACACGAGACGTCCGCAAGTGTCTGTAGGCCTATAGTATAATGCGTACCGCTGTAGTCGAGAGAGATGCGGTCGTCAGTGTCGATCTGCTGTAGACCGACGTTCTCGACGCCCCAGAAGATTGTTGCTGGCGGATAACTGCGAGGTGGTCGACAGCGCAGTGTCAACGGGCTGCCAACCACTGGCCGATGTATCCTTGGATGTCGCACCGTCGGAAACGGCTCTAACACTGTCACATGTGCACGTACAATGTATGATCATACGACGCCGCTACGAAAACTCCTGGGGAGAAGACATTGAGGTCAAATTTTGAAATTTGGCCCACATTTCCCCCTGTCCTCCAACAGACAGCATTATGAGATTAATAACTGTCTGGACTCTGTAGGATAGGCTTATAACGTAAAAGATTGCATTTTACAGCAACCGCGAGCAAATTGCTGATACCTGATACCTGATAGCTCGCGGGATAGGCCTACGGGGTAAAAAAATCTAATGTTGCCAATTGTGGTAGTGGTAGGTCTGTTAGTTGCACTGCGGTTCAAACTGTATTTTCACGTGGAGAATGTTCCGCCGTCTTGCGAAACCCGCACTGGCAGGCTACTGATTTGACAGTAGATCGACTGATGTCAACGCGTTCCGGTTGGTATTCGGACTATTCGTGCACTGTTCCGGTCTGATGCCGGCCGTCTTGTGCGAAATAGGAACATAAAGAAAACAATACTGTAGGCTTAGACTTAGTTCTCGTCATATGCGTACGTCGTCAATGAATTTTGGCGTTATATCTGCAGGTTTAGTTAGTTTACTGTGCACTTCTAGTCATTTGTTGGCTGCAAGAATCAACCAGCAAAACAACATCCATGGCATTCATTCTCCTGTCTTCCTCGCGCCCAGTGCAAGAATCGTCTTAATACAGCCATCAAAGCGACTGTACGAATCGTCCCATAATCGAAACTGCGGTCGTTGTATTTTGTTCTTGTTCGTAGAACCGACAGTTGACTAGACTGTGCAGAGCGCAGATGACAGTGACCGCAGTTCAATGTGCGGCATTGTTAAATCGCAAACTTGTGCTTTATAAATGGAACTGATACTAACCGAAAAGCAGTATCATATATGCCTAAAAAACTAATTGGGCAAAATTTGCGCTTACCTGCTTTCCTGAGTAGCGTCTTTACCGTGACAGCCGTACCAAACATATTGCTGGCAAAGCACTGATAGAAACCTTCATGTCTACTGGTCGGGTTTTTAATATAGACGGTGCTGCCTCCGTCTACCTGGCGAACCTGAAGCGAACTTGTCGATTCCAGTGGCGCTCCGTCTTTCTGCCAAACGTACCTAGATGGCAAGACGTAACACTATGACAAAGCAGAAACATGCCGTACAGTCCTACACTTAGGCCTATGCACACTAACTAGATCCACGAGTGGGCCTATTTCATTTTAGTTGACAAAGTCCCTAGAGGCAAACACAGTACTAGCTGAAACTGTATTTTAATGATTAATCCAACGTCCAGATCCACAGACGCACGGGGAAGCTCTCCCTCGCAGGAAATTGGATTCGTCTCCCATCCCTCACAAAGCGGGATAAAATTTTTTCCAAAACTTCTTTCCACCAAAGATGTTCTGTGACATCTAAAATGCACTGCTGGCAGCCTGCAGTAAATGAAATTCAATAAATTCCTTTTCTAAGAAACCTTCTGAGAGACTTTCTATAACTGGTAAAAGCTTATGGCTGCCTCTCCACACAGAGGTTAGGACAAGTTGTTGGGCTCTTTACATAAATTACGTTAAGAGCTCCCGTTAATAATTAATCAAATACCTTCACTTCAAATTCACCAGTTTTCATGATAACGGTTGTTTGCATGTTACAGATAAACTGCATTCTAAAGTTGTCTTAATTCATTACGAAAGACTAAAACACGTTAGTAATCGTAATGGGTTGCATGCGGAAACAGCGGGTTCGCATGTCTAGTACTAGCAGTAGCTACATCAGGATCACGTGACTGACTCACGCGGGAGCCGGGAATCCGGAAGCGGCGCATGTGAGGTAAAGCGCGGAGCGAATATTGAAGGCAGTTTTGAGCGACGGTTGAACGGTCAGAAACGGCGGCATAGTTACTGCATCCGACATATGCACCGATACAGCATGTATACGAACTTATAGCCGAATGACACTCAGCATAACTCATAGCAGGCAAACAAAGACGTATGTGCATAGTGCCGACATGTATGCGGCCGCTCGTCCAATTGCCGAGCGTTTTTGGCGCTGACTGTACATTATAAGCCGTGAACGCTAGAGACGCCCAACTTGTTTGAGCCGGCGAACTGGCGAGCGATCCGCCATCCATACAGACGAGTCATTCTTTTGAGTGTTTTAACCTTCAGCTGTTTAAACTAAAAACTGTCAGCCATTAAGGAACGTTCATGCAAATGTTGGTTTTTAATGCGTTGTTTTTTAAACTAAAAATCCATGAGAAACAGACGGACAGACGGACGGACGGACGGACAAACGGACGTGCAAGTCGCGTAATGCGGTTTATATTTCGGCCGCATAAAAATTTACTCTAAAATCAAAACAACAAAATAAGAATATCAAAAGCACACTACATTAAAATTCTACAAGAAATATTATCAGATTGTGACCAATCTAATGTACTCCTCGCCAGCATCATTTTCTTTTGTATTCTTTTAAAAGCTTTTTCGTTCTTTTCGGCTTGTATTAGAGACCCGGTGTCTAATTAAGACCCGTTTATTATTATACTAATAGTGACTGGCGTCGAGGTTGTTATTGGAAATTGTCTCCCCGAAGTTCATAAAATATTGCCCGATTTTAGGAACTGAGAGTAAAAAATTTCCAATACTGGTCGATGATGCTAGTTG
>Ga0209367_1003906_pt1 | contig 20414 bp, 18 predicted proteins | sample WorMetLIZISLAND2_FD_187412 | JGI IMG/M metagenome (GOLD analysis project Ga0209367, IMG submission 187412) | Marine gutless worms symbiont microbial communities from Max Planck institute for Marine Microbiology, Germany - Olavius geniculatus... ...
TTTCTGCATTGAACAAAGAAAATTTTGTGAAATTCCGTCCACTACGAACCAAGTTATAAGCGCTAATGTTGACCTACCCTAAGTCGACGAAGCGCGTTCGGCGTATGCCAATGCATTTGAGTTCGGGCCACATGATTTTGATGCCGGGGAAATTCTTTCCCCCTCTTTACTCCCCCTCTAATTTCCCCCAATCAGACTTAGGGCGCCGGGCGGACTCACGTTGGGCTTTGCTCCAAATTTCTAGTTTAGGTTTGTTTTTACGTGCACAGTTTGTTTTAGGGATCATTTTCTACATTTTTTGACAACGTGTTGTTAGTTATTGTATGATGACTGTGCTGTTGGTGCATATCTAGATGGACAAGCTTGCAGTCAAAACCAACAGCAGTGAAATAGCTAAAACGAAGCCACAGGAAAATGGTGAAGATAGTGGTACCACAACAAAATCATCTAAAAAGAAGCCAAAAAAGGAAGACAAGTGGAAACAGAAAATGATGTTTCTCTATGAAGATGGCGCTGATGCAGAAGAGGAAGTTGCTGAGTCAGCAAACACAGAAACAGAAGCAGTTGCAGATTCCAGGTACATGTGAACCGTGCCTCAGTTTTCTTTGTGGTTAAATTGCATTCATATGGTAATAATGGATAACAAACAGATGTGTGTAGTCTGCATCAAAACATCTTTTCACATTAGATTGCATAATTTGTTGAATAATGATAGTTCAGACATGGCTCTGTGAAGTGATTCATATGAATGTTTGGCATGTGAAAATTTATGCTAGAAGTATACAGATTGTTTGATGTTACAGCCAGTGTTCTGTCTGATGCTCCCCCTAGCGGCTCAGCCAAGTGCCTCAGATTCGGCCACTGGCTGACATTGTGCACTTTAAATATGCACATACTTACTTACTTACTTATTGCACATTTTTTAATGTTTATTAATATTATGTCTGGTGTTTAGTATGTGCCAATGCTGTCTTGTACAGCTCATCAGCACTTGTTTTGGAGGTTGTGTGCTGTATCAGCAGTTCTTGTTGTCACATTGGCAGTGTACTAAGCAGCCTATGTCGTTGCGATGTTCAAGATGTCATAAATACCGGTACCGTATTACTAAATTTACTATGCACTGGATGCTTTTCTCAAGCTCAGTATCTACCAAACTCGTTTTTGGCTGGGGCTCCATCCTGACTATGCTAAGAAAGCTCACAATGCTCCCCAGACATCAGAGTTGGCTCCAGTTTCATTTTTTTTGAAGTTTCACCATCTCAAAATTTTGACAGTACTGACACTTCTTTTTCTTCAACACGTTTTGATGATTGTTGTCATGAATAGGAAAGGTAGACATAAGGAGAGAAACCGTAAGAAAGAGGAGCCAAACAAGACAGCTGATGCTCAAGAGCTGGATGTGGAACGGGAGGAAATCGCCAATATCGTTGAAGAGGTTGAAGCTGATGAACCTGTTGAAGAGGAGAATATTTATATCAGCGACCAGGAAGAAGAAAAACGTGAGTTTTTTCATTTTCAAGCATTTTTAGTCCACTTGGAAACGATAGTCTTTGGAAGGACTAAGTATGTTTTACTGCAGATGTTCTATTTTTTATTTATTTAAATTGCGAGATCTCCAAGATGCGTCGGCCGATCGGCGCAAAATTTTGCACGGTAATCAGACCTAGGCTAGATTTTGTAATGCTGGTCCAGAATTTCAGGGGGGAGGTTCTCCCAAAAAATTTTAAGGGGCAAAAACATGCAAAATTTGGCCCGATTTCGGACAACTTCAAACTTTGGTGGCGAATATCTCCGGAAGGGATGAAGATATTTGAAATTGGAGAAGTATGTGATCGACTGCGATTTCTGTTATGTTCAACGAAAAAAGTACAGTGAACTTTGGTCTAGAAATTTTGGAGATCTAGAGGTGTAGTCATACCCACTTAAGTTGACTTTTTGGAAGATCATATTTTGGTCCTTAAAGGGTGCTGTGCCCCCAAATTTGAACACGAGCTAGAGAATGACCAAGTCTTGCTAGTGCACCCCCAGCGGGGATGGGTCCCCCTTCCAATATTTTTCAAAGGGGGTCCAAAATGGCTTAAAATTCAATGTATTAGGCACAAGATCTTTGGAGCCAGTTGGAGTAGTCTTATGAAACTTTACCATGTGATTTGCCCTTTAGTGGGGGTGATAACGCGGATACAACTTTTGGGGGGCACTGCACTTTAAAATTTTGAGGGCAAAAAACGTCCAAAATTTTGTGCGTTTTACGACAACTTTTGACTTTGACTGCAAATATTTATGGACTGGATAGAGATATCAACAAGGGGTAAGCGGCATTATCAACTACAGTCTCTTCCGTATCGAACAAAAAATTTGGTGAACTTTGGTCCACTAACACCAGAGATCATGTGGTTAATGTTTACCTACCCTAAGTCGACAATCCACGTTTTGAGTATGCTAATGCATTTGACTTCGGGCCACGTGATTTTGCTACTGCGGAATTTCACCTCCCGTTGAATTTTCCCCCCAATCGGACTTAGGGTGCCGGGCAGACTCAGGTTGGGCTTTGCCCCAAATTTCTAGTTTTATCTTTTTAAGTACCAAGTATGTAACAGATATTGTTGCACTGGTCAATAAATGTTTTACAGTTTTCATTTTGATTTGTTTTGTGTGCTTTGCTATGTCAGCTATGTCTGATGAAGATATACACCATGTCCCAAAATTAGCGGCTCACTTACAGATAAATTAGTTTGAAATCGTTAATACCTGACAGATTTTTACAAAATTTGAAACAGTCATTGAGACAATCATTCTGAACTAGTCCTTTAAAGTTTTTGCTCAAAGTGGCCACCTTTGGCCTCGATGCAAGCTCTTAGTTTAAGGCAGGTACACTGCTGCTTGATCCCTTTGTCAATAACAATGCATTGAACGTATTTTAATGTAAACAAACTTTGACGTCATAATGACGTTACACTGAGCACACGGTACAGTTCGTAGCCGCGTACGTCATAATCAGTGTGACTGTAAGCAATGTTAAGATATTGCAGTGTACGATATTTCGTTGAAATTCATGAACTATAAACCGAATTAGGCATGTTTGAAGCAGGAGAGCTGCTAATTTTGGGATACGGTGTATGTTTGCTGGATGTACACTACCGGTAATAGCTGTTTTGTTTCAGCTGGGGTTGACGAGATCAAAACTAAACTGTCAAAGAAGGAAATGAAAAAGTTAAAGAAGAAGGTTGGTGTCATGCATTGTTTGATTTGAATGTTTGTTAAAGACTTTGTATTCAGGTATTCAAGTAGTTTTACTTCTAAAGGCCATGTTGGCTATCATATTACCCAAACGATTTCTTACAGTTAGGGTTGTGAAACTCGATTTTCTCATAGCCATCAACAGGCTGTAACCAGTTTCAGCCCATTATCAGTTGGTAAGCGATCAGGCAACAGATGGCCAGCATCATGCTGGACCACTGGCATTAGGTAATAGGCTGACATCCACTTGTCACAACTCATGTTAAACAGTATTTTGAAATGAGTACCTTTGATTTACTGGTGGTGCTATTTTTAGGAAAATTTTGAGAAGGAGATAGCTTCGCAGGAGAATGCTCAGTTTTCGGTCTGCCAGGCAGAAAAGACTGGTGCTAAGATTGCTGCACTGGAGAACCAACAAGATATTAAGGTATGATTGACTGCTAACTGTTACTGCTTAATTCTGTGATGGCTTTATATTGCGTTTCATCGTATCTAGTAATGCATTAGTAATTTACACAGGCACAGGTAAGTTGTTAGTGGTAGTCTAATTTTATTGCTGTTTTATTTATGTAGAGGTTAAAGGTGATAGAATCGTGGAACATTTATGATCCATTATCTTGGTTTGCAATAGCAAAGTATGTGCCTGTTGCAATTTGCAATGAATTGTTACACATGCTTGATTGTTCCAGTGTTAAATGTCAAATGTGTTGTCGATGCATGTTGTAGGTGGAAGGGTTCTCAATATCAGCTCGTGGAAAGGAGTTGTTTGTTAATGCCACATTACAGATAACGAATGGGCGCAAGTATGGACTGGTTGGTCCAAATGGGTATGTACTGCTGATTGCCCTGATTTAGTTGTAAACTGCAACAACAAACTCCTTACCTTTACTTTTACCTGCGGGGAGGGTGACCACATAAGTGGCCACCCAGCGCTGAGGCCACTTCATGGGCCCAGTGCGCAACAACAACAACAGACTCTTTTTACGGCTCTTTTTCAGGACAACACAATTTGGCATGCACTGGAAGTAAATGGAGATAAGCACTGACCCTTGGTTGCAGAGTGTTGAGTAAGCAGTGTGGTCTATGTGACGCTACCTTTTTCTACTGTGTATATATTTTACATTAATTGCTACTTAGGGAAGGATCAATAATGTAAATCATCTGATAATTCAAACATTGGTGAATGTTAATAAAGGTAGTTGGTAGTACTCTTCACTGATTTATTCGTGGTGAACATGTGGATTTTCACTTTCACAGAAAAATGATCGGCAAATTTATACCGACTATTCCAAAGCTGCACTGAAGACACCAGTGACAAAAGAACCTTGCTTGTCTGTCTGCAGTTTAGTATATACTGTCACCAAGTTTGACACTAGTGGCCATAGTAGCGTGATGATGCTCTGTACCAGTGGGAAGTAACTGTATGCCTGGCAGAAAGTAATGGCAACCTACTGCCACTATGTGACTATGTCATATGTGGGCTGGCTGCCTATAGGCGCCTGGGATTAGCTGTGGCCAACATTCATTTAAGTGTGGGACTTTTTACTTCTAGTGTCTAGCTTGTTATATGATTGTTGATGTCAGTGTTAATGAAAATAAAGTGCCAATGGTTAAAGGTTGAATCTGAGGTGCTAACGTGTGAATGATTAGATACAGCTAAGCGAAAAGGTGAGGTTTAAGACGGGATTTAAAAGTCGCAAAACTGTCAGGTGAGCAGATATGCAATGGAAGAGAATTCCAATTATGTTGCTATTACTGTTACGTTTTATGCCTCTGCTGTGCTGTATAGCAGTTGGTGTATTTGTGTTGATGGTGTATTATGTGCAGTCATGGCAAGACAACGTTACTGAAGCACATTTCGTCACGTGTATTAAACATTCCTCCTAATATCGATCTGCTTCTCTGTGAACAGGGTAGGTCGTTAGTCATTGGCCCCACATGAATACAGGTGTAGTGGCTGTAGTCTGGGTGTCTGTCTTGTCTTTGTTTTATTACTGGTTTTAATTTATTTCTTTTGCATCTTCTTGTGTTGTGTTTTTCTTTATTTGAGCCTTGGTGCAGTTCCGCTGTAAGGTAGAACGCATATGGAGCACTAAAAGAGCTTTTTGTTAGATTCTGTTCCTAACATCTCAGTGAGTGGTGGTGTGTGTTCAGGGTGAGCAGGGTGTGTGTTCAGATTAGGTTCTAAGTTGCATCACAGTCACTCACCATATGTTGTGATGTCAAGTCATTTAGCTCAAACCACCACCAGATATGAGCTGCATTTTTAATCATATAACTATGAGTATGGATTAGTCTTGGCTCAGAAATAGCTGATTAATTTTAATTTGACTAGCATTTGCTCTTTTAGGTGATGTGGTACAAAATTTGTGGCACCGTGGGCCTGAGAAAAATCCACTCAACTCAACTATTGTTTGTTTGAGCTTCAGTGCAGCATCAACACGTTGATCTCTTCTCATTTTTTTCTTTTGGCAAAACGGCAAATTATGCATTTGTGTGAGAATTAAACCACGATTCTTCATTAATTGTTGATACTCATCCAGATGTGTTTCAGCCTATTTAAATATGTAATGACTAACAGTGGTCTGGCTTACTAATGTTGGCTATTTATTACAATTATCTGCAGTGGTTTGTATCACAATATGAAGAAATTACATGTTCGTGTGTTATTTAGAGGTAATTGCTGATGATACAAGGGCGATCGATGCAGTCGTCAATGCAGACAAGAAACGATTAGCTCTTATAGAAGAGAGGCGACGGCTTGAGACAGAAAAAGGGAGGCTTGGTGAACATCATGGTGAAAGACTGAAAGAGGTAGCTACTTAAAACAGCTTCCGATGTATGCAGTTTGCCTACAGGACTGGATTAAAACTTGAAAACTGCTCAGTGATTGTGTCTTACTGCATTTGTAATAGCTGTTAGCTTAGTAACTAATAACAATTGCAAATGCATTTTTTGACAATGATCACAGTTTAGTTTTTGATTGAAGTAATGAGTTATTACCGCTAATCATTAACTTTTGAAAAATTTGTCTTTTCACATTTTACCATCTTTAATTAGTCCGCCCGAAAGCGATAGCTTGCGGAGCGGGCTTATGTTTTAGCGCAGATGTTTTTTTCCCTCGCGAGATCTCCGAGATGCGTGGGCCGACCGGCATGAAATTTTGCACGATGATCAGTACTGGGCCCAGTTTTATAATGCCGGTCCAAAATTTTGGGGGGCACACCCCAAAAAAATTTCAGGGGCGAAAAACATGCAAAATTTGGTTCGATTTCAGACGACTTCGAAGTTCGGCGGCGAATATCTCCGAAAGGGATGAAGATATTCAAAATCGGATTTTTATTCCGTGTACCGCGATTCCTCCTGCGTTAGGCGAAACAAGTCCGGTAAAGTTTGGTCCAGTGACCTTGGAGATCTCGATGTTGAATCGTACCCACCCAAAGTGCATTTTTTTGGAAGACCATATTTCGGCCCTTAGGGGGTGCTGCGCCCCGAAATTTTTACACGCGCTAGAGAATGACCAAGTCTTACTAGCGTACCCCCCACCGGGGACGGCGGCCCCCTTACAACTTTTTTCAAAGGGGGGTCAAAAATATGCTTAAAATGGAATAAATGAGCCACTATAACTTCGGAGTTAGAGGGTGTAGCCCGACGAAACTTTGGCACTTGACGTGCCTCTAGTTGGGGGTGTTAACGCAAGTACAACTTTTGGGGGCACCGCCCCCCCCTTAAAATTTGGAAGGGCAAAAAACGTCCAAAATTTAGTACGTTTTACGACAACTTTCAACTTTGAGCGCAAATATCTCTGGAACCGATGAAGATAACGACATAATCTAAACGGCGTTGACGAGAGCGATTTTTTCGGGGTTGAACAAAAAAAACTTTGTGAAATTCCGTCCACCACGAACCAAGTTACAGGTGCTAATGTTAACCTACCCTAAGTTGCATTTTTCGGAAAAACCATATGTCGGCCCCTAGGGGGTCCTGCACCGCCAAATTTTTACACGCGCTAGAGAATCACCAAGTTTTACTAGCGCACCCGCCACCAGGGACGGCGGCCCCCCTTACAATTTTTTTCAAAGGGGGGTCAAAAATTGGCTTAAAAAGTAATAAATTAGCGCTTATAACTTCGGAGTTAGGGGGTGTAGCCCGACGAAACATTGGCACTTGACGTGGCTGTGTGTTGGGGTGTTAACGCAAGTACAATTTTTGTTGGCACCGCCCCCCTTAAAATTTGGGAGGGCAAAATACGTTCAAAAATCGACAACTTTCAAGTGTGAGCGCAGATATCTCTGGAACTGATGAAGATAACGACATAATCTAAATGGCGTTGACGAGAGCGATCCTTTCGGCGTTGAACAAAAAAAAATTTGTGAAATTCCGTCCACTACGAACAAAACTATAAGCGCTAATGTTGACCTACCCTAAGTCGACAAAGCGCGTTCGGCGTATGAAATGCATTTGAGTTCGGGCCACGTGACTTTGATGCTGGGGAAATTCCTTCCCCTCTTTATCCCCCCCAATTTCCCCCAATCGGACTTAGGGCGCCGGGCGGACTCACGTTGGGCTTTGCCCCAAATTTTTAGTTTTCACTGGATATTGTATATTGGTAGTGAATATTGTGGCTGAAGGTGTATGAAGAACTAACCGCCATTGGTGCCGATTCTGCCGAACCGAGGGCTCGTCGTATATTGGCTGGTCTCGGCTTTTCCAAAGTAATGATGGAACGAGCAACAAAAAACTTCTCCGGTGGTTGGCGAATGCGAGTTTCATTAGCAAGGTTTGAATTTTGTACAGTGAAAAAGCGGTTAATGGTTAATGTTGAATTCTGGAATTCTGTAGTACGATAATTGTCAATTTAATTTTGCCAGAAACAATAGCACAGTTGTTGTCCATCATTGTGCTATTAATATCATGGTCATCATACATACTGAAAGTTGAACTGTTTTGTAACTAGTTAGTATGTTAGTTATTTTTATCTTTGTTCATGTGAATACTTTCATCAGGTTTTAATGTTGTGACATTTAGTCAGGTACTGCTCTAATGCTGTTATTGTGGCCTCCCTTAAGTATACACAAATGCAGGCTATTCTGTTTTGCTGCTGTTTATTTTTTTACTTTTTTGTTTTGGTGCTTAATATATGAGTGCCTTGGCCAGTCACCACGAAACTTTGCCGCATCATCAGAAATGGGCATAATTTTAAAAACTATGTCCCAAAATTTGTGATATTTTCCATAAAATATGTGAACAAAAAAAACTGTCAAACTTTGGACAACTTGTGACTGTGATCGTGAATATATCCAGGATGGAACAACATATTGACAATCAGGAAACAGCATTGCAAACCACAGATGCTCACTAGCTGTGGTGTAGCTTGTATACTTTCGTCCACTGGCAAAATATTTACTGAAGTTTTGACTTCCTTTGTACTAGTTTTCCTGTGTCACTTCAAACAAACTTTACTCTTGGCACATGCATGTGCAACGTTGCTAGGAGCAGAATTTCACACCTCTAGGGTAACTGTAGCAATGTGCAGTTCAGTGATTTTCAGGTTTGTTTATGCTGTGACAGGGCATTGTTTCTAGAGCCGACGTTGCTGATGCTTGATGAGCCTACAAATCATTTAGATCTTAATGCTGTAATCTGGCTCGATAAGTAAGTTGCCACGCTTAATACATACATGTACTGCTTTTTACGTGCCATGCTAGTTGTGGCGCGTATTAGCTATGGTAATTCTGTCTGTCTGTCCGTTCGTCCGACTGTCTGTCCTGGTGTCATGTCTGGGTATCGTTCCAAGCCCAGATGAGGTAGATACTTTGGGTTTTCACCGTATGATAGCCTAGAGTCTGTAGTATTCCGGGACAAAATTTCATGCCCCTAGGTCATGGGGGTTCCCATGAACAAGGGGGCAAAAGAGGGGCACTCCATCTAAGAAGATGCTATTTTACCGGTATTGGGTCGTCTAACGTGAAAATGGTTGCAGATAGGCACAGATATGCTGCTTATCATAACAAGCACTGGCGACAAGCTTTTTAGAAATGTCAACATCGATGACCTTGACCTCCAAAATTAGGTGTTTTAGTGAATTTTTCGTGATTTTGGGCTGCGACACACATTTCAAGAGTGAATTGCGCTGAAATGGCTGGAGATAGACCAAGACAATTTGTGTATGAAATTTTCAGCATTAAATGTAGATTTCAGCAGTAGGGTGCATCAAACCCCCAATTATTTTTTTTTAAATTCTGAATTTTGATATGGCCCTATATCAGCAGTGTTCCACTTTATGACAAAAAATTTCTAGCAAATTTTCAAAAATTTCTGTAGCTATTTACCGGGTCCACAAGAAGCACAAAATTTTGAGATTCTGGAATTTTTCGTAAATATTTATGAATACGATCTTCCTTTGCTTTTGCATGCTTTATTCACACAATATTAGTTCTAAACAGTCCAAAACCTGCTAGAACATTTAAAAATTGCTGGTTTACTCTGCTGTAAGCAAGATTCAAGTGTCATTCAGTAACTGTTTACATGTTTAGTGAGTGATCGGTTGTTCACCGTAAGCAGTCATTATCATCAGCTTGACGTCTTCATTTGCGTATATTTGATTTTAAATGTTCACATTGAACAAACTGCAAAAGCCAGTTTCAGAATGTTTCCGTCATTTCAGAATTCAACACTCACTGCTCAATCAATTATCTTCACCAGTGTGGTCCTTGAACAGAAGGGATACTTCTTTCTATGAGCGATTCACATATTGTATAATGCAAAAATTGTCATTTTTTACCACTTTCCTCCCCGTATAACGTTGCGTAACAGTATTGCAGACCCTTCAAATTATATAACACTGGCCTGAACGTCGTGAGATGTGGGATAACGAACACTAGCTAGCTAACGAAGTAGCATGCTCATAATCTGTCAAAATTCAGCAGCAGAGAACTGAATACAACAAAGCACATGACCATCAGCTTGAGGCAAATGCAGGATTTGTTTTGCTCTATTCGTTAAACTACACTTTAAATGCATGATAATCATAGTTGCCTAAGTGATGGTTTTCATTACTGTAACAATAGACAAAGACCCTCCCCTTCAAAATATGATGCAAATAACAAAGTTTCAACGTCTTTCTCTTCTGTCCTGTATGTTAGATAATGTTTTTCAGTTTGGTTTTTTGTACCAGATGAAATATGCACAGTTTCTGATCTTCATTTGTTGTTAAAACTTTATTGTGTAATTGTGTTGCTGAATCAAAGCAACTGCCACCTCAGCTGAGTCACTTATAAACTGTTGTCGCTAGTTTTGCTTACCTGAAATCCTGGTAGGATGGATCATCAGTCCAGTCTTAAAGATCCTTTTGCCTGAAACCTTCTTCCTTCTGTTTTCCATTCACACCAAGGATGTCAGATCACAGAAGTTCTGTGTAGAATGCAAGATGCAAGATCAGTGGAACTACGAAGCTCGGAAATGCTCCCGGTGTGAAAAAGAAAATTTTCGTTCTATTTGCACCATCCAGCAAAAGTGAACACAGTCTTAAGAATTTCCTGTAGTCCGATTTTGGTTGGACACTTACAAAGCCACATTGCAAAATTTCACCATTTTCGCTAACAGACCCCCAGTGTGTGCATACAACACACTGTCTATAGCAATGTCATACGTTTCCTGGTCAAGGTGTGGCCATCTTTGCTGGATTCTCTTGAACATGGCAACTTCAGGCCATACAGTTGCTCAAAATAAACTGCTGAAAACACTTGTAAGCATCAGTTCCATGATCTGACGGCAGCAAGTCACCTAATCGAGTTTCAGCTGAAGCTGGTAACTTCATTGGTCCACACCGAGCCCAGTTAGTCCTCAGATGGGTGACCTTTTCTTAAATGAGTACAGGTAAACCATCACAATATGTAACCAAATAACCAGTTTCCCAGGCCATCCCCCATAGGTAAGCATAATGTGTACCACTGAGAGCTTAGGACATAACCAGGCACACTGCATGATGCACTAGCTCCATATCCGTGGTGGAACCATGTAAGCTAGTGTCTGGCTGAGAGCTACGGAACAAAATAGAACAGATTTAAACTTGTGCAGACTTGTCATGGTTAAGTTGAATTTCACCACTGTCTTGTCGACCATCCTGGTAAGAATTGTGCATTAGTAAAAACAGCAAAGGCCTATTTCAGTCCCAATGAAAATGGCCGAAAAATACCAGAAAACTTGGCATTAGAGCAAATTTCATGTCTCATATGGACCCCATAGGTGATGTCATATTTTGGTGTTATTTTACACGGTACATTACTTTCATAAAAAGAACACAGAAATCATAAGGCCGTACTTATTTTTACTATGAGGGGGTTTGATGCACCCTATTCAGCAGTCCAAGTCCGGATGCTCTAGATTCAAGGAGATCTGCGCACGTGGGTGTCAAAGAGGGGTACCTCTTTAAAAGTGGTTATTTAAGTAAGTAAGTAAGTAAATGATTTATAAAGCGCCAAAGTCTCAGAAAGAATCAGGGCGCATAGGATGATGGATGCTAGGTGGCAGAAAAGGCTGACTGAAAGTAGTGGGTCTTTGAGTGACATCTGAATGTAGCCAAAAACATCTGGTGGCTTGTTTATCATGAAAATGGTTGCAGATAGGCACAGACATGTTGCTTACCATAACAAGCACCACTGGCGTGCTTTTTAATGGTATCAACATTGATGACCTTTAACCCTAAAATAAGGGTTTTTAGTGATTTTTTTGCGATTTTCGGCTGCAAAAAAAGTGAATTGTGATGAAATGGGTGGAGATAGACCAAGATTACCTGTAAACTGGAACTGCTGTCGGCTCTGGCTCGTTTCATGAGCATTAGCTCAGATTTCTTGTTTTAAGTGTGGCTCGGTAGTCTAACGGTAACGTGTCGGACTTGTAATCCTGAGGTAACTCAGAGGCGCACGTTCAACTCCGCACCAGTACACTGCCGGGTAACAACCTTAGGCAAGTTGTTCACACACGTGCCTCTGTCACCAAGTAGTATAATTTGGTACCGGCTTCACCGCTGAGATGTAAACAGGCACATCGCGCGACACACTGGCCCCATATCCATGGTCTCGCAGTGTAAAAACTGGTGTCTGGCTGAGGGCCTTATGAAATGGAGATCAGTGCCGCCTTGTGGGCCATAAGGCTTGGGAAGGACTTTGCGTTTGCGTTGCTTTGCGTTTGCTTGTTTTATCTCCAGTTATATTTAAAACTGATTTGCATGTGTTTCTGTAAGGTTTGTAGTGTGATTTATTATGATTGTATGACATATAACCTGTTCTGCTTTGTTCTGTGCATCTATGGAACAATGTAGCACACTTCATCATGTTAGTTGTTGTGCTAGTTACTTTCTCTGAATGATATCATTTTCCTTCATATTTTCATACACCTGTTTTAGCTAAATAGGTAGTGCATACAATGTATGCATTTTGTTGTAATGTCTATGAATGGATTTTTTACACTTGTCGGTTCTCTGTGCCGCTATTTTGTTTGATTTTTTTGTTTTGTTTTGTGCACTAGACTAACTTGCCTACTTTTCTGTTTTGAGCATATATTGAACTTTGCTCAACGTCTGAGTGATGAGAGCAGTGTAGTTTATGCTGCTTGTGTTTGTGCATTGTGCATGGCGTTGCTAGTTACCTGCAAAATTGGAAGAAGACGCTTCTGATAGTATCACATGACCAAAGTTTCCTTGACAATGTCTGCACCGATATCATACACTTGGATCAGCAGAAGCTTAAATATTATCGTGGAAACTATGGTAATTGCTGATCTCAGTTTGTGATACTGATCTGTTGAAAAGTAGGTGTACAGACAATTGCTCGGACAACAACTGCATGCGCGACAATTGCTCATACATAACTGCGTGCGGTGACCGTTGCTTGCACGGACAGTTGCGCGCGCAGACAACTGCGTGGCAGGAAATTGATCGAGCGATCACGCGACAGTTGCACGCATGTCAGTGTTGTAGCCGCCATAAACACTCGCTCTGGTCCGGTTGCATGACCTGCGATCAGCAGCTGCGCACGCTCATGCGTACATGTAAATACATATAGGCCTGCAGTCAGTATTGGAGTATTAGCTATGGCAGTAGATTTTGGTTGTACTGAACGAGGCCAAAGGATAGTAATAGATTTATTGCGACGTGCAGTAAGCACGATGCCGCTGTTGATGTGATAGCTCGGACGACCAATTTAGTGGAAGGGTGGCACAGTGGACTACAATAATATTTTAATGCCGTCATCCAAACTGATTAACTGAACTGTGCAACTCTCATTATTTTGCAGAAAATCGACTATATTTGAAGAAATCTGAAATGTGAGTGGCTTTGGCTTTGAACAGTTGATAGCTTGTGCATTAGATTATGCTGATATATATTCAAGATAATTGTTGCCATGCGCAATTGTCTGTGTGAGCAATTGTCACCGCGCGCAGTTGTGTATGCGCAGTTGTCGCGCGTGCAGTTGTCGCCGAACCGAAAAGTAGACATTTTTTCTTATAATCAGTGAAGGTAAATTTTTCCTCCAGGGTTGTAAAAGTTTGTAAGGCTGAAACTAATCTGAGCTTGTTATGTGTAGGATGCTGCTGCTGCTGCTAGGCATCTGATTTGCAACAGCAGTCTCCTTTACTACAATTTGTCCTTATTTTTGTGACTGAGAACAGTCTCCCAACATTTTCAGATGTCAGCTGAAGACATTTTTTTGTGAAATGTTGACCACAAAATGTGTGAAATGCATTAGAAATTTGTGCTATATAAATTTACATTTTGTTTACAGTTTTGTTTACAGCTTTGACTGGGTTTAGCTGAAAACCCAGTCAAAGCTGCTTGACCATGGACATGGAGCCAGTGGGTTGCATATTGGGTTTGTCCCGACAGTTTTTGCAGCCACGTGAAAGGAACGTGTTAGTATTTTGTGAAGGAGTGTTTTGGTTGAGATTTGAACAAATGGAAACACATTATGCCATCATACTGTCACATGCTGATAATAGCTTTAGGTTATATGGGTGAAATAAAATTTAAAGGGACGTAAATTTGGTTTAGTTAGTTTTAACAATACTTGCAACTCACCTTTTGTTAATAATCAGTTCTGATAATAGTAGGTGAAATTAGTTTTAAAGAAACATTGATCACATTCATTTATTTCTGCAATACTTCCTGGATGCTGTATTTTCACTTATGTGACTGTTTCTAGCTACGTTCAAGAAGATGTACTCTCAAGAGAAGATCCGGCAGATGAAAGCGTTTGAGAAACAGGAGAAGCAGTTGAAGGAGATGAAAGCCTCAGGCAAATCCACCAAGCAGGCTGTAAGCTGACATTTCTCTAGTGCTGTTCCTTTTTTGTCAGTTTTAATGAAAATTTTGCTTCGGTGTAGTTGAAATTTGTTTTCAGCAGAATACGGAACATTTTATATATGGGATTGTGCAGGCAAACACTTGTTTTAGTTGTTTTTACTTTACATGTTAATGTTATTTTTATTCCTGTGTATTCAGTCGTAGATGCTGCTACCAACTCTCCACTGTTTTGTGTCTTCCGTAATCGTCATCATTAGTCCACTATGACGCCTTGATCATTGGCAGCCAAATGGCAAAAGATCAAGTGGATTGAGACCAGCAGTCATTCTGTGTTTTTTCTGAACTTGGTTATACTGCTAACTTGGTTATACTGGCTTTTCTAAGGTTATTTTTAATGCAGTCCATCCATTTTTTTGCCAGTCTCAATCCACTTGATCTTTTGCCATTCGGCTGCCAATGATCAAAGTGTCTTAGTGGACTAATGATGACGATTGAGAGGTCGTGGGACGCAGGTTACTATTTTGTGGTTACTACATGGATGGGTAACTGTCTACTCTATGGACAGGTAAACTCTCTCGGTATATAACCAATCACCAAGGTTATCTTAGCCTTTCATTTTTCCGGGGTAGATAAAACGAGTACAGGCCTGTCAGATGGGAATGTTTACCCGTGTCATGTGGCAGGTAACACTGTGTGGTATCATATGGCAGGTGACGCTCTGCAATGAGATGGGTGACCAGTAAGAGCTGCAGACAACACTATAACTACTCTTTCGTTGTGACTGAACACATGTTCAGGCCGCTTTAATCTGCTGCTGCTGCTGGTGCTGATAGGAGAAAGCACAGAAGGAGGCGCTGACGCGCAAACAGCAGAAGAATCAGACGAAGCAGAAATTGATGGAAGACGACAGTCGACCGACTGAGCTGCTGCAGCGTCCGCGTGACTACGTCGTCAAGTTCACATTTCCAAACCCTCCACCTCTCCAGCCGCCTATCCTTGGCATCTATGGTGAGTTGGCTGTTAGTTTAGATTACATTTCATATTTTTAACGTGGCCTAATTCAAGACTGCTAGGACCACAGGTAAAAGCGCAAGTCACAACAAAAGTGCAATAGATGGATAAGACTGTGTGAATAGAAAATGTTTTCAATTCACGATGGAACTGTGATGGTGTGCTGCATGCGATGATGTCCGGTGGCAAGCTGTTCCATAATGAGCACCAGCGACAGTGAAGGCCTGCAACTAGGCAGTTGTTCAGTGTTTATTTGCCAGTGCATCGTATACAGCAGTGGTGGAAAAACTTTTTGAGCTGTGGACCATGTGATGTGGTTTTGAAATCCCAGTGGGCTAGACCAGTGCAAAATGCTATTATCGTTTACGATAAAAAAAGCAGACTTTGTGCTCAGTTGTGTTTCCGTCTGAAATTGAAGGTACAAAGGGCATGCAGAAAGTTTTTTGCAGTGTGATAGGTTGGGCTGAAAAGTTAAAAGAATGTATACGCCGGTTATTTCTTTCATGCTTGCAGATGTCAGTTCGAAGCTGTTGATGCATGAGCAAATATTCATTGCAGGTGCTACGTTTGCATTTGATGGACAGAAAGCACTGTTTGAAGATCTTGACTTTGGTATTGACATGGCATCACGAAGTGAGTATTTAGTGTTGATTAATGTGTTTTTATGTTGTTGAAATTAGTGTGAAGATAGATGCGGGTCAGAAGGAAACAGTTATGATTCATTACACCATGTAGATCATAGCTCGTGATAACATGTTTAAAGTGAACTAGCAAGTTGTCAGTCTTTATGGCAGCAATTGCATACTAAGTTGTTGCTGTTTCATTCATGTTTTATAACACACCATGCAAACAATTTTCTGAGCAAGTTTACAACTTGCTGTGGGCTCAGACCAACTCAGTCTTTTACCAAGAGATGTGGTTTTTTGCCTGCTCCACCACAGATGTAATCATTTATTAGGAGTGGTCTTCGATGTCTGCATCATACAGTGCCTTCAGCTCGGTTAGTTGGCTGCCATTTTGTGTTTTTAATTCGCTTATGGTCACAAGTAGCCATGCTGTTCACATCTTGAATTCAGTCTCAAGTGTTTTTATGAGATGGAAACCGTTTATTTACTTTTCATTGACTTGGCACTGGCAGATGAATATCATTTCAGTACTTATTCTATTTGTTGTTCTGTTGCAGTTGCTATCGTTGGTCCTAATGGTGTTGGCAAGTCAACATTACTCAAGCTTCTTATTGGTGAATTAGACCCAGTAAGTTATGTTGCCATGTGATTTATGACTATGTGCTAAAATGTTATCACTCACAGTCAGCAGAAAATTGTTGTGCCCTCCAGTTTGTCTTGTCCTGTTTTGCCGAGAGACGACATATTGTAGAAACCTGAATATATGAAGTTCACCATGGCTACTGCTTCTAGATGGTGGCATGGTTTAGTGGTCAACACATTGTGCCCAGTTAGTGTAGTTGTCGTATGCCAGGCTTGGTTAGTACCTGGATATGGATGGGTACTAATCATCTTCATAAGTTCACATATAACCATTTCCTGAGGTCCACTTAGCCTCGTGTCCTTTGAGGATAGGTAAATTGCGTACCAGCCTCCCTGGCTTGGGTGTGGTGTGGAAGGTAACACTGTGTTATGACACAGGGCAAGCGATGCTCCATAGCTCTTACATGGGTTTCTATGAAGAACACTCCTTAACCTTTTAATCTCTGAGTGGGTGAATGTCTGCGCTGAATAACCATGCTGTACCAGTATTAAACAGTTGTTGGCTTGTCAACTGCTTTTGCATCTATGTCCTCGCCCATAAGACGTGCACATCAAGTCTAAGATACTGGCACTTACGTCGGACGATGAAATTATTGCAGTCCGGCTGTTTGGATCTCCAATGAACAGTTTTTTTTCAGCTGTAGCATAATCAGTTACATTCCAGAACTTTTGTACGTTGCCAGTATTTCAAGTTCTGGGATGCACTGTGTGATGTGCAACTAGGCTGCACTGCATACTTGAAATGGACTGTGTTGTTTGTATTTACAGCAAAAAGGTGAAAGTCGAAAGAATCACAGGCTGGTATGTGTTGTATGCATGGCGCACTTTTTAGTTCGACTACAGTTGTCATACAACTCTCTGCTAGTCCTAGTGCAATATGATAAGTAAATCTTTAAACTGTAGCTAGTAGTTGCGTAAAAGTGACAGTGTTGTAGTATATTAATGGTATAATATGCAGGTAACATAGATCAAACCAAAAAAACTGGCGCAATGTTTTTATATGTCGATAACTTGGTCAAATATTAACCGATTTTCAAAATTTTTTCACTGTTGGAATCAGGAGAAATTTTGTGGCAACACTATCACTATAGGTCCCACCACACCTTAAGCGTGTAGCTACACTACCTGGTGAAATATCAGTGTCTTAAAAGTAACAATTAAAAAGAAAGCGATATCTGTAATGACACATTCTAGAAAATGAACGACAGAAAACAATTTGTTTATTGTCTCAGTTATTGTCTAAAGCAACTGTCACATCTCGCAGTTTTCTCATCAAAGTTGTTCAATGTATCCGCCTTATGGATGATGCACTCAAGCTGGCGACGCCACTGAACAATGGCGCGATCATCCAAACGCTGCAAGTTTGCTCCACTATCAGTGACGATCGCCTGCTTCAGCTGGTTGATTGTCGTGAATTGTCGACGTTGATAGACCATTTGTTGAAGGGCCCCCCAAACAGCATAATCGACCGGATTTAAGTCCGAGTGAATTGGCTCTGTCAACATTGATCATGCAATTGGTCAGTGTCGTTGCTGACTTAAGTGCGATGTCTGATATTTCACAAGGTAGTGTAGTGACATATGAGGTGTGATGAGATCTTTAGTGACAGTGTTGCTACAAATTTTTTTCTGATTTCGACAGTGAAAAAATTTTGAAAATTGGTGATAAAGTTATTAGCATATAAAAACTGTGTCAGTTTTTTTTGGCCCACTCTGTATAATTACCTCACTGCTAAACCTGGTGTAGGTTCAAAAGTTGATTGTTTCAAGTCAGAGTGTCTCGGAGTGACTGCACTAGTTTTTAATTCAGTTTGACTGAATTGCTTGGAATCGGCTGTTACTGAACTGTTTCATAAATCCACTGTAAATTTTTTTATTGCGTATCGCCAGCTAGGTACATTGAGCTGTACATCCCAGTACTCTGTAAATAAACTCTACAGTGGGTAGTTGTGCATTGAGCTCAGCTATGCAGGGCAAAATCCTGCACTTGAATTTAAAAGGTGAAGTTAGAAGTCTGGTACCTGATATGGTGCTACTTACATGAGTCAGACGTATGACCAGAAGCACTTTAAAATCTCATACTGGCAGCAGATTAGCATGAATTAATGATACCACAGCACATTATGTGGCCATCCATTGCCTGCACTAGCAAAGAGACCTGTGATGCCGCCAGTTGACATACCAATGCCTCAAGCACTAGTCGTTTATCCTGTAGCACATTTCCCATCCTGCTGAGGATAGGTGGCTGAGTTATAATGTGTTATCGAGTTTATCATTTATCATTCATGATGCACCAATGTAGTCAGCTTTGTGTCTGTGTTGTGCATGTAGCGCATTGGTAAATACAACCAGCATTCTGCTGATCAGTTGGACCTCGGCATTTCAGCAGTTGAATACCTCGTGGTAAGGAATGAATATTGGCAGCGAGTGAAAGTTTCTTTGCCTCTTGTGCTACTATCTAACTTCAGACATTGCTTAAAACATTTTAATTTTACTAGCACACTGAATGTGTGCAAGACATTATGGTTAGCATGCTTGCAAAGGTGATTTCATGTTCATTAATACTAAGTATTCTGTATTCTACCTGAAACAAAATTCCCAATGCAAGTACTACATATCATCATATTCTGTTATGCTATACATATGTGGTGCATTTTTTTGTCTGAAGTAAGTACTTAGTGCCCTGAAGAAGTTAGAAATTTGTGGTTTTATTCTTATACAGGGAGCCCCCCAAAAATTGGACTAGTTTGAACGTTAATAACTTTGCGACGGTTACCAGTAACAAAGCATGTGATACGTCAAAAGTTTCAGAATGTTGTAGAGAAAAAGGGCCAAACTTGCATAGCAGATCATTTAAATATTCTTTGCCAATTTGCATAAATCTTCATTACTCCTGAAATTTTGCCAAATTTGACTCTAATGCATGGATTTAATATGTATATTTGAGCTTTTATATCTTAGCGATGTTTACTGATGGAAAGGCGTATAATATGTCAAAGGATTCGGAATTGTGTACAGAAGAAGCATAGAACTTGCATGTCTGTGCATTTAAATATTATTTGCCTGATTTGCATAAAACTGCGCCACCCCTAAACTTATGCTAAACTGACAGTAATGCATGGATTTAAGTTCAGCATACAGTGAAATAACAACAATCATTAACACACACATTTAGTTTAGATGAAATTTGATGTGCTCATAATCACCACCAGTCTTTTTTTGGCAGCTGATTGATCGCTGGAATCAACGTGTCTAGAATCAGCTGAGCCAAGCATTCAATTAGCGTGCATTTTATTTGGTCAGTGCCTGAAATTTTGTGATCGTGACATCTGGTGCAATGCCCCAACACTGAATAATCCACAGAATTATAATCCAAACTTTTTGGCAGCAAGTTTTTACGCGCGAAAGCAGAATGCTTTGCGCGTCTTTGCCATCGTCTGGGCGTCCGTCCGTCCGTCCGTTCGTCACACTCGTGAGCTGTATCAAAACGGTGCAAGCTAGGATCACGAAATCTTCACCGTGGACTGCCCCAAGGTCTCTAGTTTATCGTGACAAAATTTCCTGCCACTGGGTGCAGAGGTTCCCCTCGAACGAGGG
>Ga0209367_1003907_pt1 | contig 20409 bp, 10 predicted proteins | sample WorMetLIZISLAND2_FD_187412 | JGI IMG/M metagenome (GOLD analysis project Ga0209367, IMG submission 187412) | Marine gutless worms symbiont microbial communities from Max Planck institute for Marine Microbiology, Germany - Olavius geniculatus... ...
CGCCTTACTTTTCCAAATCTTGTCCAAGGCCTTCAGGTTTGCCATTGCCTTTGCCATTCTGACTGCTATTTCCTTTGAACAGTCCAGGTCATATGTCATGTTGCTTCCCAGCTAGGTGAATTTCTCCACATTTTCCAGCTCAATTCCATCTATGCATATCTCACTTGATATTTGCTTATCACCAAATACTATCATCTTTGTTTTGTCGGTGTTCATCATTAGCCAATACCTCATTGCTTCTTTATGTAGTGAATGAACTGTCCTTTGCAACGTGCTTTTATCTTCTGCAATTATGTCTCTTTGAGTTGTGAATAACCTGTGTCGTCATCGCTTGTCTCCAGTAGCCTGCTCAACAGCATTTCTTTCGGTTTTCCTCTTCTCTTCTTCCCTGGCAGTCGACCTTCAAACACTGTTCTTACCAAAGAATCGTGATGTTTATTTAAATAATGGCTTTTGTCCCAAGTACAATTTTTTATAATTAACTTATAAAATTAAGCAAGTTTAATTAGTCACATTAATGATAATAATAACAACAATAATACTGTCTTCTCATAATGATTGTCAGAAAGTAATTTGTTGCACGACAGTATTGTGTTGAAGATCCAACAAATTGGTAGTTGTTGCGGAATATTTTTTGTTTCAATTTTTAAAGTTCACTGAACTTTTTCTTAGGTTAAAAGCATACTAATGAAGCCAACGGTAATTAATTTAACGACAACATGGTCTGTATTGTTGATCATGTTGCAGTCTACGTGCTCGAAGCAGTGATGAAGATTTGTGGATTTGGGCCATCAAAGTACTTCTCTTCTGGATGGAACATGTAAGACTGCATTTGAATCCAGTTACGCTTGGTTAGTACGTGGAGATATAGAGGTTTTCGCAGTGCTTTTATATTTATTTTTGTATGCGTCAGCAACATTGCAAACATGTTACAGAGGTTATGTTGCCGAAGTTATGATTAGATTTTAATAAAATTTTTGTGGAGAGGTTGGGTACTGCTGAGGGCAGAAATGATTAGATGCTGGTGGTGATTTGAACATTTTCTGCTATTTACCATTAATAGATAAGCAGTAAACTGACACTGTGCAGTGTGTCTCAGCACGAATGAATTTCAGTGATATTTACAGAGTGGTGAAGAGTAGTTCAAGGACCAACCAGTCAGATTTTGTCGATTTTCTGGTTCAGGATCCTGATCCAGGGTTCATGAATCTAGATCTGGTCGTCAATATCCAGTGAATTTTATGCCAAAAATTAGTCCATTGTGTTCAGCAGATGGCAGCGTCGTTCTCTACAGATGTTTGAGAGGTTTAAAGGTTAAAGGTTAAAGGTGGTGGCATAGCTCTATGGGAAGCCCATCTCATAGCTACGGAGCGTCACCTGCCGTATGGGATCACACAGTGTTACCTGCCACCCAACACAGGTGAACGTGCCCACCTTAATCCCAGCCAGATAGGCAGGTGCTCGATTTACCTACCCCGGAGGGATGGAAGGCTGAGTTGACTTAAGTGGCTGGTTACATACCAAGATGGTTTATCTGCCCGCAGGCAGTCACCCATCTAAGTACTAACTCGGCCTGGTGTAGACTAACTTTGTTGATCGGAGGAAATGCGTTATCGCGATGCCACACGACCAACCCATTTCTGGTTGTGGGTGTGTGACAGATTTGACTTCATCGTGGCCGTGGTGTCACTGGTGGGTCTGGTGCTTCAGCTTGTCAGCAGTGACTTTCATGTCATCGCCCTCATCAGACCACTCCGGGTTCTACGGTCTGTCGCATTATCAGTATTATTTGTATTAGTATTAGTATTAAGTCTAAATTATATTCGAATTTTAGTCGACTGAAAGAAAATTAAGTCAGCATTTTTTTATTATTAATTTATTAATTAGTCATTAGTTTTTTCAACACTAATTTATTAGTATTATTTGTTATGAAAGACTGCAACATCTCATAGGCTAACAAGAGCAGTGGTGATCCCCATTGTAAGAAGACACTGAAGGCTACAATCTGCACTTATACACCATTAGTCTGTTTTATTAATCATGAAATTTGAAAATATATGCTTATTATATACTAATGTGCATGTCATCTGTTCAATTTTTGCCTGCAACTAATGTGACAAGGTGACATACGAGAATATTTATCGCTTGTTGATATCTCTATCCAGTCCAGAGATATTCGCAGTCAAAGTCGAAAGTTGTCGTAAAGCATAGTAAATTTTGGACGTTTTTTGCCTTCCCAATTTTTAGGTGGCAGTGCCCCCCCTAAAAGTTATCACCCCCCCATCTAGCAGCACGTCAGGTGGCAAAGTTTCCTGAAGTTACTGCCTTTCTCTCCAAAGTTGCCACGGCTAATATGCTACATTTTAAGCCAATTTTGGACCCCCTTTAAAAACATTGTAAAGGGGACCCCCATCCCCGGTGAGGGTGCGCTAGTAAGACTTGGGCATTCTCTAACCCGTGTAAAAATTTCTGGTCGCAGCACCCCCTAAGGGCCGAAATATGGTCTTCCGAAAAAGGCACTTTCGGTGGGTACGATTTCACATCAAGATCTCCAATGTTACTGGGCCAAAGTTCACCGGACTTGTTTCGCCTAACATGGGAGGAATCACGGTAGATAAATACTTGTCCGATTTTGAATATTTTCATGCCTTTCAGAGATATTCGCCGCCGAACTTTGAAGTCGTCCAAAATTGGGCTAAATTTTGCATGTTTTTGCTCTCTGAAATTTTTTAGGGATGAGCCCACCAAAATTCTGGACTTTCACTATAAAATTTGGCCTAGTACTGACCACTATGCAGAATTTCGCGCCGATCAGCCAATGCATCTTGGAAATAAAAAATAAATAAATAAATAAACATCTGCAGTAAAACTTATGTCCTCTTGAAAACTATCATTTTCGGGCGGACTAATTACTGAAAATAGGTGTGTTATTGTTTATAGGAAATGATGTATCCCAAGATTGTAGCTGCAAATAATGGATTTCTAAATGTTTGTGTTTCTTACTTCGTTTTTATTTGTTGTTCTTTACATCATTTTACAGTATTTGCGCAGGTTATTTAAGTTGAAGAGAAGGTTTCGTGACGTTTTTGGCACTTTGTTCATTCTGTTTTCACGAATGGTCAGGTAAGCGTTGCAGTTTCTGTTGCATCATTTGTTTCATTTGTGCTGAATCTGATCATTTAGTGACATTTTTAATCACTGTTATTTTGTTTTGTGTTTTATGTTACGACAAACATATTTGTGTTAATATATAATATCTGTTTTTATGCGCAACAGCAGGTACTGCTGTAGTGCGTCTTAGCCATCGCAATTCTGTCCGTTCGTCCATCTGTCTGTCTGTCACATGGGTGGATCACTCAAAAACGATGCTAGCTATGATCACTAAATTTTCACTGTCGGCTGCCTGGAAGACTCTAGTTTTAGCTTTTGGGTCACCATGAGCGAATGTGCTAAATGAAAGGGAGTATAGAAAATTTGCAATTTTTAGCCAGTAAGTCGCCATATCTCAGAAACGGTGCAAGATAGGACCAAGGTTACTATTAATCACTAATAGGAAGTTGTACACTAACTCACAATAAACCAGTGACTTTGGGTGACCTTGAACGCCGAAGTAGGGGTTTTGTTGACTTTTTTGGCGTTTTTTGGAAGGCGACACACATTTCAAGAGCGAATTGCACCGAGATCACTAGCGATCGGCCAGGACAACATGCATATCAAATTTTCAGTAATCAATGTAGTTTTTACTAGTTTAAATTTTGGCCCCCTGCGTTCAAGCACTCCTCCATATGGGGTGTCAGACTTAGGTATTCTGTCGGAATGAGCGCTTTTGGTCACTCAAATGGCAGCAGCCGTGCAAGACCGGTTGTGTCGTCTGGCGTATGTGAATGAATAAATGAAAATCATCGTGTCCAATGTCAGTTACTAGGATCGGTGAGCTTAGATTGGTTTGCAGTGGGCCTTCATACATGCATCGCTGTCGAGCGTTTCCCTTTGCGTTAGCTGCACTCTTGTGTTTATGATACGTATAGATAAAGTGATGGTATAAGATGATTGTAAAAGTTGTGATGGATTATTTGCTGTTTGCAGTCTGGGCGTTGCTATTCTATTGCTTTATTACTCGTTTGCAATCATTGGAATGGAGCTCTTTTCACGCTACCAGCTCAAAAACTGCTGCATGTTCGTCACCTTAATCATCTTTTGATATTGAATTATTTGTTTCAATAGATGCATAGGTTATATTGATCATTGTTGCATTGTGTGCTATGATACAGTTGGCAGGCTGTCTGGATAGACCTTGACCTCTATTTTTGTTTCTACTCTACATTGCCGACCGTTAGACTGTGGATTTTTTGTCATCTTTCTGTATTGAATACATTGTTACTTGTTTTATTAGAGACGTGCATATGAATTATAAGTTCCTGCATTTGATTGTTGCATTTTGTGCTTTATCGTAGTTAGTAGGAGCCAGATTTGTAGAAAAAAAGCTCATTTTTCAGTTTGTGAAGTTTTCTGCTGCAAGAAAAATAGACAAGTTGAGCATTTCAAAAGTGAAAGTAAAAGAATTGCTCCTGTTTGATTTTTGTGTTTTTTAACGTATACATCACTTTCGCAGTAATGCACCAGGTCGAAATTGAATAATAACAGAAGAGATTTGGACTTGAACTGAATTTCAGATTCAAGAAAGAAGATTTTTTACTGTGGCTTGACTTGACAATGTGCTGCAAACAGGTCATCTGCAATGATTTTGTAAAAGATTGGATTTACTGGAGATGAAGCAAAAGTGATCCATCGACAAGTCAGCATCACTCACTGCCTGCTTGTATCACATGTCTGCCTGTAATATGGGGCTTTCTGGTGTTTTGGTCCGTGATGGTGATGTATTGTGCTGGTGAATTGTAGAAACTCAAGCGTCGAGCAGTACTACGTGTACTCTGACAATGTGACCTACAAGTTGAGTGGATATTATTACCTCAACACGTTCGACAACATCCTCACGAGTGGAGGTCAGACATTATCGCAATCTTTCAATCAACCAGAGTTTGTTTGATAGCAGAGCTATTTTTAGGTTACTAGTAAATCGTTACCCGGTTATGATAGTTTGAAGAGCCAGGTTTTGAAACACTGGCAGGAGATTGAAAGTGACTGAGATATTATTATGTCATGTAAGAGTGTTTCAGACATGTGATCTAGCAGTCGTGAAAACCTGCTTACTGACTGACACCAACAGGTGGAGCGTAGTAGAGCGTAATGTCTATTTGCTGGGCAGATTGGCAGATTATGCTAATGATGAACAGTACTTAGTCAACTACAAAGTGTATTTTTACGCACGAGAGCTAGCATAGCTATAGCACGTATTAGCTGTGGTAATTCTGTCCTGGTGTCTGTCTTGGTGTCTGTCTGTCTGTCACAACCCGGTACCGTTTCAAGATCAGGTAAGATAGATACTTTGGGTTTTCACCACATGATAGCCTAATGTCTCTAGTATTTCGTGACAGAATTTCATGCCACTGGGTGTGGGGTTCCTCTCGAATGAGGCCGTGAAAGAGGGGCACCCCATCTAAAAAGGCGTCATTCTACCGCTATTTGGTTGTTTAGTGTGAAAATGGTCATTGGTCGCAGATAGGCACAGACATGCTGCTTATCATAGCAAGCACTGGTGACGAGCTTCTTAGGAATGTCAACATCAATGACTTATGAATGACCTTGAGTTCGAAAAATAGGGGGGTTTAGTGAATTTTTCGCAATTTTGAGCTGTGACACGCATTTCAATGGTGAATTGCGCCGAAATGGCTGGAGACAGACCAAGAAAACCTGCATATGAAATTTTCAGCATGGATTGTAGATTTTAGCAATCCAAGTCCGGACCTGCTAGGTTCAAGGAGGCCTGTGCGCGCGGGTGTTAAAGAGGGTTATCCCTCTAAAAAGTGGTTATTTGTCCGCTGTCGGCTTGTCTAGCGTGAAAATGGTTGCAGATAGCACAGACGTGCTGCTTATCATAACAAGCACAGGCGATGGCTTCTTAGTGATGTCAACATCGATGACCTTGAATGACTGTGAAGCCTAAAATAGGGATTTTTAGTTATTTTTGGTGATTTTTCGCTGCAAAAGCATGACTTGTGGCGAAATGGATTGAGATAGACCAAGATTACCTGCGAACAAGAACTGCTATGGGCTGTCGCGCATCTCATGATCTTTAGCTCAGATTTCTTGTAACTGTACATAAGTTTATCTGCTCTAATGCAGTTGGCAATTGACAGATAGTGTATTGGTTAACCGCCAAGTAGCTAAACTTGCGTGGTAATAAAATTTCACATTTTTTACTGTTTTGTTTGTGTGTTTGTTTATCAGTGACACTGTTTGAGCTGACAGTCGTTAACAACTGGTGGATAATCATGGTGAGATTTTGCTTTGCTTTCGTTTTACGTTGCGTATTCCGTCAGTAATGATAATGATGCCACAATAAGTCCATGTATTGCTAACAGATAATCGTTTAGAAATTATTGTGTGCCAGTCAACGACAGTCTGTGAAACTGGAGTCAAAATTGAATTGAGTTTATCACAAAACTTCTGATTGTGCACTGTGCACTTATCCTAAGGCTGCGTTCACATAGACACGAGTACGAGTACGAGTCCGGATTTTGGCTTACAGCTTGTATCTGCTTCATTCGTACGAATGGGGTGTTGACGGTCACTTGTACAGGAATATAAGTCATCGCCTGTCGGTCATATTGAATGAAATCAAATCGAGGAAATGCTTTACAAATAAAACAACAGTATTCCACTACAAAGTTACTATTTTCACTAACCGCACACTTCTAACGATGAGCAGTTTTGCAGTGATGTCAGTTTTCACACCAGATATGCACCACAGCTTTTATAAATTGTATTCATGCTATTTATGGGTAGTTTACGGGTTGGATAAAAACACGACCTGCACAGAAACTACTTGTATGAGTGAAATTTACAGGTAACGCGTACCCATATGTACGTGAACAGCCGCTGTTCCGCAATTGAAATACATGATGGGTACCCGGACAGTGCCAGACTCGTACTCGTGTCTATGTGAACGCAACCTAACAGGTGTAGTGGTGTACCATTTTTTGGTTTCAAAGTCAGGGTTATGGTTTTGCAGGTCTAAGCAGAGAGTCACACAATATCTCGGCAAGTTAGGTTGACATATTTTTTTGCTTATTACTTGCCACAATTATGGCACATTCATTTCACACATTGGTTTGTCTCAGCATGCTGGTATTTTATTTTACCAAATCAGAAGATTTTTACATGTAACAAAATGGATTTTGTTGTCAGTTAAATTATTGTTTCATTTAATTTGCTGACCATCTGCCTGCTGTATGCTGTTGTGCTGAACTATTTTGATTATTGTTTTCTGTTGGTTTTCAGGAAGGTTATGCGATTGTCGTATCTCAGTGGACCAGAATTTATTTCATGACATTCTATCTAATAATCATGGTAAGCAAACTGAAACCAGTCAGCATTTCAAGTTGTTGAGAACCGATTTTTAAGCGCGAGAGCTAGCTTAAGCTATAGCACGTATTAGCTACAGTAATTCTGTCCATCTTTCCATCTGTCTGTCACGACCCGGCACTGAACCAAGCCCAGGTGAGGTAGAGACTGTGGGTTTTTACCGTTTGATAGCGTGGAGTCTCTGGTATTTCATGACGTGTCATGCCCATGGGTGATGGGGGTCCCCTCAAATGAGGAGGAGAAAGAGGCACCCTCCTAAGAAGATATTATTTTACTGCTATTGACCTGTCTAGCATGAAAATGGTTGCAGATAGGTACAGACGTGTTGCTTATCATAACAAGCACTTGCGACGAGCTTTTTAGAGGTGTCAACATCGATGAACTTAAATGACCTTGAACTCCCAAAGTAGGGGTTTTAGTGAATTTTTCACGATTTCAGGCTGCAACACACATTTCAGGAGTGAATTGCACATGGCTGGAGATAGATTAAGACAACCTGCATTTCAAATTTTTAGCATTGAATGTGGATTTCAGCAGTTTAAGTTTCGACTCTCTACGTTCAACGAGGCCTATGCATGAGGGTGTCAAAGATGTCATGCATCCCAAAGATGAGTACCTCTCTAAAAGTGGTTATTTTTCTGCTATTGGCTTGTCTAGAGTGAAAACGGTTGCAGATAGGTACAGACATCCTGCTTATCGTAAAAAGCACCGGTGATGACCTTGAATGACTTTGAAGCCCAAAAATTAGGGTTTTAGTGATTTCTTTCGTAATTTTCGGCTGCAGGAAAGTGCATTGCAACAAAATGGATGGAGATAAAGCAAGATAATCTGCAAACAGGAACTGCTATGGGCTCTTGTGCGTCTTGTGAGCATTAGCTCAAAATTCTTGTTACATTATAGATATTGGCTGCATTAGGATATTGTATCTGTTTAATTAGAGGATATTGCTCTATGTTATTGCGTATCATACTGTCCGTTACATTTTCTGTGATATAGCATAATGATAATAGGGCAAAGCAGCATTTATTGTTCTATTTCTTAAAACAGCTCCCATTATATCTTGCTTGCACCATTTTGTGCTGTTGTTTGCGACGTGACCAACTTTTTTGGTGTAGAAATTAACAATGTCTTTGTAATAATAATAATCATACTCACAATATTGTTCTGTTGTGTTTCAGATTGTGATGCAAGTGATTGTAGCATTTATACTTGAAGCGTTCGTGTTTCGCATCCAGTATCGCATGGTGATGAATGGACAGGACATGGATGGTGCGTTCTGGATTGGTGTTCTTCATCATATTTCTAGAGATACACCGATTAAGCGCTGGCCAATTATTGGCTGGCTGATAACCGGTGCCTAACAATCGGCCAATTTCTGATTATTACAAAAAGTTACAAAAAAACATTTCTCCGTTATTAGATTAGTGCACAATTAAGCACTCCTTTCAATATTTTTGCAGTTTGCACATGTTTGATTAATAACTATTAATTATAAAAAGAAAATAAACAGCGTTTTGTGTTGTCACGCAGAAAAGCGTTACAGACGGGAAAAGGTGACGTGACACAGGCGAATGGTAAAAACTTATACTTACCAAATGTGTAAATTACAATCTGCCGATGTTTGGCCAGTACCGATTATTAGCCGATTATCCCTACATATTACTACCATATGTCAGCAGGCAAACTCGTCCCATTGTGTAGCAATAGCAGCTTTTCTTGTGGTTTTGCCATCATCTGTTGTTAGGAAACTTATAACAGCTGACATGGTCAAGTAGGAATTTGTTAACATCTTAGTCACTGAGGAATCATAATTTTGTGATGCCTGTACATGACAGGAATATAAGAAATAGCTATAATGTTTACTCACAAGGCAACAGTGAAAGATGGTACATAAGCAGGCACACAGATCCAGACTACAAAATCGAAGGTGAAAAATAGCTACACAGTGTAAGGCTGGCCTCACAGTTTTTCACCTTCGATTTTGTAGTCTGGTTGTCTCATGGAGGGATGGCCAGGCTGAGTTGAGCTGGGGCGGCTGGTTGCATACCAAGATGTTTTACTTGTCTGCAGACAGTCACCAATCTTAGTACTAACCGGGCCCGGCGTTGGTCAACTTTGTTGATGCAACCAGCGTTGTTGGCATACATGTAATTCCAGGTCTGTCTGAACTTAATCCTGATGTAGTGATACCCGAGTCTGTGGTGATTTTTTGTCACAGTTATTGCTAGTTATTAGTTTGCCCGGAAATGATAGTTTTCAGGGGAGACTTATATTTTGCTGGCATTTATTAGTCTGCCCGGAAACATTAGTTTTTGGAGCAGACTTATGTTTTATTGCGTTTTTACGTGTGAGAGCTAGCATAGCTCGCTATAGCATGTATTAGCTACGGTAATTTTGTCTGTCTGTCTGTCTGTCCTGGTGTAGTACATCCCGGTACCATTCCATGACCAGGTGAGATAGAGACTTCGGGTTTTCACTATATGATAGCATTGAGTCTCTACTATTTCGTGACAAAATTTCATGCCACTGGGTGAAGAGGGGCACCCCCCTTAAAAAGGCGTTATTTTACCGTGATTGTCTCATCTGCCGTGAAAATAGTTGCAGATAAGCACAGACATGCTGCTTATCCTAACAAGCACTGGCAACGAGCTTTTTAGGAATGTCAACACCGATGACCTTGAATGACCGTGAACCCCCAAAATAGGGAGTTTTAGTGAATTTTTCGCGATTTCAGGCTGCGATCCACATTTCAAGAGTGAAATGTGCCAAACTGGCTGGAGATAGACCAAGACAACCTGCATATGAAATTTTTCGCATTGAATGTAGATTTTAGCAGTCTAAGTCCTAACCCTTTGTGTTTAAGGAGGCCTGCGCGTGCGGGTGTCAAATAGGTGTACCCCTCTAAAAAGTGGTTATTCATCTGCTGTTGGCTTGTCTAGCATGAAAATGATTGCAGATAGCCACAGACATACTGCTAAATATAATAAGCACTGGCCACGAGCTTCTTAGGATTTTCAACATTGATGACCTTGATTGGCCTTGAACCTTAAATAGGGGTTTTTAGTGATTTTTTGGCAATTTTTTGACTGCAAAAGAGTGAATTGCCGCAAAATAGATGGCGATAGACCAAGATTACCTGCAAACAAGAACTGCTATAGGCTCTCGCATGTCTTATAAGCATTAGCTCAGATTCCTTGTTCAAATTTTTTCACCTCTGAAGCTCCAAGCTCCAACGGCTGTTTTGTGTTTTGCACAAAATTTTGCACCGTGGTTTATCCTAGGCTGAATTTTGAAAATTATGTCAAAAATTTCGGGGGGCTTTTTTCGAAGAAATTTTAGGGGCCAAAAACATGCAAAATTTGGCACGATTTTAGATGACTTTAAAGTTCGACGGCGAATATCTTCGGAACAAATAAAAATACTCAAAATCGGACAAGAATTTGATCTACTGCGATTCCTCCTGCGTTTTGTGTATGCTAATGCATTTTACTTCAGGCCATGTGACTTTGCCCCAAATTTTTAGTTGACTTGCTGTGAATTTGCATTTATTCAAGTTGCTGTTGTTTGAAGTGTTGACACGATGTCTTCTTGCAGATCACTCGTTCAAGAAGGTCAGAGTTCATTTGTCTGCCGATGAGCTTCAGATGTGTGATGGCGGCCTTCCGTTGTCTGGACATTACATTACCAGTCAGGTCAGTCGACAGTCTACACTTAGAAATGTCTTTATCCAAAATAATAATCAACTTACTGCATAGCATATTACTGCAAAAACATTTAGTGTCTTTAATAAAGTTGAGAAGAAGATAAATTTACTTTAGTTGTTATTTTGGCAGCCTCTGCTGCCTTTCTTGGAACAGTTTCTGTTCACTGCTAGATTTTGGTTCATGGACTTTCTTGTTAGGCTGCCTTATGTTTTTGCTTTGTTATTTTGTACTTTATTTCCTTGTTATTTTTCTTTATTTTTTACTTGTCCTCCATAGCCAGACAGTGGACCAATACCAAGATTGGGTGGAAGGCCAATTCTTACCTGGAAAGAATTGAGGCGAGATCCGTTGAGGGGTTTAGGATGGTTGGGAATTTTAGATCTCTCCAATCGGACTTACGGCACTGGGCAGCCTTATGTTGCCCCAAATTTCTAGTTTTTTTCTGATATGTGTTGATTTCTTGATCCACTGGTTGTGTTGTCATTTGCTAGGCAAGTGGCCCCGAGCATGATGGTAGTATTGTTTTCTCTGGCAAGAAACTACTCAGCAAGAACGACTTCAGTCAGAAGATGTACCACAAAGATGTCGAGGTCACTTGCTTGCTTACTTATCTTTTATTTATAGCAGTCTTTTGACGTGGTAGCTGATGGCTTGGTAGAGTAATGGTAGGATGGTTACGATCAAATGGTTATGGGTTCAATTTTCAGTCGGGTCGCTGTCAAGTAATTACTACTTGGATGGGTGACTGATGGCGGACAGTTAACTGTCCAAGTGTAGAACCAACACCATGGTCAACTCAGCCTTCCGTCCCTCTGAGGTAGGTAAATTGAGTCTGTCTGGTTGGGGTTAAGTTGGGGCACATTCACCTGTGTCATGTGGCTGCTAATACTATATAATCCCATATGGCAGGTGACGCTTCATTGCTGTATGAATGGTTTTCAATTAAGAGCTTTTCACTACCTTTGTAGGTAACGTTAACAACATTCCTGAGTTCACATTTTAACATCACATTTTCATCGCAGAGTGGCTTTAATTGGACCAATTTCGGTTAAATGATAGCCATTGTTTTTAGGACCATGTTGTTAAGTGTCAAATGTACAACGGAAACGATAGCTCTTTAGAATTTTGGGCGGTATGCGTGGTGTAGTGGTAACGCGTCTGATCCGATCAGCGAAGTTACTGTACGCTGGGCCCGGTTAATACTGCGATGGGTGACTGCCTGTGGGCAGGTAAACCATTTTGGTATGTAACCAGCCGCCTGTGTCAACTCAGCCTTCCATCCATCCGGGGTAGGTAAATCGAGTACCGACCTATCTGGCTGGGGTTAAGGCGGGGCGTGTTCACCTCTTGTCGGGTGGCAGGTAACACTGTGTGATCCCATATGACAAGTGACGCTCCGTAGCTCTGAAATGGGTTCGCTCATTAAGAGCTGTGTTCGGACCTTTTAGAATAGGGCAAAACTTCACCGAGTAGAGAGTATGCTGCTAACATTTTCTGCTGTTTCATTCATGTGGGAAGCAAAACGTTAGCAGCATTTTGGTTATGGACAGATTTTTAGGAAATTTTTGGAGTGGGTGTGCATGGCCCAAGAAGGAAGATTTTTGTGGCAATCTAGAATATTTTGTGGATTTTAGTACGATTCAGGATTCTTTACCATCAGAAGTTAGAACACAGATGGCAGTGTAGTTTTTGCCAAAAGTTTCGAGCTCTGATTGCTTCCAGTTTAGTGCTTATGTATATTTATTCAATGTATATGTAGCTATTAAATTGTAGTTTATCAGTTGCTCTTCTGTAGGAGTGGATTGCAGAGTACAAGGCGGAAGTTTTGGCACAGCGTAACACCATAGAGCAGTCATCACAGGAACATAGATCTGTGCCTGCAGACTCGTTGTTGGCCACCACATCAAATCATTACTCGGCCGTTATTGTCTGATGCTTTGGTTCAGTCATTTTCTTTATCAGTGTTCCGTCAAAACCAGGAAATAAGGTTAAGGATAGGGATTAGAATACGGTTAGGATTAGGTTTATGGATTAGTGATAGGGATAGGGTTAAAAGTTTGGCCAGGGTTAAGATTAAATTTAGGGTTCATGTAGTGGGGTAGTTTTGACATTCCCGGTTTTGTCGTATCTGGTTTTGACAGCGAACCTCCTGTGACACCTTGGTGGATACCCGTAAAACTCGGTGGGTTTTTCCTTGTTAATACCCTTAAAAACCCACCCAAAAATCCACCCCAAACATAATCTAGTTTTACTTTCTTGTTTTGCCAATGATGAAATATTTTGTTATTGCTAGGTTTTTGAAATATTTGAACCTACAAATTTGAACATTCCAGTATATTCTCATATGAATCAGCCAACTGAGAACCCATCAAGAAGACCCTCAAGTTGTGCCTTTTTACAAAACTTTAAAAAAACAAAGAAAAGTGAAACCCAAAAACCGACCAGTTGGGCTTTTTTAAAAAACGAGTTTTTTTGCATCCATGGAACGGACTAGGCATGGCTGTTGTGTGTGCAGTTTATGAGGTAAAAGTGCGATTGCGACGGTAGAGATCCGGGTGATTTTACGCTGTCAATTCATTAATTAGTCAGTTCATCAAAACACTTTATGGGTGGCCTATACTGGTTGATGTGTACCCTTCAGTGATGGCAAATCACAAATCAGATCACATATCTAGATCACAAATCATTTGGAAAAATGATTTAAATCATTGTCCCAAATCACAAGTGATATTTTTAAATCACAAATCATTTGAAGCCTAAATCAAATCCGAAATCATTTTTATCAAAACTTGCACTGTTTAAAAATGTTTAATTTACATAATATAATCTCACTGCTCTTTTGGCCATTCTCCACCCATGTTATCAGATATTTTTGTCATTAGTATGTTTGTGGTTATATCAGATAAACTGTCTTTCTCTTTGCTTAACTTGTTTCTACCGTCCATTACTGATCATTCATGGTACAAGTGCATTATCGTAATGGATTTAGTATGCAGTTAATCATAATTTGTATTGAATTGCTTAATTCTGCAAATTTAACCTCCGATTTATTCAGAGGTATTAAGAAATTGTTAATGTAGCGACTGTAGTTATTTGTGATCCGTGATCGCACTGATTTGCCATATATTGGGAAATTTGATGACATCGTATGTGTCCATGATTATTTGGGTACTGTGTGTAAGCATTTGTTTTTGCTTCCACTTCTATATTTTCTATTCACTGATTATATCACAGCTCTCGTTGTCATGTCTTAGATATCTAGCAGTGGTGTAGCCAGAAATTTTAGTTGCCTGGGGGGCCTTGTCTCCCTTTCCCTCCTTTCCTCTTCTCCCTTTTGCCCTTCACCTTCTTTATTTTTCCCCTTTATCCCCCTCCCTTCCTTGTTTTTTTCTCTTCCCCTTTCTTCCCTTCCCTTAGAAGTAGGACTCCTGTAAAATCCAGCCAGGAGTCTGGAGCTGCCCCAGTGGGGTATGGGGCAGAGCCCCAGCCAAAATTAAATTTCATGCATTTTAGCTTTTAAGGATGAGATCTGGTGGCAACAGTTTTAATTATTTTCTCGAAAATGAACTGACCAAATCGGCAAATTTCGTGCAGTTTATACATGTATCTTATGTTTTGTCTGGAGGATTGGGGGAGGGCTGGGCTCCCTGGGCCCCCCCTTGTCTACGCCACTGATATCTAGTGCGTTTTCGAGTAATACTGTAAATTCCAATGTACGGTACCACTGAATATTAGTATATGTTTTCTGTGTTGTGTTCTAGGAACATTTTTGTACTGATAAGGAATTATCAATTTTTCATTCGTTATCAGACATGTCTATATCATGCAATTGTTGATGTTTGTTTGTTGTTATGTATCGTCGTTAAGAGTAATTTTTGCATACTTGTTTCTTGCAAATATAGAAGTCGTTCATAAATGACATCACGCACTGAGGGAGGAAGGGGGTTCACGATATTGTTTGTGTTTTCTTGAAGGTCTGACCAGGTCTGGGCTGCTCCAAGTCGTTTTTATTGTTTCTATTGTTAATCTTTCCAGAAAGGCCTGTGTTGATCCAAAAGCTTTCCGTGTCGAAAGTATGTAAAACCGGTGCAGCGTGGGAGGGTAATTGACGTCACACCCTGTCAGCCAATCAAATGCATTGTTTACACGTCTGTTTCACGTCAGATTATGGGACTTATATCTAGTTATGTACTGATTAATTTAGTTTTCTGCATTTTACTGTGCGTAAAGGTAATCGTACAGTTGTGTGCATTTATTGGCTTGTTAGCCAGCACTTTTGTTTATTGAGAAAATAAATTTGTAGGGCACAAAGCACTTGTTCTGAACTTTGTTTACGCTATAGGCAATTTGAATTGTGGGCGTGACTACCCCTGTCTCTAGTTTCTCGCATTCTTTTTACAATCATTCCGGAAAGGTCTACCTGTAGACAGCGACAAATCACCGAACCTTTCCATAAAACCAAAAAGCAACCATTGTGACGATGCGTGACGTAAGGGGTTATGGGGTTAAAAGAGGCGTGACGTCATGCACGTCACATCTGCAGCAAGGCCTGACCAGGGAGTCGTGGATGATAGCGCTAGTATTCAGGAAGTCATTTCTACATATCAGAACTTTAATATACAATGCTTACTGTTGCAAATGTGTCAAATCATACTAAAACTTGCATTGTGTTTGAAACTCATATAAATCTGTGGGCTACACTACAGACTGCAAGGGGGGGGTTAGAGGTTTGTGACGTCATATTGGGGGAGGTCCAGAGTAGCATGACGAAACGTGGTGAAGGGGGAAAGGAGGTTATTTTTTCCATAAAATTGGGTGACGTCATTTACGGACGACCCCATAATGGACCACCATTTGGTTTTTACATGTAAATTTGCAGACGGTGTGGGTTTTCAGTTTTAACCCTCTACTGAGGGTTAACGAATTCTGTGAACCATGTGTGCAGTTACTTGCATAATTATGCTGTTAGCTTGTCAACAAATGAATATTCATGTATGCATTTTTTAATTTTTTTACTTTATTTCATTGTCTGAACGGACCAAAGGCATTTGGCAGCCAGGCTGCATGTCTGCCAGGAAGGAGGGGTCAGAGTAGAGGGTGAGGGGTAATTTGTGAACCCCCTCCCATTTCCCATATCTACATATGCCACTGTAGGTGTGTAGTACATATTGTTTTTTTGTACAAAATCATAGCATGTATTGAATGTACACCGTGTCCCAAAATTAGCGCCCTTCTGCTTCAAACATGTCTAATTCAGTTTGTAGTTCATGAATTTCAACGAAATGTCGTACACTGCACTATCTTCACATTACTTGTGGTCACACTCATTATGACGTATGCACTTTTCTGTTTGTGCTCAGCGTAACGTCATTATGACGTCAGAGTTTGTTTACTTTAGTGTTACATTCAATATGTTGTTATTGACAAAGGGATCAAGCAGCAGCATACTCGTCTAAAACTAAAAGCAGCTTGCGTCTAGGCCAAAGGTGGCCACTTTGAGCTCAAACTGTAAAGACAAGTTCAGAATGATTGTCTCAGTGACTGTTTCAAATTTTGTGAAAATCTGCATGTATCACCGATTTTACACTAACTTATCTGAAGGGGGGGCGCTAATTTTGGGACTCGGTGTAGTTCAGCATACTTGTGTTCATTTTATCTGATGCTTTTTTATGAAATGCTGCTGCCAGCCAGCTGTGACGTGATGTATTTATTCCACTTTATACGCATGTGCTATCTTTGTAGTCATTTTTCTGTTGCTATATGTTATTTCCATGGCCTGATTCATGAACAACAAATGTTTCGGAGTAACAAAAGCTGTCGTAGTGTTTGCAGAAGACAACTGTTAGTGTTTTGATTGTAAAGTGTTTTATATTCTGTTCTTATCTGAGCAAAATGCTACCCGGTTATTTCATAAGTCCAGTTAATCTAGATCGGTTTGGTTAAGCACAAATTCCATTATGCTGACTTTGCGACACAAATCATGAAAGTCCGTGACACAAATCACGTCACCGACTTTCATGATTTGTGTCCCCTTTGTCACGTACTTTGTCACGGACTTTGTCACTGACTTTTCCCGTGCATTGTAACAGACTAAATTCCATTATAGCGACACAAACAGGTTTGTCGCGGACTTATCATGGACATGTCGAGATGGTTTGTGTCCGCGACTTTCGTGATTTATGTCCACGACTTTCTCCGCAGGGAGGTTTCGGTGAAAGTCAGCATAATGGAATTTGGGTTTTAGCAGTTACGCCGTTTTCAATGGGACCATTTCATCTGTGTTATATTTTTCAGCTTCTCATTTGCATTGATTGATGCAGTTTACAGTTTTTGCTGCATTCTGTCCTACTTGTGACATTGTTGGTAGGTCATTGCAGTGATTTGTAATGTTCCCCAACTATTGCATGTCAAGGCTACGAAACGAATGTTAGTTCATAGATAAGTGTATTATAAATATGCTAATTTTGTGCCCAAGCTGAAGCACGAAAAACAAAGTTGCTATGATATCGCCTCATTACAACAAAACAAAACGCAAATTTTTTGTCTGCCATGCCCTCAACAGAAATTAAAACTATTATCTAAAACTATTAAAACTATTGGGTCAACATGCACAAATGAGCGTATTTTTAATATACTTATCTATGAACTAACACTAATGCGTTAGGCATTCAAAACGCAGCTCTAGTTTTAACTTTTTTGGCTGACCATTAAGTCGAGTCTTGAGCATGATGTGTCGTTTGTCTGTTTGTCTGTAATGCATTTATTGTGGCTAAACGCCATGTTGTAGGGGGTTGGCGATGGTACTGTTAGATAGGGCGTTGACAAGTTCCTATAAGATGTCAATAACAACCAATGTCTCTATCTGCAGCGGTCTGGCTGCAATTTTGAATGCAAAGTTGCTGCTTGCAGCCAATCACCCATGTATGCCGAATTGCCATAGTGTACGTAATCATTGGTTCTAGCATTCGATATAGCAGCGTCACCATAGTGTGTATGGGACTGTAGTCACTCTGGAAAATCGCTTTCTTTCCATGACCAGAAGTAGGATGCTGGCTTTTGTATATAAGCAGTTTACCATTGGCCCACCCGAGCAACAGCTGGGATCCTTGTTATATATTGTGGATAAGTTTAATGTCCATTGCCTGGATTAGGTATGAATGTATCAAAATATTACCAGGGTCTGTGGGTTTGACACAATGTGATATAGGTTCCGTTGCGATTTTTTGTGTTGACTGTTGCTGTTGTATTTTATGTAGTGCTACCACCACCAGTAAAATGTTCACCATAATCTTTGTCAGTGGCTTCAGTTACTCAAAATAGTACCAATAGTACCTGGTGGACGCAGCTTGCGCCCAATGAAAAATAGGGTGGGGGGAGTTTTGATAAGGTTGTAGATCAAAACTCCTCCCCCTATTTTTCGCTGGGCAAACTACACATCAACAAAACTTTCCCCCTATTTTTTACTTTCCCCTTATTTTTCAATCTGCACCTTTAATAATGCTCCCCTTTATACGGCATGTATATATGTACTGTGGTATTGCCGGCCCCCATGGCAGTATGTTCATGACTGCACTAGCATTTGATGTCACCGGTTACTGCTTTGACATCTTTGCCACCACATTTAACTCTTAGATTTGATTGTGGTTGGGCACACTGGCGTAGCCATGGGGTGGTACTGTGGGCACGTGCCCCCTCCCTAGGAGTCTACTCAGTTACTCAAAGTAGTACCAAAAATGCACCAAAACACGTCATTATCACACCAAAAATCTAAAAATTTAGCCCCCCCAGACTCCTTCCCCGTGGAAAGGGGACACCCCTTCCCATACCCCACCCTTAAGTGCCCCGACTACAACTAGATTCTGCCTACGCCACTGGTTGGGCAGACGTTGATATGACAATATCTGGATGATTTCAGTGGCTTTTGTTTTTACACTGGGTGGGCTCAACTTGTGCCCAGTGAGGGGGGGGGAGTTTAGCGGGGGTAGTTTTGTTGAGGGTTTATACAAAATCGCTATTAGCAGAAGCGCTGTTATAGCTCAAAATGCACCGCAAACTATTTGGCGGCCTGGCACAGCCCGGACCCCCGATGGGGGAGCTTACAGTGCTCCCATAAACCACCAAAGGGTGTGAGGTCCTAGGAAGGGTAGGGAAGGATGGAACGCGGAGGGGAGGAAAAAAGTGGGACGAGAGGGGAAGGGAAAGATGGTTACACTAGAATTAATGACATTGTATCGTACCGTCAGCCGACATAGGCGGATCCAGGAGTTGAAGTTTAGGGGGCAAGGTCGAGTGCCGAAGGCAAGAGCCGAGTCGAGGCGCCGAAGGCGCCAAGGGTAGTGAGGTGTGGAGAGGGGGTGTCCTTTCCCCGCAGGGGGAGGGGCAGTGCCCCATACCCAGAAATTATTTTGAGATTTTGTGGTTAAAATGGAGTATTTTCGTGGACTCCTGGTGCTAAATTTTGTTTTTTAATGACTAAAACAGTATAGAAATACACCAGGAATACAAGGACTGCCATGGAGATTGACTTGCATGCGATAAAGAGCGTTACTCAGGGGTGTCTATCCCTCTAAGTCCTTGGAGCAAGTTTCCTTTCTAACTCAAAGTGAGGTGCCGCAGGCGTCAACGGGGTGAAGGTTACCCCATCCCTAGCTGAGAGAGTCTGGGGAGCGTCGTGAGCTCCCCCAGCGGGGTCCGGGGCAGAGACCGGGCGAAAAACGAATTTGGTGCATTTTAAGCATCACTGAATACTTCTGCTTGCAAGATATCGTAAATAGCTCAAAAATGCAAAATAATAATATTCAACTTTCCCCTTAATTTTCAAAAATAAACCTCCCCTCTTTTTTTTCTTCGAGCATTTGCATAATGTCGACGCCTCTGGCGTTATTTTATTGTTTATTGTTGCTTACTTGTACATAGGCGTTGCCAGAAATTGGAGTCATATATGAGGCGAACTAGCCCCCAAGGGTCAAAAATTGAGGCCGAAAGCCGATAACAAAGGTGAACTTCTTGAGTAGGGGCCTGTCGCCGGGGCGCAGCTCGGAAGCAAACGCTGAAAACCCTGTAAATGCATATATTGAGTATAAATTTTATTAGTTTTACTTCCCAAATTTATAACGCATTGCATATCATCATCATCATCATCGACAACCGTGGGCTCAATGCCCGTTGGTGTCTGACGCCATTCTTACTATCGCTGCCCACCGCTGCCTATCTAGGGCAT
>Ga0209367_1003908_pt1 | contig 20401 bp, 10 predicted proteins | sample WorMetLIZISLAND2_FD_187412 | JGI IMG/M metagenome (GOLD analysis project Ga0209367, IMG submission 187412) | Marine gutless worms symbiont microbial communities from Max Planck institute for Marine Microbiology, Germany - Olavius geniculatus... ...
CAACATTTGGCAGGGTGGGCTGTAATTTTAGCAGGGGGTCGAAATCACTGCAGTGGATCAGCTCCTAGCTCAGCTAGCTGCCTCACTTTTTACCACTGCTCCCAACCAGTTCTGTAGACTGATATTACTAGGGTCCGAGACCAGGGTTGCAGTCTAGAGTATTTTTCAGTTTCGGAAAATTTTTCCACTCTTGGTCCTGTTGGACAGGACAGGCTATATGTGACTAAGTGACTTTGTATATTTCAACAAAGTTGAATTTCGTTCACAGTGACAGTGTTACTACTGAATTGCCACATTGCTGAACATATTTTTCCAAAATACATAAGTTTGACAAATATGTGCACTGCACTGTAAGACAATCTTTTTCACAGTTAAAAAGCTAGTTGACTAGTTGTCAAAGTAGTAATAAGTAACATCAACAGTGAACAGTTTACCAGCCACATTAACAACTTCATTTTGCAAGTGTTACTTTTTGTGCAAAAAGCTGTCAAAATAATGTATTACTGCTTTAAGTTCACATCACAAGTATATGTTCGAAAGTAAACATTTACTGAAGCTGCACAGAGACATTTGATGCATAGATGCAGTCAGACTCAGATGTACTCAGCGCTGCTGACGAGCTGGAGAGAAGTAAGAATTAAGAACACTAGACAAATCAGCCATGCAGAAACAACAGAACAAGAGCAGAACGAACTACTTAAAAGGCATGACATCCTCTGAGTTGTATTATTTCAGGCTTCAGAAAAAGCCACCAGTCCACCATCTTGGAAGCTGTGGAGTGAAATTTTATGCAAAATATAAAACGTCCAGTAAGAGGTTGTGCTGAAAACTTAAAACAGTAACTCAGACTTCGGTTTTGGATATGAAAAGCAATGTGATTTATTATTGTATTATTGTTGATGTCCATGATGATGTCCTTTTCTGAAGCAAGAAGTAAGAGCGCCAAGAGTGTACAGGAATGCTAAAACCTGACATGACTGCTAGTTCTAGACCTATATTAGATGCTGCTAATGCCTAGCCTCTGAGTATTGGCAGTGTCACTGTCAGTTGTCACAATAAACAAATTCCACACAGAAGTACAACTAAGTTGATAAAACGTTCGTGGGTTAATATTCCCAGCTCAGGGGGGGGGGAAAGCTAGGGGAAAGCTTTCGCCCCCTGACCTAAATTGGAGACAAACTGTCTCCATCCCTTTCTGTGGAAGGCTTTGCTTTAATGAACTGGGGCCCCAAGTTTTTGATGAGCGGGCCCCAATAAAAAATGAGGGAAACGATGCAATTCCACCGCTTACGTCCAATTTTTGACAGCAGCTATAGTTGAGGTTATCCGAAAATAAAAAAAAAAACATCAAAACTCTTGCCGTCCGGGGCTTTGTCCTACACCGTACTGGAGAGTTTGCAATTAACAATACCCAGGCTTTTTACAGCTCGTGGGGAAAGGGTTTACTCTTTTTTTCTAAATTCGACATTGTTCTCAACCTATACGTATCTATTCGCAACTGCATGGGGTCCTCTAACTTAGGCTACTGTTAAACCGGGGCATTTCTTGCTACGCCACTGATCACTAGCACAGGCCTAGAATGCGTCAACTTTACGTTGTGGGAAGTGATCTAGTGGAATTGGAATCAAATACGTTTTGCTATCTCGGCATCCATGGTGGTGGCTAAAGAACGCATTGTGGTCCACTTAAAGCTGCGACCTTTCGCAATCGAGTTTACTAATACAAATTACATGGGCTTTATTTTGATGGTGCACTGCTGCAGCTTGCCGCAAGAAGAGATGTCAGGTCTTAGGGGCCATGGCACGTTGACGAAACAAAATTTAAATCAAATACTGTAATTTTTATGTGACACAGCAACCATTTGAATAAAATATCAGTAATTTTTTCTCGTCAAATTGGCACAGCAGAGTGAGCAGCGAGCACGGTTGCGAACTGCTTTACTTACTGTTTTTGATGAGCCACTTCGGTCAGTTTGTGTATTTCCTTTTCCGCCCAAAGCAGGGAGGTTTGTGTTTGGTTATGAGTAAATAATGAATTATTAGCTGAAAATATGTAAATTACCAGTAATTAATTTTCGGTAGCGTTGAGTTCGATGGTCCGTCGACTGTGTTGCGATAACACTGTGTTTAGATGACTGAGGTTGACGATGCAGATAGATTAATTGTGCGCTTCTGAATTCACCGATTTCACCGAAGCCGCCAGAATTACTGGTGGCTTAAGTAAGCACAGGCAGAAGCCATATAATTTGGATTTGGATATTTAGTCGGCAGGCCCCCCAAACTGGGGCAACGCTTACTATCCTAATAACTAACTTTAACTGTGTTTCCGGTTGCAGTTCCCGTTTCAGACAATTTTTTAAATTGATTTATTGTATTACTGGTTACACACACGTCAGACAGTGCATTTCAGTAATCAATTACTCTGTTGCTAAATACGTACTTTCTCAAATCTGATCTACTGCGTTTTTATATAGTTTCTTTGAATGACCTCTTCTTAGACCTTTATCATATGTAAAAAATAAAGGTAATCATGCAGTTTATCGGCCTGAACAAAATACACAGTCAACTTACTGCCTATACGGGCCAAAGCGTGCATGCTGTCAGTTAACCCTAACCCTAATCCTAACTCTAACCCTAACCCTAACTCTAAACCTAACTCTAAACCTAAGCCTAACCCTAAGCTTCGCCTGTATATAGACGGTAAGTTGACTGTGTATTTTGTTTAGGCCGCTAAACTGCATGTTTACCAAATAGATCTGATTGTAAATTATAACAGCCATTAATAATTTTAAATGTCTCTATTAAATCACTCCCATGCCGTCTTTTTTCTAATGTCATTAAATTTAATTATTTAATTACCGGTGCTATGATCACGAATTCGCGATTGCTACGCCGATTGCCTACGATCAGAAAGTATTTCTACATAATTGATTTATTGTATTACTGGTTACACACACCGAATTTGTTTTGGTATTTGTATATTAGCTTAGCGTGATGGTGTTCAGGAACACCATCGATGTACTAAACTATGCTCCGATTGGTCAATAGCGACAGTGCATGTGCTGACTGTATTGCCTCTTCCTATTGGCTGCCGTGATCATAGGCAATCGGCGACGCGATCACGAATTCGTGATTATGGACACTGCATTATTTAATACGTTCTTCGCAATGTAAATTTCTTACACCCTCAATCAATTTAGTTGCACAACGTCGAACTCCCTCGACTAACTCAATATCCTTCTGATAATGTGGGCTCCAAATTGGAACACAATACTCTAAATGCGGTCTTACAAGACTTTTATATAAAGGCATAATAGTTTCCTTAGATCTATCGGTAAAATTTCTTTTTATTACCCCAAGCGGTCTTTATTACCCCATTCGTTATTGCGATTGATTGACAGGAAATACAAATGGGCTTAACCTCATTAGGGGTATCCACGAGATACCCCTGGACAGAGTTGCTGTATTAAAAACGGTAAGCCAGGGTTCTCTTAAGCACCGTCAACTTGCAGAGAAGTCGCTGTCATGCGGAGGGTGAGTGCAGCAGTTTATACATAGCGCTGCGGGTGCCACTGCTAATGACCTTTTTATCGCGTGTCAGATGCCGCCAGCGTCCCATGGCGTAGTCACACATGTTGATGTCTGTGGCTGTCACAAAATGATTTCCCACATTCTTCAGTCGGGGCTCATACACATTCGCACCTAACAATGATAGACTATCGCAGTAACTTCCTATTGTTGTATAAACATTTTCTATTTACCTTACCACTGCGTGTGCTTCATTTTTTGTCAATTGAACAAAAAATCTACAAAAAATCGTTTTCAGATGCACCTGTGTAGACTATCAATGCATTTTTTACGCGTGAAAGCAGCTACTGCTTTCAGCGCGTCTTAGCCGTCGCAATTCTGTCCATCTGTCTGTCCGTCTGTCTGTCTGTTCGTCTGTCACATGGGTGGATCAGTTAAAAACGGTGCAAGCTAGGATCACCAAATCTTCACCGTCGGCTGCTCGGAAGACTCTAGTTTCAAGAACCGTAAAGCTTTTGCATAAATTCAAAGGGAGTCACCCCGAACAAGGGCGCTGTATGAGAGGGGGGTGGGTAAAATTTGCGATTTTTGGCCAGTAAGTCGCTGTATCTCAGTAATGGTGCGAGAGAATGCCAAGGTTACTATTAATCACTAATAGGAAGTTGTACACTGGCTCTCAATTGGCGCCGAATTCAATGACTGAATGACCTTGAACGGCAAAATAGGGGTTTTATGGATTTTTTGGCGATTTTGGGCTGCGACACAAGGCTATATCATTCACAAGGTGGCGCCACGGAACTGGCGTTGGTGGCGTGGCGTAGTTGGTAACGCGTTTTGGCTGATATGAAGTTACTCTACACCGGGCCCGGTTAGTACTGCGATGGGTGACTGCCTATGGGCAGGTAAACCATCTTGGTGCGAAGCCTGCCAGCTAGGTCGACTCAGCTTTCTACCCTCTGTGGGACGGTAAATTGAGCAGTAACTCATTTATATGGGTTACGGAAGGTGGTGACCTTAGTACAGCTGACTAGCTGACCGCTGCATTAGCCTGTGTCTGCAGGCTGCACGTGGTGGTGCAGCTGGTGGCTCGGGTTAGTGACGAAAAGCGCATTAGAGGCATTTTACGCGAGATGCACTATACCAATTGACACCTTTAACTTTTTACCTTTTATCATTATGTGATCCAGATAGAGAATTTGGTATTTGTATATTAGCATAGCCTGAACACCGCAATTTATAGCTAAACTACTGAACCGGAACTGCTATAGGCTTTCGCACATCTCGTGAGCCTTAGCTCAAATTTCTTGTTTGTCAATGCTTAGGGGCTTCATTTCATTTTAGTGATGGGCAGTGATGGTCAACAAACCAAAAATTAATCGAACTGAAACATATAAGTTACTGTCTTAATTTACGGATCTATTTCTATTCACTTTACAGATCTATTTCTATTCACTTTTGTAACAGTTGCTACGCTCAGTTCACTGCCGTTGGTCCAATGATATTTTAAAGTACAAAAAATGAAAACAAAAAAAACTAACTCCGCCACAGTTTCTGTTTTTGACAGAAACTGTGCCAGTCCCAAGCCTGGATAAAGAGATGGGGGCAGTTATGCAGTTATATGGTAAAACTTTGCTACATTTTTCAATAACTGACAGTGAAAAAATATGTTTTTGCAGTTTACTGCTGACGTCAGTCCAATGATAGGTCTAGGCCTATCTTGAAAAATTGTACAAACGAGTCAACTACTGGTTTTAAAATTACACTACTAACTCGGCAACTAAAAATTAATATGTAAACTGCTGTTTTAACTAAATTATTTCATTTTAATTAATAATGTAGAATTAAATTATTACTGCTATTAAGTACTATTTAGTCAACTTCTGCCAAGCACTGAAGTCCGGTATGCACCTAAACTAAATCACGTATTTCAATAAGTAAGTAAGTAAGTGGCAATATTTTGAATAACGCAGTAGGCTATATAATCACACAGCACCAAACATTCACCAACAGCTTGAAAACAGAAAAGGACCGTAAGTAGCAAAAAGTAAATCAATAATCAGTAATGTAGATCCGCCCACTAAATACTTGTCAGAAGTGACAAAAAGTTGGTAGGCGTTTTTGATATTCTACGTCAATGCTGTTGTTTACAATAACGTTTGAGTGAATGAAGTTGAAAAAAAACGATTCATTTGAGTTAAATTCCGCGAAGTTTGTTGTTTAATTCGCTTAATTTGATGAATATCGAAGCATAGGCAGTGATAAAGTGAATAGAAAACGGTTGCACGCAGTTATGAAGTCACTGCGATAGCCTAACACTGTTAGGTGCGATAGTGTATAAGCCCCCTTCAGTTGCAGTCCTAGTTGTTACGTTGTGAGCATGTCGAATGCGAAACACAAATTAGAAAACTTAGGTTAGACAACGAGTCAGATGATGAAACTGTTTATTTTGGAAGCAATGGTGCTGATGATGGTGCTGATGAGTCGGTGAACTTAACGTCAGATGAACTGTCATCACTCGATTGATAAACATAAAAGTGACCCTGACGCGACACTGAGCGTGCAATTACAGTGACCCTCGCGAGTAGGCCTACTAAGAAAATATAAATGACAATAAATGTAATTTTAAAATACCAAAAAATAGAATCAAAGGCTATGACAACACACGACAACATAAAAGCATAAAAGTGTAAAGTCTCTAAAGTTGCGAAACAGAGATGATCCAGCAGCATGTGGCAATTTATTTTGTTACGCTGAGCATTGGACGGCATAACAGTCCGTCGACTCGCTCAGCGTGATGGCGTCTGTCTGCTAGTCACTAGAGGTGTCATTAGCAAATACATCAATCAACATCAGTTGCAGACACAGCATGCTCTAGTCGCTGTCAGCTACAGATTGAAGCTCGAAGTTGTCTGGCCACTGTACCGTTTTCGAACAGAAATGCACTCTAGAGTCGTACTGCCAAGGAGGTTAATAGCGTAAACATTTTCATTGAAATTATCTTGTTTTATTGATATATTACTGACAGTATTATGCTGATGCTTTTTGTAGATGTATTCCGTTAGTACAAAAATCGTAAAGCCTCCTGGTGAGAAGCCAGATGAATTTGAATCAACAATATCTCAGGTAAGACTTGCTAGAATGCGAATTTATGAGCATACAGGGCGATATTCTGTCTAGTACTGCAGCGTCTCACTAAAACTCACTGGCTAGGTAATTAGCTGCTAGCTCTGCGGCTGCACGTGTAGTCTATGAGCAAATGTAAGGAAACATTTTTTTTCATATTGATTTTTGGCAGCGTGGTTTATTTATTTCTGAATACATAGTAGAGAACAAAAAATGATGTTGCCATTTTTTCTGTTTGGTCCAAGGGTGATTTTGAGGTTTACACAGGGTGCGCAAACATTAAGGAGCTGTTGATCACAAAATTGGCTATAATTCGGCTTGTACACGAGATATCTCTAAGATCTTTGTGTCTAACAGTGGGTTTTGGCTATAGGTAATAAGCGGATCTGCGGTTGTGGCAACTGGTAAAAGGTGGATAAAACTGCAGATGCTAAGTGTGGGTGTGTGGGTAAAAGATCTATGTGCGGATAACACTGTTGTGACATGTACATTACCAGTCATGAAAGTTGTTGAGTTTTCAGTCATTCACTCCATAATTATAATAGGATGTTTAGACGATCCAGCAAACGTCCAGCATTAGCACGTGAATTTTGAATACATCTGTTGGAAATTTGCTGCACGTTTGCTGGATCGTGTAAACACCCCTGCTTAGCGGATGCTTTATAGTTGGCAGTCGTCTGCCGCTGTGAATTTCTTCACAGTTCACACTCTGCATAGGCTTAGACAGTAGCCTAATTCCTGATCGTCTAGGCATTTGCTCAGAAAACAATGGTCTGCTTTGTCACTTGACAACAACAATGCACAACGGCAAGATAGAACGACGACGACGTGCAATAATGCATGACGAAGTGCGATGTTGACATAAGTCAATGACGCCGTGCGTGACAAGACATGCAGAGACGATATACGCCGACGACGCAGGACGACGACATGACGACAGTGCACTCAATGACGACATACAACGACATGCAACAATGCACGACGACGACATAGGCCTACAGTGATGTCACGATGACAAACGACAGCAGGTAACGACAACGATGACTACTAAATGCAGGAAGAAGTTACTATCGTGAACCAAGATTTGCCATCTGTCTTATTTTGCCAACTTACGATTTTAACTTGAGCGATATGCAAAGTACAGTGATTTTAATAATGTGCCAGTCACAAAGCATGGCGTCCAAACGTCCGGTGCTTAAATGCTCCAGAATAAAATTAATGCACGGCTATACACCACTTGTTGCTTCAGAGGCATGGCTGAGTACAATGGTTAAAATGCAGATATCCTCCGCATGGACATCCGTCTTTTACCCGTTGCCACGTCTGCAGATTCGCACATTCGCCTTTTACCATCGTCTTTGGGTTTTTGGGGTTGGACCATCGAATGCTGCCAATCAAATTTTACCCCGATTGACCCTTGTTACCATGCCAACGAAATTTAAGACGAAATTGGCTATAACTTGGGTTGTATAAGAGATATCTCAGAGATCTTTGCATATAACAGGGGGTATTTGGGGGCGGGCTAGTCAGATTTTATTACAGTTAACCCTGGTTGCCATGGAAATGAAATTTAATGATATAATGGGTTATAACTTGTCTTATATAACAGGTTTTCGTGATCGGGCAATTAGATGCTGTCAGTTGAAGTCTACCACGGCCGACCATGATCGCCATGGCAATGAAATCTGCTTAATTGGCCAAAAATTGTTTAGAACTCAGTTTGCGCAGTAACAGTAGCAGCAGTAGTAGTAGTACATTTAACATTCTGTACCTGATGCATTAGCATACAGCAACTACTGCATAAGTTTAACCTTTAGTCGGTCAGCTAATGTAAAGGAACTGTTTTTATTATATTGATTTTTGGCAACATGGCTCAGTTATCTCTAAATACATAGTAGAACACAAAAGTGATGTTGCCATTTTTTTATTTGGTCCCAGGGTGGTTTTGAGACCTAGTATACAGGGTGCTCAAAAATTAAGAAACCTTAAAAGACAAAATGTGCTATAACTCAGTTTGTGTAAGATATATCTCCTGGATCTTTGCGTACGACCGGGTAAGGCTATTTTATAGTGTCAGTCGAATTTTATTACAACAGACCCTTGTTGCCATGGCAATGAAATTTAAAAATACTGGGTGGCGCTAAAAAACGTCCCGAACTTTGTGTAACTATAACGGCATGTATACTTCATGGTGAGAAATTTTTTTCTGTGCATTTGTAGAGCAATATGTTCTATTACTTACGTATAAATTTCGGTGACCGCACTAATAACACCACTGAATGCCACTTACCGACGTAAAGAAAGTTAAAAATCCATTATGTAAAGATAACGTTCCATCATGCCGCATCAAAACGACTCAGAATTCCCTTCGAGACTACATGACAGACTTTATCAGCTCACACGAATGGACACCACATTTGACAGACTTGAATCCGCTACATTATTCAGTTTCGGATACCTTGCCAGAACTTGTCTATGAAGGAAGGCGTGAACCGTTTGCAAACCTCAAAGATCTTCAGAATGTTATCTTAGACAAATGGTTTGATGTCGACATCAGACAGCCAAAATCAAAAAAGAAATATAGCGGTAAAAAACTAGCAACAGTGGCAAAGAAGAAAGGGGGACCTATATCAGCACATTTTCTGACGATCAGTTGACCGATAATTAAGCCCAAGTGATGTTTTGGCATAACCTCCATACGAGCAGCAACGCAAATGATGAACCGCTTGCAAAAATTGTGTTATGGCGTGTAACCATATTTTGTTTGTATCACGGCTAATAAAAAAGTGTTTTAGGCAAAAATTCCTACACTTACTCCAAGATGTTTGGTCATTACATTTATGCTTTTGTGCTGATTCATTTTGACCACTCGGTTGAATAATGCGTGCAAATGTTCGGGACGTTTTTTTGTGCCACTCGGTATAATGGGTTAAAACTCTGCTTAGACCTTATAAAAAGTTTTCAGGTTCAGGCATTGGGCACTGATGCTAGTCAGCATATACAGCGGGTCTGCTGTGAAAAAGTTGTTATATATGGTTGGATTACTTAGACCCTCAGCAACAACTTCTGTGTGCACAATCTTTCCAACAGCCTACTGTAACTTGGCAATATAAAGATGGCATTCAAGATGGCTGCCATATCATGAAATCATCCATATATCCTCAAGGAGTTATGGATATACAGCTGGATATACAGCTTACAGCATGCTTTTATAACGTTTAAGTGTTAATTCATTCCTTATATTTTAGAGTGATATTATGTCTTTTGTAAATGTAACTAGTAAGTAAGAAAGTAAGTAAGTAAAACGTAAATTTATATAGCCCATTTTGTTTAAAATACTTCTAATGGGCTAAAATTGCATTTTACGGTATGAACAGGTCCTCCAATCAATAAAATGCTTCAATACAAGAAACAGCTTACAGTGCCTGCCAACATCAGCAAAGTTGTGGATCTCGAACTCCGCTAAGAAGTTATACCTTAAAAACAGTTTACAATGAAAAATTGCATGACATATTAGCATATTTTGGGGTTTGGTCAACACAATGACCAATTGACCAATATCTGTCTTCACTGTTCAACGGTAAAACCCATAATTTGCAAACATGGAAATATGGCGTCAGCATGACATCACCAGTTCCAAAGTATATCCAGTTTCGTACCGGTTGCATACTTGTTTCCTCCTAAACATTCCCTGAAAATGTTGTGGAAATGAGGACATTTTCCATGGAGATATAAAAGAAAATGTGATTGGATGTTTTTTTTCTGAACACAGTGTATGTGCTTGAAAGAGAGCAAACATCACTACATCGGAGAGATAGCCACCATCACCATGCACTCACTGCACGTCTTTGACTATAATCTCTGCGCTCTGCAGATTTATTTTTGTATGTATTGGTATTCATGTGTATGTTACTTTGTGTATGCAGGCTCTGCTGGATTTGCAGATGAACAGTGATTTAAAAGCTCAGCTGCATGATCTGACATTCACTGGAGCTAAGGTACTTCATTACCTTCTACCAATCACAGGCTGAACGGTAGTTCAAGCCATGTGTTAACGGCGACTTCTCTTTCTTGTGGGAAAACCCAAAAATTCGACCCCCCACAGAATCAAAACCCCTGATCTGATCGAGATAAAATTTGGCACGGTTGATTACGTCGGCGAGGGGACCTGTAGTGCAAAATTTTATGCAAATCCCTCCAAGGGGGGCTTCTTGGTAAATGGGTGAAATATACGCAGAAATTTTTACAGCTGTACATATATCTTTTTTTCAGAAACTCACCTACAGGTCAGACCCTGCGGCGGATTTTTGTGTGCGATGGCTCAAACAATGCGGTCTCGTGCAAGGATGTGCCTTTTGGGGGTTACAAGATTTAAAATTAATATTTAATGTATTTATTCAAAAAATTACAATGGGGCTTATGGGGAAAATTAAACAATTATTAAAACGGTCATAGCTTTGGCTGTGTATAAGATAGAGTCGTAATTTTTGGTTCTAGGGTATGGTTTTCGAGGATGGCAAATCTAACGGTGTCATCTAATTTTACCCCGGACTCTCCCTGGTTGCCATGGCTACGAAATTTGGGACAAAATTGGCTATAACTTGCCTTGTGTAAGATATATCTGCGAGATTTTTGCATCTATAGGGGGTTTTCGGGGATGGGCCATTGAATGTTGCCAATTGCATTTTACCCTGATCGACCCTGTTGCCATGGCAACAAAATTTTGGACAAAATTGGCTATAACTTGCCTTGTGTAAGAAATATCTGCGAGATTTTTGTGTCTATATGGGGGTTTTCGGGGATGGGCCAGCGAATGCTGCCAATCGAATTTTACCGCGACTGACCCTCGTTGCAGTGGAAACGAAATTTGGGACAAAATGGGTTATAACTCGACATATGTATGAGATATCTCTGAGATTCTTGCATCGAACAAGGGGTTTTGAGGGTGGAGCAAATAAATAATTTCAGTCAGTTTACCATGGTTGTCTTTCGTTGCCTTGGCAACAAAATTTGTAGAATTTTTGCCAAAAATTGGCCAGAACTCGGTTAACTACGGGATGAGCTCAGACTTTAGTTTGACTCGACTTTATAGACGTTTTGTGGTCGGACATTTTGCGCATTGGTCTCATAACTGCAATAATACGATTAGTTAAATTAGCTTTATTGAAGTGTTTTGCGGGCCTGTATTAAGCAGGTGATGCGTGCAATATTAGTTTGTTTATTTATATGGCCATTTCGTGGATATAAAAGGAATTTTGTTCAGCATTGTCACTGGTCAGCAATGCAGGCCAGTGGTGACGTCATGCCTGACGCGTGTCGTCTGGTTTGTTCAGTCATGCCATTAGGTAGTAAGTAACAGTTATAAGCAGCTTTGCTACTGTAAGAAATATCTGAAGCGCAATATCTTTGTAACTGATCCCCAGTAGGAAAACAGTATTTTAGTAATAAAACAGTAAATATAAATGTAAAAAACATCAGTTTATACACTTGTTAACAGCAACATTTAAGGACTTGCACATCGAAAACGTCAAAAATTACAAAAGGTGATATTATTCAGCAGTGCATTGACACAGTCAGTGTGATGCGGGCAATATCACCTTTTGTAATTTTTGACGTTTTCGATGTGCAAGTCCTTAAATGTTGCCGTTAACAAGTGTATAAACTGATGTTTTTTACATTTATCAGTAGTAATGACAGAGGCTTGAAATGCCTTGTATATAGTAACATGTCGTCAGATGTTGTATCTGGCAGTTCTCTTCTGACCAAGGGCATCTATCCCATTTTGAGCTATCAGGGTAAGTTTTCCCATCTTTTGAGCTACTTCCCTGTTTTATTTCTCTTTTTTGGGTGTTATTTTCCTCGTTTATTTTCAGAGCATTTAAAGAATGCATCTGTTACTGGTGTGTTTTATGCCAGCATTGTTGGTATCATTGTGACCAGAGGTCTGTTTTCTTGTAATTATCTCAGCAGCATTGATAATTCGATAATTTGGTTGCTCTAAAGACTTAAGTGATTGCAAGGTCATGCGCTAATTGTGCATTGGTACAATGCGATTTAGTTTGCTTGTAGCTTGTGTGTATTGTTGATTAATTCTGCTGAATGCTTGTTGCAGGAAATTGACGTTCAGAACAAGAAAGCGATTGTGATTTTTGTTCCAGTTCCACAGCTCCGAGCATACCAGAAGATCCAGACACGGCTTGTTCGAGAACTGGAGAAAAAGTTTAGTGGCAAGCATGTCGTATTTATTGCACAGGTGTGTAGAATTTATTGATCTGATAGAGTATTTTTGATATTATCTGTAGGTTAGTATTCAAGTGTATTTGCTTGGTTTAACTGTGCTGATTTTTGCATATTCAGGCTAATATTATGTAAACGATACGACGTACGTAGAAAGCACAGTAATTGGCTGTTGACTGGGACTATACCATGTGGCCTGTAAAATCCTTTGCATTGAACTAACCGTGGGCACAATTTTTAGGAGGGTGGGTTGGGCCCAAGTACAGCCACTTAGTTTTTGGTGCCGGTCTGATATCCTATGCTTATTTTGCCTTAGTTATTTAATCTGTTATGCTTCAATTCCATATTCACAAGTTGGTTTACACTTTTTGCTAGACAGCAGTTTTTCACTGCTAAAGTAGCTGATATGTTTCTCTGTCAAGGAGTTGATGTATTCAGTAATTTCAGTTTCATACTATAGTATAATGTAATGTATAATATAATTTGTGATGTGAAATTGTGTTTTTGCACCATACGATTCTATTCGGATGATCATCAGCCGTCCAAATGGTTTAAACTGGTTGCTGTATAAACTCCGGCTAATCAAAAGGACTTGCTTGCTGTGTACATGGAGAGCAGGAGCTCGATTTACAAACATTGTCGTAAGACATGTCGTAAGACATGTCATGAAATTATCATAACTCGATATTTAAGATGTCATAAGATTATCTTACGACATGTCGTAAATGAATTCATAGAATTTATCTGTAATGATCGTAACTTTTTTCATGAAGGCGTCTTGTTGTCATGGTAACTATGGTCGTCTGCGAGCGGCTGACTAGTCAGTAAGTAAAAGCAGTCGTTTAGAGTTAAATTTGTAATGTTTTAATTTAGAAATTTTTAATATTCTGACTGCACAATATCGAGTACATGATGTTAACATAGATGCTGATTTATTTTTTTTATTTGTTCAGATATTTTTATTTATTGAGTGTTTTAAAAGTTTTATATTTTTTTATAGTTTATCAATATTTACTAGTTTTTAGAGACAGTAGGCCTGTTGAAAGCTGTACGAGGGTGGGAGAGGTGAGCTATTTGAAGCATTTCTTGGCCGTGGCATGCTCTGCTGCACTCTCTAGACAGTGCGTGGTAGCGATTGCATTAGCTGTTTAACATTTAGCTACTACGCTAAATAGTTGTATAGAACCTACAGCGAAAGAAAAACAGCCTGTACCAATCACCAATGGACAGCAGTGGACTATGCAGTTTTATTTTGGTATTGTGGTACTATCAAGTATCGCGATATTTGAGCCATTATCATTAATTCATTTGTCGCACCGCACAACACTACATTGTATTATAATTTATTCTATGTCCGTTGTCAAGATATGTGTTTACATGGCTACGGCGTAGCAACTGTCCATTGCCAATGCAAAGTGCTGTTTATTTATCCATTAATTAATTTATCCAGCAAAAAGACCACACAAAACAGATATAGCATAAATGTGACATTTCTAGATTACGAGTATAATTGAATTAAAGGTCTTATAAATAGATACAAAGAAGTTTTTCTTGTTGGATGATGTTGGAATTGTATAATTTGGAATGTCGTAAGACACCTAAAAAGTGATCGTAAGATTTTTGTCGCAAAATTGTCGTAAGATGTTTTGTGAATTAGCACATTGGCATACGTGTGCAAAATGTCATAAAGTTGTCGCAAAAATGTCCTAAGATGTTTTGTGAATTTAGCCCCAGGTTTCTATGGTGTCGACATTACTGTGCTTCTGTACTTTTCAGTAGCCAAAACTGACTTGTGATTCGTCTCGCTGTGTTGTTTTGGTAGCGTCGTATTCTTCCCAAACCGACGAGGAAAACAAGGCGCAAGAACAAGCAGAAACGTCCACGAAGGTATGATTTGTGAACACTACTTGATTGCATGTAAATTGTAGCTGTAATGCATAGTATAACTAATCTGATTTTCATAAATTTTTCTAGTCGTGTAGAGATTTCACTGTGTCTATTACTTTGATATTTGGGCTAGAGAGGCATGCGCTTTGTAAAATAAGTGTTGTGACAGTTTTTAACAGTGATTTCTTAATTGCTGAGATTTTTGCTACATGTAAGAGCTCTTTGACATAATTGCTTATTGCATCCATACGATCCTATTTGGATGATCATCAGCCATCCAAATGGTTTAAAGTGGTTGCTATATAAACTCTGGCTAATCAAAATGACTCACTTTTTGAATGGGCCGAGAGTGAGTTTTCAAGTGGTCAGAACATTATTATGCTTTTTTCTTGTTGATTTATACTATTGTTGCAAAGAAGCTGGATTTTTAGCAGTTTTTAATGCAATGGATAGTGATATTGCATTGGTTGGTGCTCCGTGTGCTCTAGAAAATTTGGTTGCATTTCGCTTTTGAAACCACAAATTTTGAGGTTCGCCTGAAAATGCAGGACCTGACATTGACGGACCTGACACAGGTGGACCAAACTGCAGGGCCAGACAATGCAAGACCTGACAATGACGGACCATATAGCACGACCTGACAATGCAGGACCTGACATTGGTGGACCAAACTGTGTTGCTGCATTGTTGGACGAACTGTAATCAGGACCGTAGCCATGTGAGCATATTAGAAGTATTTAAACGTTGTTCATTACACAGATTCACGTTACTTTACTTACTTACGTTGATGCACGCGGGGGCAGTTGCCTCCTCGTTCAGTGAGCACTTGTAAAAATTTGGTATATGACTGGTCATTCAACAGGCATCTGATTTCAATATACTTATATATTCAAACTTTGGTGTTTTTTGGTGTAAGAAAAAGGAATATTAAACTTAGATTTTAGTTGTAGGCCTAATTACTCCATTTCTTGGCAGTCTCTTCGTGTTTTAAAATCCTGGAGGGGGCCTACGATCTGATACTGCAAAGCAGAGCATCACTTCACTGCCTGGCCAACAGAGTCGGATGAGGAACGAGGAGGTCCATCATTGTCTGGTCCGTCAATGTCAGGTCCTGCATTTTCAACGCCCCCGGATTGACAAACTTATCATACTGCTTGCGATGTGATAATAGTTTGTTACGGTACATTTAGTATTTGTACACAGCTAATGAAAAAGAGCTATGCTTTGTATATGCTGATAAAGATGAATGTTTTTTTTTGTTTTAGGTGCTGATTTCCCATAGTACAAATTGGTACTACTTTGTAATAAAAGTAAATCTGATTCTTTCATGGAAATACTGTCAGTTAGTGTGGAGAATTTGGTGTATTACTTTGAACAAATTATTATCATGTGATAATGAATTGCACTTATTACCATTTTTATGCCTTATATTTTGCAGGCCTTTTGTCAACATTGTGCATTTTATTAATTTTAGTTTGTTCACTTAATTATGTATTTTTGTTTGTATAGCTGAGAATTTTTGTGATGTAGCACTCATACATTATTTTGTAAGAATGTAATGCATGCACTTTTTAGCTCACAGGTCACACAGGTGCTGGTTTTGTATTACAGCCGGACGTTGACTGCCGTGCATGATGCCATCCTTGAAGACCTGTGCTATCCGTCAGAAATTGTCGGCAAGCGGATTCGCATAAAGTTGGACGGCACACGGCTGATTAAAGTCCATCTCGACAAAGCTCAGCAGACAAACGTTGAACACAAGGTAGTACATTGTGTCACGACTCACTTTTGCAGTTGCATAGCTTTGACATTGGGTTTTATATTTTATTAATTAATTAATGATGCTACTGTGACTCGTTTTTCATTGTTGAGACTGTGAGGCATCACTCTTAAGCAACAGCAGTTTAATGGGAGAATTTCTGTTTGCTTACATATATTCTTATGGCAAAGCTATCACAAGTGAGGAACATGCTGTATGAGTTAGTTAGGTTAGGTATAGGGCTCTTGCGGGTCCTTGAAAGTCCTTGAATCTGTGTCTGAAAGTCCTTGAAAGTGCTTGAATTTGATTTTCTGAAGTGCTCTGACCGAACAAGTGATTTTCAGAATCAGTGTAACTGCTATCCTATTGCATTATTTCTCTCCATTGTATAGTGGTCTGTCCTTGTAAGTGTTGCGCGAGTCTGAGTTCTTGATTAACGCTTGAAGGTGTTAAATTGTCAAATGTAAACTGAACCTGCTTATATATGCTTATAAAAGTTCGGGTTTGATTTAATTCAGTAATTTCAGTTCTTTTTATATATTCTTCATATGGTCTTTGAATAGTCCTTGAATTTGATTTCAATGACAAATGGGCAAGAACCATGTAGGCCCTGCGGCATAGGTATTTTTTGTCTACTTCAAATATTGCCTACATCTTTGCATAAAGCATATCTGTAGTTATTGTTGTTGCATATAAATTGGAGGAATGCCATTATTAAATTTGACTGTTAGAAAAATATTTATTGTGATTCCAAATGTGACAGTGATGCTTACTAAATTATTAATTGGTTAACTTTACAAAAAATTTTAGTTGGTGGTTAATTTTGGTTAAAACTTTGTCATGGTTATTGGTTATTATGCAAGAAAAGATCTTTTCATTAACTTTTTATGTTCTTTACCTAACAGCTGTCATAAATTCACTGAGACAAAAATGGTCTGTATTATCATTGGTAGAGCCTAATTGTCTTTTATCCAATCGCATTCTTCCATGAAAGTGATTGTTGGTCAGCAAATACTTTTCATTTTTATCTGCTTTTTAATCTTAGCAATACGACTTTTGTCAAAAATTTAACACTCAATATGTTCTTACTTGTTAAAAATAGTTTTCTCATGATTATCACACTCAGCCATTTTTTTCTATGGTCTGTTGCAGCTTGAAACATTCGGGGCTGTGTACAAGAAGTTGACCGGCAAAGACGTGATTTTTGAGTTTCCAGAGTTTGTGCTGTAACTGCAGTATAGTTCATCAGTCACATACTGTATTGCTGAGTGATGACTCTACTGCTCGGGTTGTAGCTGCATTGCTTAATTACAAGGAAAACCCACTATGACTGCTTTCGTGCATTTTTAGGGTGACCACTTGTCTGGAAAAACGGAATTTTACAGCTCTCTCGGAAATGTCAGGGATTTTAGTCAAAATCAGGGAAATATCAGGAAAAAGAATGTCGGGGAAACTTGACCAACAACTTTCCTAAAAATTGCATTAACAGGCTTTTTAGTATCGCTCGCTTTGTACTGTTGCACCAATTATTTTATGCTGTTTTTTTGCTGAATTTTACTTACTTCTGTTTTGGTTTCCAATGTTATATCTAGGTCATATTTTAGATAGTAGTAGGGTTCAGTTATCTTTGATTAGTACCAGTTAAAGTGGTCAGCAGCGTTGCAAATCATCAGGGAAATGTCAGAATTTCATACTGTCTGGAAAGTGGTCACCTTGATTTTTGTCTGTCACTCAGTAGTCAGGCTATAGCAGGGGTGCACAACTTTTCTAGGCATCTGGGCCACACGGGAGATAGATTCTAAGCTGGCGGGCTGCACGACCCAAGGCCATCATGTATGCTTCATAGATGTTATCAGTTATCTGGCTGTATTGTAGGGCCTTTTTTTGCCTCAATCCAGAAATAATGCCGAAAATTACCCTCTGTCTAAAAACCGAAACAAACTAATCAAATTATGTTTTGTTCAATTGTGGTGAAATGTCAAAAAATATCAGTAGAGTTCGGGGTAATTTTCTTTATTCTACAGCAGGCGAGGCGGGCCGCATCCTGGGTCTCGACGGGCTGCATGCAGCCCGCGGGCCGTATGTTGTGCACCCCTGGGCTATAGGAATCAAGTGTGGTCCCTCAATAGTGCTAAAGTGAATTGAACAGAGGAAATTAGAAGCTTTGGTTTGATGATGCCACCAGTCTGAAGTGAGCTTAGTAAACAGCTGTCAGCACAATCTGCGTGAGTACTTTTTTCTTAAATGCCACATTGTTGAGGCAATAAGACAACTGTTAGATGTGGCAGTTTTGGTGTGATTAACAAAACCATGGTAATGTGGCTTTATTTCAGCGTCATAGTTGCAGTTTGTATAATGACGCTGAAATGCCAAGCACTTGATCATTAAGTTACCAAAAAGGCACAATACTTTGAATGATTCCTGTCATTTTTCATCCTGCATTTTTGTATTACCACGTATAGTGTTTGCTTCTTTACTTGGTTACAGGGTTACTGCAGGTTCTGGAAAATCCCTGAAAAATAGGTTTTTGCGGTCTCTGGAAATAATCTTGAAAACTCCATTTGGTTTTGAAAGTTTTGGGATTTGATGTAAGCGGATCTTGAAAGTCCTTCATTTTAGTTGTTCAAAGTCGCAGTGATTGTGGTGTGAAAATTTTATTCATATGATGCCAAAAAGTCATTGATGTAAATTATCGCAGGGATGCATCCGGTACAGTACTTGAAAGTCCTTTAGAAGTTTTTAAGCTTTTCTGGCCCAGAACTGGCCACTAGGGTGGCCTTTAAAAACCAAACTTTAACAACATTTGCTCTCGCCCCTTAAATATGTTCCCTTTGGGGAGAAAAATGTATAAATTTATGACTAAAATATTTTAGTATTTAGAGGTGGCTCAAGAGCTTTGAATTTTACTACAGAGGCATATGTATAGGTTTGCACTGAACGTGATAATGAATACGCAGTCGACATCAGTGCTCCCTGAGCATGAGTGCTGGCGCCATGATTTATATCTAGCAGTTTGAGGACCAATATTATAAAGACAGATAGCTGTGGGTTTACTGGGGTAACAGGCTTTCACCTTTGGCCTTTGATAACTGTACGTGTTCTTTGTTCTATCTTATCAGTCGTGGTACAATTGGCTTCAAGACTTCTATGTAATTTTTATGTTTTACTTGCCATACAAGTTTTCACATAAATACAGCAGAAGTGTAAGAATTGTTAGATTTAATAATGTATGTAAACAGCATATAATTATGGATAAAATAGGATAATTCAGTTATGGTACATTTGTAATCAACTAATATGTTTATACAGTGGTGGATTCAGGATTAGTCAAAGAATTGGACCATGGCGAGTTCTGAGCGTGAGCAGCAGACCTGCGAGTCGGGTCGATTAAGTCGACTCAAGTCGACTTGGGCCTTTTAAGTCGGTCTGTAGCAGCGTCACCGTCGAAATTTTCCGGCGCCGTCGGTTTCATTGCAAGTCATTTCAAGTCGACTTGAGAAGTCGACTTCACTAGAAATCTTCCACCTTAGCAGTTCCCTCAGATGTAGCTATCGATGAGTTCGGGCAAATACGGCAATTTGTAACATACAGGGTGGTTCAAAAAAACGGGGCCACTCTGTTATATAGCTTCTAACTTCAGAAATACTGCTTAGATCTACACGATTTTTTGCAGAAATCAAGGTCGTTTCATTCTCAACACGAAAACATAGGTTATTGAAATTAATTATGTGCAACAGTGGCTCCACCTGGCGAATACGAGTCATATTGCTTCAAATAGCGATCGGTAATAGTTCATGACGCTTAATAACAGAACAAAATGCACATAAAATTACAACCACATTATAACACTTAGTCTGATTTAGTCATG
>Ga0209367_1003909_pt1 | contig 20393 bp, 16 predicted proteins | sample WorMetLIZISLAND2_FD_187412 | JGI IMG/M metagenome (GOLD analysis project Ga0209367, IMG submission 187412) | Marine gutless worms symbiont microbial communities from Max Planck institute for Marine Microbiology, Germany - Olavius geniculatus... ...
GAATCACATTTTACTTGGCTGTTAGATGTAGAAGGTTTCAGTAAATAAAGCTGTAAAATTTCGTATTAAAATCCCAAACGGTTGCTGAGAAAACAGCAAAAAAATTTAGGGGTCTACTTTTTTCTGCCGCACCCTGTACATTTATTGTTGCAAATGGGAAATTTGTAAATGTATTTGTTACGGCTTTCAGAGAATCAGATGCTTCACGGCACCACATTGCTAAATTCGGCTGCAGACTGGAGAATTGTTGTGCAACAGCGAGCCTAATTCTACACCGTTTGCGTAAACACTCCAAATCGTTTCTCTGTAACTCGCTATGACGTCATAAATTACAATGACATTACATATGCAACAAACCCATATGTGTTTGTAAAAAATGCACTTTTTACTCATATATAGATATTGAAAAAACACTTTAGTCTAATAAATACAATGATTCTAATTACTTATTGATCAACCCTCATACAACAGGTATTCACTGACTAAAATGGTAACAGCAGGAGAAAAAGCAACTTTATCTTTTCTAGCATGAAACAAATTAATTTTGTCTAGAAACACAAATTTTCTCAACTCCATCTCCTGAGTATGTATAGAATGCAAAACTTCATAAGAGGCAAACACAAAACAAAAAACATAGCCTCTTCACTGTAGTTGAGCAAAATAACATAACTGTGTAATACTCAACGCAACAGTTCGCCTATGTACATATACGTTTGAGTGACAGATTGTATAAATGTAATGAAAATTGAATCTTTACTAATATAACTTTCTCAACACATTCTTTCATATACACCATGTCTCAATAAAAATGTGCCACCTTTATTTATTGAATAGCTCTGTGAAACACTGACCAATTTAGATAATTTTAAACGAGCAACATCAGGAAAAAAACTTGACGCAAATGAGTGTAGTTTTGCCCACCTCACCTTAATAATGTTTCTGCACTACGTCGTAAAATGCACAAGTCGTAGTTTTGCCATTTGCAACAATAAATTCATACTAGGAAGCGCATGGGCCGGCTCAGAAATGATTAATTGAATAATGACAACCATGACTGACAGCTATTGTCTCTCAGAAAGTCACACATATCACATCATTATCATCTTTATCACAGCATGTGCTCAAAATCTCCTTCTCCAGCATGAATGCAAGTGGTAGATGTTGACACCACTCGCCAACCGCACATTTCATGACTGCTGACCCAGAGCGGCTCACTCGCTGTTGATGCATCATTTCAGTTTGTCGATGCATGATGTTAAAATGAATATGCTTAATGTGAAACAAGTAACAGATATTCAATGATTTTTTGGTCTCAGTAATTTTTTGAGCCAGCACATGCGCAACAGAGTATGAATTCATTGCTGTAAACGGCCAAACTATGACTTGTGCATTTTACAAGGTAGTGCAGCAACAGTATTAAGGTGAGGTGGGCAAAACAAAAGTCATTTGCGTCAAATTTCTTCTTGATGTTGCAAGCCAAAAACTATTAAAATCTGCCAATGTTTCAGGGAACTATTCAAAAAATAAAAGTGGTACTTTTTATTGAAACAGGGTATAGTATCATACAACCAGCGACGAAAAACAGAGAAATGAAATAAATAAATAATACAAAAAAGCAGCAGTCACATAAACTTTCTGCACAACTGTAAAACAGCTGAAAGTACCACGTAGTGGATTGGTACAATCTCTTATCATAAAATAATCTTGCTAGTTTAGTACACTCATAACAAATTCCCAAAGAACAACTCAAAACTGGGTCAAGTCAAACTTGTTAGAGCTTTCTTTACCTTTCATGAGCATTTTGATAAAATTGCACTTACTTGCTCTGCCCCAAATTTCCTTACCCTTGGACCCAGTTACTTTCCGTTCAGTGCTACTAGACAAATTCTTCCCACTAGCAAAATATTTACTGCAAAAACTCAGTCATTACAAAATCTTATCATCATGCTGCGATATCACGAAGCACACAAAATTTCACGAGCTGCACAGCAAATGATAAAATGATGACAGAACATATTTAGAATTCTGCTCTGCTCTGCACCATGGTGACTTCAAAACCATACACTAGGTGGCCACCAGCTTGTGCACCAGTGTTTTATCGCAAACAATATTATTTCGCTAGTGGTGTCTACGGGAGGGCGTCGGAGATGGCGATGATACGGAATTGATGACTATGGGGGTTGTCGACAATGAAACACTGACATCGGATGATGAGATTGTCGGGGTTACGGAGTTTGATGCTAAAGCTGCTTCCAGGACCTCGGATGACGGCATCACGGGTAGGAAACGATCTGCACAACAAGCAGATGGAAACTACTAATATTTTTATGGTGTGACAGCATGTAGTGCTTAAGCGAATACTAGCCACCATAAATCTGTCTGTCTGTCCATATGTCTATCCATCTGTCACAACCTGATACCAATCCAAGCCGAGGTGAAATACAGAATCCAGGGTTTCACCATGTAATAGTGTGAAATCTCTAGTTTTTCTGTGACAAAATTTTGTATCACTGGTCAAGGAGATTCCCCTTCAACGAGGATGTCAAAAAGCGTACCCCCCTAAAAACGTTATCAAACCATCATCGACTCGTCTAGCGTGCAAACAGGCAGACTTGCTGCTTATCAGAACAGGCGCTGGTGGCGAGCTTTCCTGTTGTACACTTTTTCCCCTGGTGGCAGCACTGCTCATATTTTACATGCTTTTGATAGTTAACTAATCAAGTTACACCATAATCACTGTCCAAGAACATTCTGCTTTTGTTTAGGAAAAAAACGTCAGTAGCCCAGCTAACAGCTATCAGAAAAGCAGCAAGACACTATGACTAAGCGTTTTTCATCCAGTCTTCTAGGCAGACTAGAATGTCTATGTTATCTGGACATGTTTAATCAAATACTGTATAAGCACCTGCAGGTAGCATAAACGACTCAATGGGGTGCACTTATACCTACAATGCTTTCTAACTGATGTACTTTTAATCAAAAACTTAATAATTAAATTTATGTTATCATTACAAATTTTTATTAAATAACAATAAAATCATCCGTTCAATTACCAATAGGGCTTGGCATGCACTAACTTCAAAACAGAATGTACTTTGCAATAACACAAAAATGGTTAACACGACATGACAAAAACGATTTCGCACAACAAGCTCTATGCATGTTAGGCAGATCTTATTTTGTATCTAATTTAGATACAAATTTCAAATTTTTACTGGGGATCAGAATTTTAAGCTCAACTACACGATGCTGTGCTACTAGAAACAGAGACTAAATTTATGAAATTAATGCAATACAAATCTATTTAAATCGACATCATTAGACATGTCATAAAATACAACTAGGGAAATGATAACAGTCAGCTATACACAGAAAATAAGGAGGGGAGTGATTAGGGATAAAAGGTTAGAGCTCACCTCCCTTTCATAATTCTATGGACTTCCTAAGGGGGGTCAGCACTTATGTTCAGGGAGTTAAATTACCCACTAAACTCCGTGGCAAATACATCGCTGATCAAACTGCACCACATAAACAGAACACTAAGTATCGAATTAAAGTGGGTTAACATTAGCCAACTAACCGTCGTTGTTAGTGGACCAGAGTTCACCATTTTTTGTTCAACGATGAAGGGATCGTAGCTGATAACGTTGTTTATCGCTTGTCGACAGCTCAGTCGTTCCGGAGATACTTGCGATCAAATTTGAAAGCTGTCCTAAATCACACCAAATTTTGAACGTTTTTGCTCTCCTGAATTTTAACGGGGTGGTGCCCCTTAACAGCTGTACCCCCGTTGTCACCCCCACATAGCAACGCATCATATGGTAGAGTGTCATTGGGCTACTCCGTGGCTCCAAAGTTACCGTGTTTGTTCTGGACTCGCACATGCACGCACGCATGAACACTCCGAAAACATAATGCCTTCAGACACTACGCGGCGAAGGCATAAAAACAGAATATCAGACGTATACCAAGCAGCGAGCTGTCCTGCAGCATCTCGTCCATGTTGCAAGCGGCGAGGTTGATCATGAAAGTGTAGTCGGCAGCGTTCTCGTCACTGAGTCCAACGAGCGGCGTACACCAGCGCGGGACGGGCGTCGACCTCGGCGTGTTGCGTGGAGTAGTGCGTGGGGTCGCCACCGGTGACGCCAGCAGTCCAAACGCCGTCGGACTTATCACACCGCTCAGAACGTTCACCGGACTGATGCTTGGGTAGTTGACCGACACCTGCGGCTACACATACAGTATAACAGCAACAGTATAACAGCAGCGATGCATGCACCGCCCACCAGTGACAGACTGATAGTCACCATGGGGTGGGTCTTATCACACCACTCAAGACGTTTACCAGACTGATGCTTTGGTAGTTGACTGACACCTGCAACTATAACAACATAACACCAACCTGCTAAGTAATATTACAGAACACCTTTATGCTTCATTCTGTCAAAAATGTACATATTAATAATAACAACACCATGCTAAAAATTTCTAATGTGCCATGGAATAGCAAATCAATCACAAGGGTGCAAAACATATGCCATGACTTACATCTACACTGAGAGGCTATAATGTCAATAACGGTGTCATAGCTGTTAAGTTGGCACCAGGTTTGCATCCGGCTTGTGTAAAAAGATCCAGCTTCAATTTGAAACGCAGCTCGTATTAGAAGTTTTTACATTAAATAAACTGCAGCTGCTGCAAAGTAACTCCCCACACATGCTTCAAGAAATGTACAAAAATTTCAAAAATATATATTCCACGGGTTTTTCTTGCAAAACACTGCAAAACTGTAACAAACTGAATATCCTCACCTGGTGAGCGGGTTGTGGCTGCAACTGCACAAAGGCGTGATGATCGGAGGGTTTTCCGGTGCTCAACACTGTGTAAGGACTAGACATGATGCTGCGACTGACGGACGGCAAACTGACGGCCATCGCTGCATTAGATTCCGTCGACAGTAGCGACACCACAGAACTGATGCTGTTGACACCTGCGTACAATATCAGCGTGAGGCAGTGAGTGACCTGTCTGACACAGTATAGGTCATTTCAGAGACGGCCTTTCCAGGCAATGCACACAAACACATAATAATGAAATGAAATATTTAACCTTTACAGAAAAAACCTGACATTTAACACAAAATGCAACAATGACCTAAACCTAAAATTGTAAGAACTGTTGATCAGGAGAGTGCAATGTGCATATGCAACTCGTAATCGACAGTTCTTACAATTTTAGGTATAAAGCCATTGTGACGCAAAACTGACTAAAATCTCAAGAACAAGAACAAGATGTTTTCTTCTATATCTCCTTTAAAATATTTAAATTTACACAACGTTTTCATGGAATATTTACTTAAAAATCAGGTATTCCATCGACTCAAAGTCAATATACAGAACCATCATTAGGTAAACAACACCAAAAGCTCAAGAACCAAAACCAAAAACATGAAACCTAACAAAGCCGACACTGACGACTCCAAAACTAACCTTCCAAACGCTTGGAATCATTCTTAGTTTGAACCTCGTTTTTCTAGTTCTTCTAAAAATCCTTTGTAATCTATTTTACTCCAGTCTGATTCAACTTGAAGAAACTAAATAAGCTGCTTTTTACGCACAACAGCAGCTATTGCTGTAGCGCATCTTAAGCCATTGCAATTCTGACCATCTGTCTGACTGTCTGTCTGTCACACAAATGGATCAGTCAGAAATGGTGCAAGATAGGATCACCAAATCTTCACCATCGGCTGCCTGGAAGACTCTAGTTTCAGGAACCGTAAAGCTTTTCCATAAATTCGAAGGTGGTCACCCCAAACGAGAGCGTTAAATGAACGGAGGTGGGAAAAATTTGTGATTTTCAGCCGATACGGCGTTGGCTGAGCAAGACAAGTGGTGCCCCAGTGTATAATAATGTATAATTAATGTATAACCAAAAATTTATAATATTACATAACTCATCACAGGCTACAGACCGAACGTATGTGGTGTAGATGCAGTACTGCTGTTGGCCGCGGAAGCACTAACCGGCATCCGTCCATCGGCCGTGTGTATCAAGGCAATGGGCCGGGCAAGTGTCGTCTGTCGTCGGTCTGGAGGCGGAGTTATTCCTGGGGTGTAGAACTGAGGAAGCCTGGCTGGACTCTTCACAAGGTTCAACGACTCAGCCTAGTACACGCAGTAATACAAGGCTGGCTCAGAACGTTCACAGCCTGATACCAGGGATGTCATTTAGAGGAAGTGAGAGAGAAAGCTGGAAAATCTACGGACCACGCCATGGATTTAGGATTTTTTTCCTGTAAGTGTAAATCGTACATTTCAGATAGTGTAAATGCTGCAAAAACAATACGTTATGTAGACTGAGACCCCATCCCCCAATGATCTACTGAAACGACGCCACTGTCTGATACCGGCAGACATCATATACCAACATTCTGTCACTGATTAGTACCATATGACACTACAACACTTATGATGCACACAACGTCATCAGTAACGTCTTTAGTCGCATTAACATGGAGATAAATGACATCAGGCCCAGTCAGTACTTGAACAGGTGATGATCTGCAGATGGACAAACAAACCTGCAGATGGATAAACCATTTTGGTATGTAACTAGCCACACCAGTCAACTCAGCCTGGCCATCCCTCCTTGGGTAGGTACACTGAGTACCAGCAAAAGCTGGGCATAAACAGGTACAATGCATGATTCACTAGCACCATCCGCATGGTCCGACAGTCTAGTGTCTGGCTGACAGCTATTAGAGATCAGCACCACGGTGGCTCAGAAAGGACTACTTCAAGACTCAGGTATCAACATCAGGTGACAAACTTTTCAAATGCCCCTTGCAATGTGCTTTGCAAATGGCTGGCTGGAAGACCAGGATAAACATTACTATTCTATAGTGGAATCTGAGCTTAGGAGAGTCGGATGTAAAGTGTCAAAATATAACGTACAGTACACGTCTTTTGGTTATTCCTACAAACCGTTTGTACATACGTACACACATGCACTGGTTTCTTGTTTAACTGGCCCATGTTTGCAGCATTACTACAGGTCGAGCCAGTACCCAAACTAGGCGTTTCGGATTTGCTCCGGCGCAGTAAGTAAAACTGTTCTAAGTAATAGATCAGTCTTACAAACCCGATCGGAAGATGTGCTAGTGTCTGAGTCAAGAACAGTAGATGCATGCCATTGTAAGCTCCCCGCCAAAGACGACTGTCAACCACATTATACAGCAAATGTATATGAAGCGGGTTAAACAAATAATGGGACTGAACTTTAACCGAGATCAACTTGCAGTGAAAGATTTATACTATCTTTTAATACAGTTCTCTTGTACAGCAACACACTGTTCCAAATGCATGTTGTTAAAGCCATCTTTATCTGACTGTTAACCGTGCTTTAATAAAACTGCTTATCTATAAACAAAAATGGGCTGCCTAAAAATGGCAAACACCCACAAATCCATTGCTTTATCACGATAATAATGTACATCACAACTAAACTCACAAGACGTTGATTTTTGCGCGTTTCTTCACAGACAAAAGTGACAAAGTCGGACAGAGTATCGCCACTGCCGTATTTCAGACCACCGCTCCCACTACCACTTCGACTGCCACTGCTTGCTTCAGATGCTGCTCGACCCAATGACCCCGACTGCCTTAGGTCACAGGCACCCGTGTGCTCCGCTATTTCTGTCATGCCATGTACAGAACACAAGACACTAATAATACTACTACTACTACACAACAAATACTACTACATGACCCAGCATACTGGTGCCTGAGACCTAAGGCAGTCAAGGTCATTGGGTCATGTGGTACTAGTGAAGCACATTCAGCACCGTTCACCTGTGTCAGGTAGCATGTAACACTGCGTGATCTCATATGGCAGATGATGCTCCGTAGCTCTGTAACAAATTAATTCCTCTAAAAAGCTATAACACCACCTTTTAAACTTTAACTTTTGACTCTGACTGCCTTAGGTCGCAGACACATGCGTGCTCCACTATTTCTGTCACACCATATATATATGAGACTGTATACTAGTATTACAAAATTTACACCACCCTACAATGCCTTTATTCACAGCAACCTGTGTGCTCCGTTATTTCTGTCGCATCACGTACAGAAATTAACAAAAAGAATACACACATTTTAACATCATTCACAATCATTACAAAACCCAGTACAAAAGGCTTCACACTGCAACTGCAGCTCCCACATCTGGGTTGCTAGTATGTCCAGAACAGAAATTTGTAAGATCTGAAAAATTGTACCGCAGCAAGAAAAACTTACAAAAGAGTTGCACTTTACTTAGTTGCTGATTCAAAAAAGTGTCTACAGCTGTTAATGTGTTCTGTTCTCTGCTGTTGGTTCCACATGTCCACACAACCTTTGTCTCTCGCAGTTTTAGCATTGCAGCCCCCACAGTCTGGAACTCACTACCCTCTAGCATCCATAGTTCTACCTCTGTAGACACTTACCGTCACATCCTTAAATCTCACTGCTTCCAGCAGGCTACTGCTCCAGCTAGCGGCTCAGCCAAGTGCCTCAGATTCGGCCACTGGCTGACATTGTTCACCTTAAATATGCACCTACCTACTTAACTTACTTACTTATTTAATGATACCCATCTCAGTGCAACAACGCATCATCTGTCACATGGGATCACAAGTCAGTAATCGATATCCATACTTGGAAGAGATGAAAAGCCGAGTTGACCCTGGTGGTCGATTATGTACCAAAATGGTTCACTTGTCCGCAGACAGCCACCCATCCAAGTATCAACCACTTGATGGCAACCCAACCCACAGACCAACATTCTAAAGATTACTCTAGAAAGGTACCAAAAAATAATCTTACAAAGATATGACAAATATTACCCACTAGCACAAGAAGAACAAAGAAAGATTCAGACATTATTCCTTATTCGACAAGAACCATGCAAAAAGCTAGACAGGTAACCTTTAGTTAATTTGAGGCCATGCATTGGGCAAAACTGATACTGAGACCTCAGTGCTGGGCAGGTGTGATAACCTCTCTACGCTGAAGGTAAGGTAAAGTAAGGGATACGATAAATATCTTGAAAAGTTTTGAGAATCGAGCTGCAGACCTGGACTAGCTGCATCGCCGGAAGCCTGGCCGGTGACATCTACAGCTGGTGCTCTGTTACTTGTCAGCGCAGATGCAAGTGATGACGATAACGTAGGCTCAGCTACAGCTGCTGGTGCTGCTGCTGATGAGACCCGCATCACTGAAGAACCCGACGTGTGGAGGCGAAACGATATGCCACCATCAGCAGACACTGTAACAATTATCATACACTTAAGCTGATGCAACATTGACCATTTTCTGGCGCCTGTGCCAGTTGTCTGTTGCCATAAACCATGACAAACTTAGCCGGCAAATGATACCGATAGCTTGTCAATAATGCTTTTGTTTAAGATTCTATCATAAGTTTTTAATGATGCATTATACAGAAATTTGTATTCATATTGTTTTCTGAGTTGAAAAAACTTCCGTCACTCCACTTCATCTTTTGCTTTTGTTTACAAACAAACGAGCAGTGCCAACGTCTGCTCAAGCTGACCAAACACAGTTCAGCTTTCCAGCCGGTTTCCAGCACGAAACTGAACATGCTCTAACCAGCGCAGGTTTCTGGCAACAGAAAAATCTGGTATCAGGAAAGTATGACAGACTGACCAGTTTCTGGTACCAGTTGTTTTCACATGTCAAATGATAGAAATAAAAATTTCAGTGGTCTTATAAATAAAATATTGTATAAGCGCCAGAGTACTACTCCATGCTGCGTACTGTAATTTGTATTTTGACAGTCATCTTCACTCCCTACATTTTGGACATATCTTCCGTAGAGGCCATACAACATCCTATGCATGAAATAAGTCAATTGGGGATACCATAATGATGGCCAATCTAAAAGCCTAATCCCGAAACGGGATCCTGGAATTACGAATTTCTCAATCCCGAATCCCGGGATTGCAATCACTAGTAGTAAGAGCAGTATTAGCCGTTCCATCCACTGTGTTGTATGAGTGACATCAGAGTTAACAGACAAATAAGATTGTTTCAAACACAGGCTGGCCACAATCCAGACCAAATGAAATTCCCTGACTTTTGCCCAACTGCTCCAACAGGGCAGGCAAAAATTCATCCGTATACTGTGTACACTACGGTCAACAGTCGCTGCTTCCCATTAATTTAAAACAGGCCAGGTAGCCCTCTACCCCCTGTGCTTTCAGAATTCATCACCTAATGAATTGCGGCTGCCATGGTAATGAGCGTAGTAAACAAAAAAAAAATTAAAAGAAAATGCATAATACAGACTGCATACTGAAAATATGTCTAATGTTTATACTTTCATTCATACTTTTCCCAGTTTTTTCTAACCACCTCCAGAAAAATTCCTGGACTTTTCCAGGTTTTCCACGTGAGTGGCCAGCCTGTGAACAAAAGTCAAGAGAGAGAGAGCTACCATTGCTAGCGGAAACAGCTGCAGCGGCAGTGGTAGACTGCGACTGAACCGGCTGCCAGACTGTGCCAATAATTCGACTGGAGAGTGGCAAAGTCTTCCATGGCAGACATGGCGATGGTGCCACTGCGGTTGCTGATGTCACAGCCACCGTGGCACACACAGGCTGAGCAACAGCAGGGGCTACGCCATCCACTACCACAAGCTTGCTATCCACGACATCATTCTGTGGACTGGAGGACCAACTGCGTCGCAATCGTTTCCGGGGCAGAGCAGAATTTCCGACAAAAACTGTCCTCTCCACGCTGCCGTTTTCCACCGGGAGCTGATCACAAGTGGAAATGGTCAACTGTGAAATAGACGGTTTGGGTTCGTGGAAGCTCTGTGATGTGCCGACCGGTGCAGACGAGTTGTACGCATCCATAACTGACACTACAACAGAGCAAGCAAAAATCAGCCAGAAAGCTGATACTCATTTTACCATCCCACGGTGGGTAGAAGGCTGAGTCAAACTAGTTGGCTGGCTTCGTACCGAGATGGTTTACCTGCCTGCAGACAGTCACCCATCTAAGTACTAAACAGGCCCAGTGCAGAGTAACTTCGTTGACTGAATGAAAGCATTACCGATACGCCACGCCAACACAGTTTTGAATAATATAATCCATCCAATGGGCTATTAGAAGCACACTCTGTGTGGGTGACTGGCTGTTGACAAGAAACTGCAAAGCATGCAGTTCTAACTTTGTTGCATAAACCAGAATATCTTTATCACTATTACTATTATTAATGACACAACTCCTACATATTCTTTCATAAATTTCCAGGGTCCAGATCAGGATTCATTTCAGGATCTCTGGATCAAAATCTTGTATCGAAATGTCAATGAAAGCTAAGTGGTTGGTCTCAGGGCCCTCCATCCCTTGATGAAATTTTGAACCCTACATCCTCCCAATTGCACGGAATCCTAAATATATAACACACAAATAAATGCGTATCACTGCCAAAATGCAATCACTTCTTTTTTGAGCTGTGCCCGAGCTCTCGACAAAATTTATAACCTCAGCAGAAGTCACAGCACACAGCAATTAATAACATCCAGAAGTGCTGGGACAGTGCATACCTTCATCAACACTAGTGTTGCCACCTGCTGAATAGAACTGACATTCTAATCAGCTATATACACAGCTTAAACAAGAAAAGCCCAGCCAACGCAAAGGGGAATGCAAGACAGCGATGCATGTTTGAAAAATAAAGGCCCGTTGTAAACAAAATCTATTAAGTATCTATATCATTTCATTTACACTTGCCAGAGGGCGAGACAAGTCTCGTGCAGCTGTATCGGCTGAAAATCACAAATTTTTCCTACCCCTGTCATTTAGCGCCCTCGCTCAGGGTGACCCTTCGAATTTATGGGAAAGCTTTATGGATCCTGAAACTATAGTCTTTCACGCCGCCGATGGTGAAGATTTGGTGATCCTGGCTTGCACCGTTTTTGACTGATCCACCCGTGTGACGGACGGACGGACAGACGAACAAAATTGCAATGGCTAAGATGCACTACAGCAGCAGTCAGCTTTAAAATTCTTAGATCTAAGTCAACACACAGAACATTGCCAAAAATCTGATCAGTTATGAATGAAAACTAAGCAGCTGTCTAGTAGTTAGTACGTGCCTCTAGTGACATCAGCTAATTCCTGTGCTGTGAACGCACTCATTGCAATGATGCCATTGCAACCTGATAAACCACAAACATCGATATACAGTTAAAAAATGATTATATGAAAGTATTCTAATACTTGAGGCAAGAGAGCTAATCCATTCTGTGCTGACTTAGTTATAAACCAGGCAATTCCAATTTCTATCAAGTTCACTAATATTTTCCCAAAGTACCAAAATATCGGGTATTCTGCTGAAAAGCAAAATTACATGCAAAGTCATTACAGTACATGACAAAAGTAATGATAACAAAACCAAAATTTAAACTAGAAGGCGCTCGTGAGAGTGCATATCTCCGCCAAGTGAAATGATTTAAACATTTCTACTACTACTACTGCTACTGGACCTACAAATACTACTACACCTACAGCTACAACTACACCCTACAACAAAGAAAAAAGAGGGAAAAGAAAGAGCCAGAAATTGTCTCCCCATCTATCTGGCACCATTATCAAAATATGGTACCTCAAAGATAATGGGGCCACGACCTTAACCTTTCAAGGCCACATGACATCATTGGTCATGTGACCATTCGACTCGCAATGGTCGACTTCCTATGGGCAGTCCATTGTGACCATGCATCTATCTGGCACCATTATACAGGGTGGGGCCAAAAAACTGGACCTGTTTGAGCGTTGATAACTAAGTAAGTAAGTAAGTAATCTTTTATTAAACAACGGTCAAATGCCATTGCAAAAACAGAACATAACAGAGCATAATCGTTACAGCGATGGTTAGTGGCAGAAAGACGTGTGATACGTCAAAAGTTTCAGAATGCTGTAAAGAATAAACGACAAATTTGCATAGTGAAGAATTTAAATATTGTTTGACTAATTTGCATAAATATTTGTCACCCTCAAAATTCTGCTAAATTTGACTGTAACACATGGATTTAACATGGATATTTAAGCTTTTATAACTTAGAAATGTTTATTGATGGAAAGGCGCTCAATATCCCAAAAGTTTCAAAATTGTGTACAGAAAAAGTGTACAACTTGCATATCTCAGCATTTAAATATTCTATGACTGATTTACACAAATCTGCCCCACCCCTAAAATCATGCTAAATTGGCAGTAACCCATAAATTTAAGTTGATTTTCATTCAGCACACAGTGAAATATCAACAATCATTAACACATACGCTGAGTTTAAATGAAATTCGACATAGGCAGTTGCCCATCTTTTGCATTCATAACCGTCATCAGTCCTTTTAGGCAGCTGATCGATCACTGAGTCAATGCGTTCAGGATCAGCTGAGCCCAGCACTCGATTAGCACACGTTTTAGCTGGTCAGTTACTGAAATTTTGTGACCATGCTATCTGCTGCAATGCCCCCACACTGAATAATTCACAGAATTTAAATGTGGACTTTTTGCCAGTGAGTTTTTGAGTTCAATGAACTCGGGCATATGGGAGTGCAAGCAAATGCCTAATTTCAGGGGTAATGAAAATTTATGCAAATTAGGCAAAAAATATTTAAATGATTTGCTATGCGAGTTCGGCCCTTTTTGTCTACAACATTCTAAAACTTTTGACATATCAAATGCCTTTCTACGGGTAACCATCGCTGAGTTATCAAAGCTCAAACAGGTCCATTTTTTGGCCCACCCTACAGAGATATGGCGCCTCAAAGTACATGTAGACACACAAACGGACAGAACGACCAATCTCTTAATCTCCTCCAATGTTCACTATGTTCACTTGGCGGAGATAACTATTAGCATTAAAATCAGGACCAAAAAAAGACAATGACAAAAATCCGAGTCAAACAGTTCCCATCAAGTAATATACAAACTGATACAAAAACTACAATAAAGGACCAAATACAAACACTTGCTCAGAAACGTATTACTCATATACTTTCTACCTCTTATCAACCAAAAAGCATCTTTTTTACCACAAATGAAAGTAGATGGAAATCAACCTTTATGAGTGTCTTCCGACATTTCTTGACTACAGCATCTGTGATCAATTTGATTCACATCTGCTCGACTGGAAACTGTCAATGACACATCATTATTTTAGACAAATATTCAAGAAGTCGAAAAAACTTTTTTCATTGTTTAATAAATTGTTTTTTTTCTATTTATCATACACATGGTACTGGCACAACTTGAACAATAATAATTACATAACAATAACAACAATAATATAATTTTCTTATAATTATTACAATAACTACTAATCCCCTGTCCCACTTAGTCACCAAAATGACTTATTACAATTAAAATAGTTCCAAATTTACTAAGCCACCACTGCTCCTGTTACACATAACTAGAAGTGCCCCACACTTCCGCAATAAAGCACTACTCGGTGTGCTAAGCTGATGGGTTTATCAGAATCAGCGGAGAAAGAAGACCTGACACTACAGTACATATATATGCGCCAAATTTGCAACAGGCTATATTTGTGGTAGTAGTCACTTCTGGCTTTCCATATCTGCCAAGCCAATTCACACGCCAAGCCCGATACGCTTGCAACATATTTTCATTGCATTGTGTGCTTGTATAATATCGTGTTGCACTTATTTTACTTTATTGTGTTATATCAGCACTACGTAAACTACGTGCTAAAGCACGTATAACAAAGTGCAATTTGCATAGAGCTATTTTGTGAGCGAAATGGTACGTTCAGCTCGTTGGGTACATCGGTTTGCATATGCAGACTGCAAACTTCACACTAATTGCGGTTAAATTCATCTTAACTGGACTCAAAGAATTTTTGCAGTATTTCGTAATGCTGCGACATCGATGTTGCCATGGACGCGTTGCCATGGCTCGGTCAAACGATCACTTAAGTGCCGCGAGCTTGTAAGGTAAGCCAAAATAGCACTACAACGGCCGTAATAGGCCGTGCGCCTACTACGCCTTCGGCGTACACATGTACTGTGCTGACACCTCAACCCCCGCCAGTACACCCAGTCTGCCCCTGGGGAAAGGTGGGAAACCCAAAAACTCTAATGCTGTGGTTGGGGTCTGCGACTGTGCAACAGGAAAGGCGCTAGAGGGGCCTGACAGACCAGCAGACTTCCGTGCATTATAGTAAAATACAAAGATACTGAGATAAATTACGCCAAAAAACCGAACATACCAAAACTGTAAATGTGGTTAGCCAGGTAGATATCCAGTTCTCGCACAGATATGTTGATGTGATATGGATTAACACAGAGTTGTGGGCTGGTGCACTCCGCCGACTTTTCCAGTCTCTCGCTGTCCGTACTTTCCAGCGGAATTCCTTTGAACAGAATCACCATCACCAGATCGAGTCTCCAGACCTTGTCGGCCTGACGAAGAGAGTCGATACGTCGCATCTTTCCCTTCTGGTCCGGGTTGGAAAGGATGCACTCGGTCGTGGCCAAGCCGCCGGTCTGTATGCACTGTACGAAACTGTCGCGGCATTCGTGATGGATGTCTTTGCGCAGCTTGGACAGCAGAGCCATCGCCCACTTCTGACGAATGTCGACAGCCTCAGTCTGAAAACACAACAGCGATGATAAACAAATCTGATCGTTTCAATAGCACAAAATACCATTAGATTGCAACACATTAGAATACAAAATAGATGCTAAGCAGTACTTGTTGACACAGTACTAAATATTGCTAAAAAAAGTATTCAGCAAATGATTTTCAATTCAAAAGTTGGTGAAATGATGCTCTAAAATGATGATGAAACCTGAAACTAAGCAGACTTCCGGTTTTCTGCACCCTCTAACTAAAAACGACAGATCATACCTGCAGTTCCGCTTTAACCCGGCATTCTTCATCGAGTGGCATTTTCTGCTCGTGCTGTTTGTAGTATTTCCGCTTCGACCCTTGCAGATTAAACCACATGTAAGAGAATGCTTTGACGTAAGGCAACAATGCCTCGATAAATGGATGAAACTCCTCCTGTACGCACAGTGAAACAATAGAATAAATGATAACGATGATTATAATAACTATGATGCGCCAAACTGTACAGCATGTCAACTGCTATTAGACACTGACAACCAAACAAGTCAAAACATATACGTAAACATTTTAAAGCCCAAGAAGCCTACGTCTCTACAGTAATTGTTGCTAGAAAGAAAAGTCGTTTGATTCATATCATTTGGTTCACACCACAGATATAAAACCATAGATAGTGGATTCAGCAAAAACTCCGAAGCCCAAAAAATGCCACGCCCATCTCCGCATATGCATGATAAAATATATAATATATTTCGAATTACAAGCGTCTTTAATTTGGTCTGCGCAACAAAAAGTCGTAAGGTTACAGCTACATGATATAAAAATTCATGATATGCAATTTAGAAAAAAATAACGTACCGGGTAGCAAAAACAATCTGGTTTGCTAGCAGACGATAATGACGTTCGTGACGTAAACTGCGTTTTTTACGGCCTATCTAACACTAACGCGTTAGGCATACCTGCTGACGGCACGGCAGACAAAAAACTCCAAAGAGTTTTGTTTTGTTGTATTGAGGCAATATATTAGAAAATTTGCTTTTCGTGCGCCAGCTTGGGCACGAAATTAGCGTATTTATAGTACTTATCTATGAACTAACACTAACGCGTTAGGCATCAAAAACACAACTATAGATGACGGATCATACCACTTGAAATATGCACGATGAATATTTAATGAAACGGGCACTGGCTTCAACTCATTGCGTTAGGCGAACAGTGAGTAAACAGTCTACTTATTTATAGGTCTGTGGTTCATACTTACAGTGATTGTGATGTTTGCCATTTGTGATATTAGGTCATGACAACTATAGCGAACTGTCAACGTAACATCCAATCGAAAGAATTCCTGGAACGCAATCGCCTATCTCACTACTTTGTTTTGTTTCGCTTCTACTGTTTCGTTCTTCTTGTTGTTGTTGTTGATGAGAATAAATATTGACCAATCAGTATCGACAAGCGTTTGACTGCGATACTACAGATTTCTTATCTATGTTTATTCGTGTTGCATCTATGGTAAACAAGTGGGCGTGGCAGTTTCGTTTTCGTTTTGTTTTTGTGTTCGTGTAAGTCGTGTTTTGTTGAGTTACAGTAATTATAAACGTTTTTAATTTACAATAATTTTAGCGGTAGATCGGCGATCTTGCTGTTATCACTGGAAAATTACTAGAGGTAGGTCGAGTAGATACATTATTGGGAAGATGGTAGAATTCATATGCCTGGTTTGGATTTGGATTTGGATATTTAGTCGGCAGGGCCCCAAACTGGGGCATCGCAATGGTAGACATAGAAGGTCTCCAAACCATGCCATGACACTGTAACGTATTTAAATCAGGCTTATTCAGTATTATATCAGAGTCCGTTTCAAGCAAAAGCTGTTTTTGTAACACGGACTTAGTACTGTAGTGCTTTTGAATAAATTTTATTTAAAGCTTGGTAATTGATAACATTTCAGTTCGAACCACAGTCTTAGCAATGTAGTGAAGAAGAAATGTGGCTGCATTCTTACGTTAACAACGAGATAAATTAATTGGGTAAATGGCGATCTACCGCTAGTAATTTTCTGCTCTCTAGTGCGAGATCGCCGATCTACCGCTAGCACTGACATTTATTGTAAATATTTAGCTGCTAAATTATGTCGGAATGCACGTTTTATAAGTTTGTAATACTTGAAAGCTAGCAAATGAAAGGAAAAGCCCGTTCTGAATAGTGCCGAGCCGTGCGCAAGGTGTTATCTGCGGTGAAAACTTACAGAAAATATCTGCTGCTATTTAGTACAGTATTGTCAGATTATATGCAGGCAATAATACCAAATTAGCAACTACTGTAGCCTGTAGTGTAGGCCTATGTAATTGACCACATCATTGGTAAACGGCCATGTTCTGTTCATGATTTCATCATCTTACTGACGAGTCCTGTGGCATCTTATGCTCTACAGTTTTGTCAAAATAACGTCGGGAGTTATTTCGAAAAAAAATATTAATGCAGTCTGGTTTCTGTGGAATAGGCCTAGGCCTAAGCTGATTGTTGACTCTTCTTAGGAATGTCAACATTGATGACCTTGAATGATCTTGAACCATTAAAATAGGGGGTTTAGTAAATTTTTTGCAATTTCAGACTGCGACGCACATTTTAAGAGTAGGGTTTAAAGCTCCCGTAACGTTACCGGTAACTTACGGTAAATTATGGTAAGGTAAAATTGCAAAATTACCGGTAAATTACGGACTTTTGAAAAAGCTGCACATCAAAGTCTTAAATTAGACATTTAATTTTACACACATTAAGTGCATAATAGTCCAATCAATTTGATTTTGAAACTAAGGCGCCAAAGTCGTCTACTTACGTATGTTAACAGCTATTCTGAGACTTTTTCAGCGGGATGCACTTCTGTTAAAGGTAAAATATGGGTAATTTATCCGAAATTTAGTGGTAAATTACCGGTAAATTACCAGTAACGGTAACATTCCCAATCTTACCGGTAATTTTCGAACACTATTTAAGAGTGAATTGCGCCAAAATGGATGGATATAGACAAAAACAAGCTGCATATGAAATTTTCAGCATTGAACGTAGATTTTAGCAGTCCAAATTCGAACCCTCTAAGTTCAAGTAGGGTTGCGCAAGCTGGTATCGAATAGGGGTACTCTTCTAAAAAGTGGTTATTCCTTGTTGGCTTGTCTAGCGTGAAAACAGTTGCAAATATGCACAGACGTGCTGCTTATCATAACAAGCACTGGCGTCGATCTTCCTGGGATTGTCAACGTCGATGACCTTGAATGACCTTGAACTCTAAAAATATTGGTTTTAGTGATTTTTTGGCGATTTTTGACTGCAAAAGAGTGAATTGCGACGAATTGGATGGAGATAGACCAAGATTACCTGCGAACAGGTGCTACTATAAACTTTCGCGCATCTCACGAGCATTAGCTCAGATTTCTTGTTCAGCTTTTGCTATTTTTTCAGAGAGAGACTGAACTGTCCAGCTAAGTCTTTATATATATGGTGCTGATCTGTGTTGTAGCTGTAGAAAGACAGTGACGTCGTGACAGTGTATATATTTTCTTACTTTTTACTACTCTTTTAGGCTTAGATCATATGGATTTTTTACCTGATACAAATAAAGATTGATTGATTGATTGACAGTAGACGTGTAAGCGAGAGCGAGAACGAGAACGAGCGGTAGCGAGCGAGATTTTTCCCCTGAGCGAGCGACAATACACACGAGCGAGTCGACACGAGCAAAATTTAAAACGGCACGTGATTTTTTACGCGCGACAGCATGTAATGCTTTGCACGTCTTAGCTGTCGTCGAGGCGTCTGTCTGTCTGTCCGTCAGTCACACTCTGCGATTGTGTCAAAACGATGCACGTTAAGATCACGAAATCTTTGTCGGATACAACAAATTAGCTCCGAGGCCTACTCTCAGGATCCGTACGCCTAAAGCTTTTCCAGAAATTCGACAGGGGTCATTCCGATCGAGGGCATTAGATGAGAAGGCTACGAAAGTTTGTGCGCAAAATTAAAATTTTGAGCACGGCTGATTTGAGGCCAATAGATATCTACGTTTAACATGATCTTGACCAGAAAATGTGCATTTTTATATCTTAATATTTCTTTTAAAATCACATATTTACAGAAAAACGACCGTTTACATGCAACAATAACAAATTTAAATTTTAAATAATCTGTTACGCCTATGTTCAGTATTATTGTTCATAGCTCCGGGACACTGGTAGGTATTGCCATCTGGTGAATGCTGATAAAAACGAAACACTAATGAGTAAAGAGACTCGTCAATACGGAATCAAACATTGCACATGATTATAGCCAAAATTTAATGTTTGCATTTCTGTCTTAAGGGCTACGGCTGTAAAAATTACTTAGGAAAAATAACGCACAGTTGTGCTTTACAATTCTATTAGAATTTTATAACGATAGGAAGTGAGTTACGACAAAACTAAAAATACCTTAGCGAAGACACAAGCTTGTTTATAAATATTCTTTCGGCATCCTGCAATTTAGGCGACTGTTGGAAAGTAGCAGTCCTTCGTTGATGCACCTTCATTTTCAGGAAGCGTTCAGAACACCGAATTCAATATCACATTCAGTTCAATCATGGATCAGGACTTCAGACAGTGTTGGTGTTTTTGTTTTAGCTAAATTATAATAAGGTTTGGCTCGAAATGTCGTATGTACAGGCAGTGGCATATTTAGGATTTGGCAAAGGGGGGGCCATGGCG
>Ga0209367_1003910_pt1 | contig 20392 bp, 15 predicted proteins | sample WorMetLIZISLAND2_FD_187412 | JGI IMG/M metagenome (GOLD analysis project Ga0209367, IMG submission 187412) | Marine gutless worms symbiont microbial communities from Max Planck institute for Marine Microbiology, Germany - Olavius geniculatus... ...
GGTATATATATATATATATATATACTAGAAAAATTTTCGTTATATTTCACCCATTTGCCGAGAAGCCCCCAATGGACGGATTTGCACGAAATTTTGCACGGGGGTCGTCTCGAGGACGTAATCACCTGTTTCAAATTTTGTGTCGATCGGTTGAGGGGTTTCGGATCTGCGCGTGGTCGAATTTGGGTGAAATATAACGACACAACATGCAAAAGTTTTTTTGTGGAATGGAGTTGGATTTATGGGTTCGGGCTCCTTAAGTCCGAAAGGCCTAAAATCGAGGCCGAACATTAATTAAGAACGGGTTTCTTGTGGAGGGCCAGACAGCGAGCACCGAGCGGCAAGCCATCCCCATCAGCTTTATGCATGGGAAATGCTGTAAACACATTTTGGGCATAGAAGGACATAGAAAAAAGCATTAATGACTGTATCACACTGTCAGCTGCATGGTATACATATCACACTGGCGTAGCCATGGGGGACCGGGTCACGTGCTTACTCAGTTACTCATAATGGCAAATTAATTAGAATGCACCCAAAACACCTCATTATCATACAATGAAAAAATTTGTGGGAGAAAGGCACAGCTCCCTCCCCAAAGTCCAAACCCCTTTGATCCCGAGCAGGGATGGGACCAGGCTTGCCGTGGATATGAAATTTCCCATCCATATCCATATCCACAGATTTTCCGTGAATATCCATGGATATATCCATATCCACAGACGCCTAACCTGCGTACATGCAGCCCCCAATTTTTGCAAAATACAGCAGTGCAAGAGCATTTATCACCCGTAAAACATGACACAGATATTCCCCACTTTAAATTGTTAAAAAAATAAATAAAAATAAAAAATAAACACACATTAGCATTATCTTAGTTTAGTATTTCCCAAGTTTCGTGAAAATCTACATAATTTTATTGCCCCTGTTTTTGCCGTACGATATGTCGTGTGTCTGTCCGTAACGCATGTACTGTGGCTAAACGGTACGTCGTAGGGGGTCGGCAGTGGTAGGGCCTATTATTGGATAGAGCGACGGCGACTTTACGTAAGCTGTCAAAAGTAACCACGTTTCTATCTGCAGCGGTTGGGCTGCAATTTTGAATGCAACATTGCTGCCTGCAGCCGTCACCCACCGTATCGTATCCCTACGTTGATTCTAGCGTTTACTAAAACAGTGTCACCGTGGCGTGAATAAGACTGTAGTCACTCTGGAAAATTGCTTTCTTTTCGCGACCTGACATCGGACGCTGGCCTTCGGATATAAGAGAGGGCCTACTGTCGGCACACCCCAGCAACAGCCGAGATTCTTGCTTTCCAAGACGCATGCAGGTTGCATTCATATGCGACTACAAATATAGGGTGGAGTGGACGCTTTTGAAGCGCTGTTGGTTGTACTTGCTACTAGCATTAAATATGTTACTAAGCAGAAAAACGTTTGATAACAATTATAGGAAATAAACTCTCAAATAAATAAACCTTTTGTTGCTCAACGAACAGTATTAAAGCACCGAAAATTCAGATCTGTTGCTGTCGTAGTACTGATAAATTAATTTAGGTTGATTAAATAATAACGTGCTAATGTCACTGATTATTCATTTGACTCAGTAACGCAAATAAAGAGGAAAATGCAAAGTAAAAACGACAGACAAGAAAATATTATAGAAACACAAACCATATAAGTAATCAGTTTAATTAGCAGGTGCGCCAGCATAATATCCATGGATATATCCACAGGACGGCCTAAATCTCATATCCACACATGGATATATCCATGGATATCCATATCCACGGCAAGCCTGGATGGGACACATCCCTTCCCATAGGGACTAACCCATCCCTTAAGTGCAGGCCCGTCGAGAGCCACAGCGGGGCCCGCGGAAACACTCTCGCTGGCCCCCAAACATTTTCATAGGCCCCTATGGGAATTTTTTTTGAATTTTTCTTTTTAAAATGGTACATTCTAGCATACCTTATATTTCTGGCCGACGGCGGGCCCCTCAAACGTCGTGGGGCCCGGGGTAGCTAACCCAGCCTATCCCACCCTCTCGATGGGCCTGCTCAAGTGCCCCAAAACTACATTCCAGATTTTGGCTAGGCCTATATACGCCAATGAACAGAAAATTGCAACTAAATATTCAAGATGTAAAGTGTCAAAGTGACACTAGGGCCCAATAAGAGTCCGTTTAGTTCATCGCAATTTGGCTCGTTTCTTTCAGGGTTGTTAGCAATACTGGCAAAAAATATTGCAATAGCAATACTTGGTGGAAAAAGTATTGCAACACTTTTTGCAATACTCCACTATTCGCTCCCCCCAAATATATTTTGATTTTTGCCGCTCTGTGCAACTTTTTCTACATTTTAGGTTGACTAAAGACTATACGATAATGTGGTCAACCCAGAATTTACAAAAATAAACAAATCGTGTTAACCTGCCATTTTTTGTTCAGTTTTTTTCACATGATCATACAAAAAAATGATTCAATGAAAACACTCTTTGCATAATGAAACAGCGTCCTCACGATTAGGAGTGTAATCTAGGCCTATATTAAAAAGTATTGCAATATTTCACTCCTAAAAGTATTGCAATACTAAACATGCAACCAATACTAAATACTAAAAAGTATTGCAACACTTATTGCAATAATTGCAATACTGCAATGTTAACAACCCTGGTTTCTTTGTGCTAGTTTCTGGAAGAAACCAACCCACGTTAACTTTTAACGAATAATAGGACTATTTGTTTTACTCTTTTTGTTGAATTCCAGTTTTTTTACCAACTACGCCTATTATTACTCTCCGCTAATTGCGCATAGGTCTATTCCTCGTAAAACGTGTAAGCCTATGCACGATGACTGGCCAGTTGTAAAAACTTATAAACAACAAAGAGAAGTGCAAAACGATTTAATGCGCTACCTTATCACTTATCAATTTCTGAACTTTCTACAAGGGCTATGAAATGAACGGACGGATGGAACGACGAAAGAATGTCGACAGAAGTGCTGTTATGGTTATAGGAACAATATAACGCAGCTCATATTGCATTTCATCATTTTATGATGATATACAGAGTACGTTAATGACAGAAAACGCCATCGTCACGAAACAGGCATTTCGACCGTTTCCTGTTGACATTGTTCCATCAGCGCTACTCAGTTACAGCCGCAAGATATTAGCAAAATGAATAAACCGTGTCCGCTGCTTGCTCCGGAATTACTGAGACCGTATATGAAAGCAATCATGATAAGTACGAGTTAGGCTAAAGATCAGCTGGACGACCACTCAAGGGTATGGATCGGGTATCCATGCGCTTTCTCATCTGCAACCACAGAAACACACAGTGAACGACAACACAATTATACATCATACGATGGGGCTGAAAAATTAATTTGAAAAAAATAAATTTAAACAGTCTACTCCAAATCCAAAATTTGCATGGCGCATTACGGCCAAACTGTATCAGCACAATGGTTACTATTAACAGACTACAGACATCTACCAATGCCTAATCTAATCTAATCCCTCCATTGACGACCCTCCCCGTCCCCATGTACCGAACAGCGACAATGCCTCACAAATTGCCAAGCAGTACGGTCGGCCATCTCAAAGACAGCTGGGCTTCTTGATTTACATCTTTAAACGAGGTAGGCTATATCGTGTATCCCATGTAATCCCTCTATTTCCGAGCTTCCCCTTCCCCACGCACCAAACAGCGATAATGGGTGAGGTCAAGTTTTGCTAAGACTTTAGTCTAATACTAAAGTCTTGACCTGACCAAAGACCAAAGTCAAGACCGAACTTGACCTGATTTTGGTCTAAGCCCAAAGTCAAGTCCATAGTCAAGACCAAAATCAAAATTAAATCAGCTGACAATTTTTAATGTCAAAACAATACAATTAGGGCTTAGCTTGTCCAAACGGACGTCCCAGTTCGTTATTTGAGCGAAATATTTACTTTTTGACCAGTAAAATTACGTGCGGCGTCTGGTAACTAATAAGCATTTTGTTACTTAGGCTACTATCTAAAGGCGTTAACTACACAGACGACGCTAGCGTAAGTAATGACGTCATCGCTGGCACTTATATTGCACAAAATTCCTTTTATATCTATAAAATGGCCATATAGGCACACATCACCCAATTAATACAGGTCTGGAAAACACTTCTATAATGTTAATTTAACTAATCGTATTATTGCAGTAGTTCGACGGTTGTGTAAAAAAGATGGACGACCGCAAACGAAAGTCAAGTCAAAAGTCAAGACTAAAATCAAGACCAAAGTCAAGACTAGCCTAAGACTTGACCTTGAAACTTGACCTCACCCAATGCCTCACAAATTACCAGGCAGTACGGTCGGCCATCCTAGAAACAGTTGGGCTTCTTGTTTTACATACTCAAACGAGATAATAGCAGGAAATGACTGAAAGTAGGGGGCCTACATTGCTGAGGTTAGATCGCTTGAGTTGGTCGAGTTTGCGCTGCAGGACATCCAGTCGTTTCTGGCTAAGACTGGAGTTCTTGTCGACACTGTAGGCGTTGGCGTTGCGCTGGCAGCGGCTGTCGCTGGCAATCTGTTCGAGTTCGTCGCGCAATTCACGCAGACGGTTCTCGTACGCGACGCGAACGCGCGTCATCAGCTCCTGGTTCGTCGCCAACTTCGCTCCGCCCGCGCCTACAGTCAGCACCATCATCCGCATCAATGGCGTTGCCTGCAGAAATATAAATTGGAAGAAGCATCGCCCTTCCCTTCCTTTCCCTCACCTCCCTTTCTCTTCCCTTTATTCCCCTTCACGATCCCTTCCCCTTTCCTTCTTCATCCCTTTCCCCTGTCCCGCCCCTAAATTTCAGCTACGCGGTCTGGGGGAGCGCTGTAAGCTCCATAAGCAGGATCTGGAGTGCAGCCCAGGCCGCAATCGAATTTGGTGCAATTATAGCTTTAAAATATGAGATCTGGTAGTAACAATTTTGGTTATTTTCCTTATTCCCTAATATGTATTTTTAGCAAAAATTTTAGATTGGAGGAGAAGGATTGGGTCCTTGAGCCCCCTTTCTAGAAATGTATCTGCATCAGAACATATTGGAAGCATCCTCAAGTAGACCCCTAAGCCGCCGCCATAACCGCCGTCGCCGAAAAATTTTTTTCAGTTAGCCGCCGCCGCCGATAAATTTTATGGCTAAGCCGGTTTAGCCGATATAAGATTTCACGCGTAACCGCCAAAAAAAAATTCGGCTAGCCGAATTTTGTCAAATTGACGTAACGCGAACTACTCGTTTAACTGCCTGCGTCCACTATCTGAATTCACGTATCCCAGAGCAGCTGAGCTCGTCAGCAGTGCCTGTCGAGTGCATGTTCAGCATTACCGGACTTGTATCAAATGGCAGACGATCGTCCGACGTCCATCGGACCGGAAAAACTGAATCGAGTGTTGGACCTGAAAACTGAGTTTGTTACAACATATGACTACGTATTAGTGCCTATAGCTGTGTTCTATAATAAGCCTGTAGCAGAATCGTGTGATTTATCCATGCGCGTAGTGCTGTTACTTCTCGACCTGCAAACAGCGGACATTTTTAGGACAATTTTTTTTATAATTCAGTTGATTGCGGTAACTCAAATTTTATTTTACGTCACCTGAAGGATAGATCTCTTCGGCGATTAACTGCACAGCGGAAGCTCTCTAGCGCGTTTTTGTTAGTTAGCCAAAGTGCACTAAAAACAACAAGACAAGTGCGAAATTTAAAGTGTGAGCTAAGGTGGTTTTACGTACGAGTATAGTTATAAAGGTTAAAGGGTTAAAGGTGGTGTATAGCTCATTATAGGAAACCCACCACGGAGCTATGGAGCGTCACCTGCCGTATGGGATCACAGTGTTACCTGTCATCCGACACAGGTGAACGCGCCCCGTCTTAACCCCAGCAAGGTAGGCTGGTACTCGATTTACCTACCCCGGAGAGATGGAAGGCTGAGTTGACCTAGGCGGCTGGTTACACACCGAGATGCTTTACCTGCCCGCAGACAGTTATACACTGAAGTTTTAACGGGCTAATTTCGTTGATCGGACACAATTCGTTACCGCTACGCCAGCCACCAACCCTATTAAGTCAACTAATGGCTAACTAACCTACAAGTTATAACAACCATGTGTGTGTGGAATTGGAGTTTTTTGAGTTGGTGTTTTATTTACGTCTAGATTCTGCGTGGTGGTATTGAATCTGAACACTCGAGTGTATCTGCATTGTAGCCCTATCCTATAAATTATAAACCACTTTTGTTTATATAATTAACAATGCTTTAATTATTTCCTGCACAATAAACTATATATACGGCTTAATCAGCCATTTGCAGACTATTCACTCAAGTTATTACGCATGGTCATTGAATGTACATTACTATAGTTAGCGTGCAATTTTCGGCTAGCCGCCGTAACCGCCGAATTTTTTTTGAAACCGCAGCTGCCGTTGGAAAAATATTCGGCCGCCTAAAATTTCAGTTAGCGAAGCGACACTTCGAAAAAAATTTGCTCTCAGGGGTCTATCCTCAAGTCCTGTTCACAAAGCATGTATGCTCTGCATTGGTTAAGAGCCCACGGGATGTGTGATGCAGTAATACAGACAATTTTCCCGTCAGTCATTACTGCTAAACTTACCTATGCAGCCAGTGCTTGGAGAGGATTTACCAAAGCTTCTGACCGGCAACGAGTTATTGATGCTTTACTTCGCCGGTCGAAACGACACGGATACTACGCAGTGCATCTGCCGATGTTTGAAGAACTGTGTCAGAACATTGATGAACAACGGTTTAATAAAACCTACGCTAATTCTAATCATGTTCTTCATTATATGCTCCGTCACGGCGTCGCAGAATTACGGTCCTAGGCCTCGCTCGCATAGTCTCTCTCTTCCTAACCATGGCAGTTATCTATCGGACTGTAATTACTCGCGACAGTGAGACAGGGGAGAACGTGTGTTAGGCCTACTATGAAGTCGTGCCTATATACTGCGCTGAGCACTGAGTGTCGCCAGCATTCGGTTGCGTTCCTGCTTGACGTAACTGATCTCCTGCACCAGCCGCCTGGCTTGCATTTCCTGCTCGGCCGTCGCCGACTCGTCCGCAGGGCGTGGAGGCTGAGTTGATGTCCTCCGCGCTGTAAGCGGTGAAAACTGCAACTGCTCCTGCTCGTCTATACGCACCAGTCCGCATCGGATTTATTTTACGATCTACTCAGTTTTCGTTCCCATATAATCTCACTACAGTGTCTGGAGTGCTATAAGTGTCCAGCATAATCTCACTCCACTCGAGCATGACGACTAATAGCGTCTCGCGTTTGTATATCGCACGTGCGTCTAGGCAAAACACGCCGTCGATCACGGCCATGGAATAAGTACGTTTCAACACGGTCCATAGTGTATTTATATGCCGTGTTACACTCGCATAATATACTGTAGACCGTGTTGAAACCTATATGTAATATACGCTAGGTAGAAATAAGAAATTTTAAAAACGGCGTTTTATCGAAATATTTTAAAAAGTCGGGTATAATTAAGGCCTATATTCTGGACAAGAGTATACACCCAGACATATTGCAAACGAGCAAGTACAGAGTGGGCCAAAAAACCGGACATATATGTGAGCGTTGACAACTGAGAGACTGTTCCTGTTATAGGGTGTTTACACGATCCAGCAAACGTCCAGCAAACTTCCAGCAAATGTATTCAAAATACACGTGAATTGCTGGACGTTTGCTGGACGTCTGCTGGAAGTTTGCTGGACGTTTGCTGCCATATGTTATAATCAAGCTGAACGTTTGCTGGTCGTTTGCTGGAAGTTTGCTAGAAGTTTGCTGGACGTTTGGTAGACGTCTGCTGGAAGTCTGCTGGACGTTTGCTGGATCGTGTAAACACCCCATTAGTGGTAGAACGGGGCGTGATATGCAGTGGCGTAGCAAAGGGGAGGCAAGGAGGGCAGGGAATCACACGTTCAAGCTGCAGTAAATGTGCCATTTTGGTCATCTGACTTGATTCTGAAAAAAAAACAATTAAAATTGTTGCCACCAGATCTTATATTTTAAAGCTACAAAAAAGACTACAATGCACCAAATGCACTACATTTGATTTCATCTGGGACTCCGCTCCAGACCCCGCTGGGGAAACTTACAGTACTCCCCAAACCCTATAGCTGGATTTAGGATCCTACTTCTACGAAGACAGAAAAAGGGGGAGGGGCCAGGAAAAGGAAAAAAGGGGAGACGCAAGAAGAAGACAAAAGGAAGGGAAAAAAGAGGGGAGGGACGAAAAGAGAAAGGAAGAAAGAAGCGAGGCCCCCAATTCACATTTCAGGCTACGCCACTGGTGACTAGTGATATGTCAAACGTTTCAAAATGTTGTAGAGAAAAAGCGCCAAACTTGCACGCACATTAGCAAAATAAAGATCGTATGGCGATTTTCATAGCAAAAATTACCACTGTGAATGCGGCAGATTTGGCGCAATACCCCAGTGGATAACACTCATTGACTCATACAATTACGGATCACTGTAAATGACCCATCTGGGATTTTAACCGTAAAAGCATCACATGTGCCAAAAAGTTTGACTTCATATTTTTTTACTTTTAGGCATCAAACTTTTTACGCACGAAAGCAGCTACTGCTTTCAGCGTGTCTTAGCCATCGCAATTCTGTCTGTCCGTCTGTCTGTCACAGGGGTGGATCAGTCAAAAAAAATGCGAGCTAGGATCACCAACTTTTTACCGTCGGCTGTCTGGAAGACTCTAGTTTCAGAAACCGCAAAGCTTTTCCATAAATTCGAAAGGGGTTATCCAGAACGAGGGCGCTAAATGAGAGGGGGTAGGAAAAATTTGCGATTTTTAGCCAATAAGTCGCTGTATCTCAACAAGAGGGTGCGGCCGTTGAGGGGCCGCCCGCTATGGGGCCGTCCTTGCAGTTACTATGGGAATGTCGTTTTCCGTACGAGTTAAGGCTCAGGCTCACGTACCTAAAACGATACGTAAAAAGAAGTAGGCACGGGACAGACGGACGGACAGACGGACACATGATGGGGCCTCCTTCTAGGAAGAACGGCTCCATAATAACAGTGCAAGATAGGGCCTATAGGTTACTATTAATCACTAATAAGAAGTCGTACGCTGGCTCTCGATTGCCACCGAATTCAATGACATTGAATGACCTTGAACGCTAAAATAAAGGTTTCTATGGATTTTTTTGCGATTTCGGGCTGCGAGACACATTTCAAGAGTGAATTGCGCCGAAACCATTTGAGATAGACATGGACAAGCTGCGTATGAAATTTTCAGCATTGAACGTAGATTTCAACGGTCCAAGTGTCGATTTTTTAGGTTCAAGGAAACCTGCGCACGAGAGCATCAAAAAGCGGTACCCCCGCAAAAGTCGTTATTTTACCGTTGTTGCCCAGTCTTTCATGAAAACAGCTGCAGATAGGCATGGGCATAGCCTATCACAACAAGGACTTCCTTTGCGGCCACCTTCTCGTGGTGGAAGCGTCTGGGTCCGATGTCATCCGACCTCACCGGCCAGTAGCGTATTTAGGATTTGGCAAAGAGGGGCCATGGCGAGCGCGCGGAGCGCGAGCCTATAACGGGGGTCTGGGGGCGGAGCCCCCAGCGGGGTCCAGGGGCAGAGCCCCTGGTCGGAGGGTCAGGGGGGCTTCGCCCCCCTGAAGCTGAAACACTTTTTGCTTCTGAATGTTCAATGGAAACTGCAAATTTGCCCATTTTTCTGAAATTTGGAAATGTAAAGCACAATCAAACATTGTTGAATTTTGCAATTCTTGCTGAAAAATGGCAAAAACGCACCTTTTTCATATAAAGGCGCCTGTAAAAAATTTTCATAGTCGGGCCAAAGGGGGGGCCATCGCACCGTGCCCCCCCCCTAAATACGCCACTGTCACCGGCCCAGCAAAGCGCCGCAAACCCCGGGATCCGATTCCTGGGAGTTCATCACAGGCGCCTGTTCGAAACTGATCTACGACGCCTCTGGGACTTCCTGGAACAGATCGGGTCGCTGACTTGCCCCCTCGACCGGGAATGAAAGAGATAGGGGGACTAGTGACGAGCTTTTCAGTCGTATCAACATCGATGGCTTTGGAAGACCCTGAACTTTCGAAACAAGGGGTTTTTTTAATTGATTTTTGCGATCTTCGGCTGCAGCGCACACTCCAAGAATGAACTGCGACGAAATGGCTGGAGATAGACTGACAGTTTACGAACAGGAACTGCTATAGGCTTTTGCGCGTCTCGTGAGGATTAGCTCAAATTTCTTGTTTCGTTTGGACTTCACATTTTGTTTGGAATCCACGCTTAAATTATACTGTGCTAATAAAACCAGAACAGCTTCAATATCTGACAGCACACGCAGCATAGTTCTTCAATAACAGAAACGTAACTTAAATTATATAAATATTAACTTCTAAACGTACCGTCAGATAATTCTGAAGCAAAATTGTCCAAATCATCATCATCGTCCTAACGACAACACAGAAAACAAGTTAATCAACCACTTATCTTTTTCCGCCTCATGTCTAGACCAACTTCGCGGAGACGCGGATAAAGTGATAAAAGAAAATGCAAGACTGGAATTCGTGACACAAAAGTGCACATTAATGCAGCGGTGGCAAATGCCGGACTGAAAATGCAAAATAATGAATGCAGAAATGGAAAATGCATGAACCGGAATAGGGGCCTATGTTGATTGGACGGTTTAGATTCTTCATTGTGCGTTCAGGATGCTAAAGTGCATACTTGAGAGGGCTGAGCCGGCTGACGAAAATGTTTTCTAAACATCTAGGGCCTATATTTCAAACAAAAGTAATGAATCAATGCCTAGCAAAGAATTAATTCAAATTCACCTCATCTGTCACGACAGTGTTTGTCAGCGAAACGTCTACTGGGTTTTCAGACTGATTCTGTTCACACTGACGCCTGATACCAATCAAAATCACGTACAGACAATGTAAACCATAGATGTAAAAAACGTTCCAGAAAAAAAATAAAATTACGTTAAAAACGTAAACAAACGTGATAAGAATAAAAAATGTTAAAACGTTGAATCAAAAACGTTGGCCATGATTTGTTTAACCTGTTGCCCAATACCCGATGCTGTAACCTGGAACTACAGTCTAGATAAAGAAAACTTTATTCAATTTCAACTTACTCGTGTGGTCATAAGACAATAGCACTAGATTAACCAAATACACTTCTTTATTAAGTATATTTGTACTAATTAAGAAAATCACAATTACTGTGACCTAGTAATTCGTTTATGAGGTTCCTAGTGTTCTTCAAAGTTCTTGATAAAATTTTCAATGAACGTTTAATAACAAGAAATTTGAGATAATGCTCACGAGACGCGCGAAAGCCTATAGCAGTTCCTGTTCGCAAACTGTCATTCTATCTCCAGCCATTTAGTCGCAATTCATTATTGAAGTCTGCACTGCAGCTAAAGATCGCAAAAATTAATGAAAAACTCTTATTTTGGAAGTTCAGGGTCTTCCAAAGTCATCAATGTTGATACGACTAAAAAGCTCGTCACTAGTGCTTGTTGTGATAGGCAGCATGCCCACGCCTATCTGCAGCCGTCTTTCACGAAAGACTGACCAACAACGGTAAAATAACAACTTATACGAGGGTACCGCTCTTTGATGCCCTCATGCGCAGGTTTCCTTGAACCTAGAAAATCGAGACTTGAACCATCACAAAAATATTATTAGATTGTGACCAATCTAATGTACTCCTCGCACGCATCATTTTTTTGTATTCTTTTAAAAGCTTTTTCGTTTCTTTCGGTTTGTATTAGAGACCCGGCGTATAATTGAGACCTGTTTAATATTATACTAATAGTGATTGGCGTCGAGGTCATTGTTGGAAATTGTCTTCCCGAAGTTCATAAAATATTGCCCGATTTTAGAAAGTGAGAGGAAAAAATTTCCAACAATGGTCGATGATGATAGTTGCCATTTGTCTTGCTATATCTCAACGCATGCGTCTATCTGGCACCGTTATGGAGATATGGCCGTTTGAAGTTCTTCCAAGAAGGCTCTTCATGGAACAGAGATCGGTCGTCGGTCGGTTCTCAATATTACACTGATCTCACATACTCCTCTTCGCTACGTTAGAAACGTAGCGCGCGAGGAGTGAAAATCTACGTTCAATGCTGAAAATTTCATACGCAGCTTGTCCTTGTCTGTGTCAAATGATTTCGGCGCAATTCGCTCTTGAAAAGTGTCTCGCAGCTCGAAATCCCAAAAATCCATAAAACCACTATTTTAGCGTTCACGGTCATCCAAGGTCATTAAATTCCGTGGCAATCGGGAGCCAGTGTACGACTTCCTATTAGTGATTAATAGTAACCTAGACCATATCTCGCACGGTCGCACCGTTTCTGAGATATGACGATTTATTGGCTGAAAATCGCCTATTTTCTCTACCCCGTGCTCGGGATGACCCATTTTGAATTTATGGGAAAGCTTTACGGATCCTAAAACTAGTCTTCCAGGCAGCCGATAAAGATTTGGTGATCCTAGCTTGCATCTTTTTTGACTGATCCACCCGTGTGACAGACAGACAGACAGACAGACAGAATTGCGATGGCTAAAACGCGCTAAAGCAGTAGCTGCTTTCGCGCGTAAAAACGTTAAAAACCTGGCAAGTATAAAAAAAACGTAATAAAACGTTTTTTTACATCTATGATGTAAACGTAACTTAAAATCCGCTACGAGCCATAGGGCTCATGGCGGCGCTGATCTCCGTTTCCCCTACTTCCTTTCCATATGCTTTATCCCCCCCTTTTCTCCGCATATCCTCAAGCCCTTTTCGTTGCCTACATATGCAGTGAAAATACGGGGAGTTTTGATCTGCACCCTTAACAAACCCAACCTTTTCACTAGGCGCAAGCTGAGCCACCATCTACGAGTATAGGGATAGAAGCCCCTGGGTATACCTGCAACAACCTAACAACCTGTTAATGCCAACGCCAGCGCGTAGTCGCGACAGATCTCTATGCGCCTCGCCCAAGATGCCTTGCAAGTAATCATCCAGCCCTGAAATACCATGATACAGCCTATAGATTTTTTGTCGTTTTTGTTCAGCAGAAGTGTCGAACACCACGGCGTCGACCAGTCATCAATATGGGGAAAAAATCGAAAGTCAAGGTTTCGAGGCGACGTAGATAACGAAGTAGCCCCCTTAAATCCAGCTAGGGGTCTGGGGGAGAGCTGTAAGCTCTCCCAGCGGAGTTAAGGGGGGCTACTTCTATGGGGAGGGAGTAGAAGGAAAGGGAAAAGGAAAGAGGGCGGGAGAATGGGGATAGGAGAGAAGGGGAGAGGAAGAAAGAAAAGGGAAGAAAAAAGAGAGGGGGAGGAGAGGGATGGAGAGAAGAAGAAAGGAGAGGAAAAAGAGAGAAACCAAAATCAGCCAAAATTGAATTCGGTGCATTTCAGCGTTAAAATGTGACATCTGATGACAACAATTTGAATGACTTTCCTGAGAATCAACTGACCAAATTTCGTGCAGTTTACACAATGTCAAATGGAGACCAAAAAATGTTTGTCGTTAAGTCGTTTACGCAGAACTCACTCGTGGAAAAAATTGCAGTCGCAAATCCTTGGAGAGTCCGTAAACCCCCGCATCCTTTTCCCTTTAAATGACGCCCCTGGTAAGCCCCTTAAACCCAAATAGTAGGTCTGGCCGTCTAGGAGTACGAATTTAGTGCATTTCAGCCTTAGAATCTGTCATCTGGTAGCAACAATTGTAATGTTTTTTGAGTATGAAATGAACAAATTTCATGCAGTTTGCACACTAGACGCAAATTGGCACCAAATTGGTTTTACCTAGTTAAGGCTAATAAGCACTAAGTTCGATTTAGGCTGGGCTCTGTTTCAGAACGCACTGAAGGAGCTTATAGACTTGCTGCTCCCCAGGTAGATGCCGATCTTTGTTAGCAGATTAGCAATGAACGCACACATTATGATGATATGAACATCAAGTGCATTGCTGTATCTTGTTGTTACAGTGTTTGAACAACGCAGTTCACATTTTTTGCATATCATAATAAATATATTAGCTTATTTCAACAAATGTCGTTTCATAATTCTAAGTAAACTGTCATCGAGAAAAAATTTTAATACAAATGACTGTCATTGATTTCCTGATAAACAATATAAGCCTAACTGTGATATCTTGTAAAACACAAGCACGTTAACAAGAGCCACATACCTGTTGAAATTTTAGGCAATAACACATCACCATTTAAAGAGAGCCAACAATATCACACGAAGGGAATATATTTGACCGATGAGAATATAACCAATAGGGCCCCGATCAGTGATTGATTATATTCTCAGCAGTCAAAAATATTCCTTTCATATAATGTTAGGCCACTTAACAATAGCATGTAAGCATGTATGCCTAAATGGTAATGAAAAAAAACTGCCTCAATGTTTATGTGAATCACTGCTGCTGTTAGTCAGACTCATTAGATATCAGTCATCACGTAAATGTGTGTGGTTTACCGAGTTCGTACAAAACATTCTGATGTAAAAATAACTGTCTGTTTCCGTGTTTCGTCATCTGCAAAGCTGTTGTCAGTCAAAACCTGGACCGACAAAATTGCAATTGCATGCCAGGATTTAACTTTCCGGAGTCCCAAAGCTTAGAGGCCTCCAAGGCCTGTGGCTTCGTCGGCACCAGCGGCCGACCGTTAAATCCGCCACTGGGCCTACCCGTATTTCACGGTTGCGTCGTGGCAAAGCCAGTAGGGGGCCCCAAATTTTAGCTGTCAGAAATTTTTTTCTTGTTGGAAACCATTCTACCAAAACGCAGAATTCGGGGCTGGAAATCCCCCATGTGAAAAACTTAAGGGCAAAAATCTAATCTTGAGCATCCATATTTACTCTGTCGGAAATTTGCAAATTCCTGCCTCTCCCCCGATCTTTTCAACCCATGACGAAGCTGGTATTTCACTACAAAGAGCTACATTGCATGCTACAGTTAATCAACATAACAGTCTACTACCTGCCCTGCTTATCAGACTAGATCTCAAAATAGTAAGTACCAAAGTAATTGGGCAAAAGGCGGCATCGGTGATCGATGCATGCTGAACCAGACGGCAGCATTTTGTAAGTCGGTAGCAACTGTATGTTTTGATTGGGGGTTCGACCTCCAAATCTCTGCTTCCTATTTAGCACAATGCGTCTCTGGACTAGTGTTGTGAGTCGTGGGTATCTTACCGGTAAGTTACCAGAACAAAATTACCGGTAAATTACCGCTAAGATAGGCCTACCTGTAACTTACGCAAGTTACCCGTAACTTACGAGTAACTTACCGGTAACTCACCGGTAATTTACGCGTAAGATACGCGTTAATTACCGGTAAGTTACTAGCGACGTTTGTTACCAGTAATTTAACAACACTACTTTGGACCCCGCAAATGTACCTGCATGCCATATGGAATCAAAATCCGTCGAACGGTATAAGCAGGGTGCAAGAGTGTGACCGACAGTCGACAGACGACAGACAAACAGACAGACAGACTACGATACGGAGAAATGCGTAGGAATAGGCGAAATCGCTTGCAGCTGCTGCGATGTCAAGTAATATTTATTACCTGCTGTTGCGTCGGTGTCTTTGGCGGTGGCTTTCTTCATGCCGTACGCCTTGGAATTCCGCTAAAACATCTCGTTCAGTTCACAGCAGCAGCAGAACTTTTTAGCGTTGTGCGCTAGATAAATTTGCGTTTCTTACTTGCTGACTTATACTTACTTACACACTGTTCCCGATTATTGCACCACTATTATGCGGCTGTCTTAACGAGCCGCATTACCGGTCTTTTTCGTCCGTACGTCCGTCCATCCGCCTGTCTGTCTGTCTGTCTGTCTCGTGCGGGTTTCTAACTCAAAAAATAAAAGCGGCAGAAAATCCAAAATTAGTACGAAAGTTCCTCGGCTAGGAGTAACTGGAGTGTCAATTTTCAGCTCAGGAGGTCAAAGGTCGATCAAGCGGATGGCCGCACAATATGCGGACAGAGTTTTTAGCCGACCATACTTTATTAACGGTCGAGCTGTTGTCATGCTTGTCGTCCGTCTGTCCGTCTGTCTGTCATGGATGTACTGTGGCTAAACAGTGCAAAATAGGGCCAAGGTTACTATTAACCACAATTAAGAAACGGCATACGCGCTGTCAGATTAAATGGAAATCATTGACCGTGGATGACATTGAAAGCCGTTACGCGCTACTGCGGCTAAACTGTGCGAGATAGGGCCTAAGTTGCTATTGATCGCTACTAGGAAGTCGCATATTGGCTTTCAAATTACCTGCAAATCATCAACCTTAGATGACCTTGAAGATCACTGACAACCAGTGGACCTACGGTCGGTTATCCTAGCAACAGCTGGGGTTCTTGTTTTTAGTTAACAGACAAGATGAATTATAGGGGGCCGTATGCATAAACTGAAAGGGAATGCGGAGAACGTCGTTCCCCCACTTTTGTCACAGAGGGAACGGCGTATCCCACTTCTAAGAGACCTGGAGCGGGAACTAAACCAACAGCAACTTCAATTTCGGCTGGAACTCCGCCCCCCGCTGAAGAATCTTACGACGCTCCCCTAGACATCTTAGTCGGCTGGGGAATGGGACACCCCCTCCTCAAAGCTCCCCTTCAACTCCATTCCTCTTGTGGTTAATTTTTACGCGCGAAAGCATCTACTGCTTTCAACGCGTCTTAGCCATCGCAATTCTGTCTGTCTGTCTGTCCGTCACACGGGTGGATCAGTCAAAAGCGGTGCAAGCTAGAATCACCAGATCTTCACCGTCGGCTGCCCGAAAGACTCTAGTTTCAGGAACCGTAAAGCTATTCCATAAATTCGAAGGGGGTCACCGCGAACAAGGGCGCCAAATGAGAGGAGGGTAGGTAAAATTTGCGATTTTTGGCCAATAAGTCGCTGTATCTCAGTAACGGTGCGAGATAGGGCCTAGGTTACTATTAATCACTAATAAAGTCGTAGGCCTACACTGACTCTCGATTGGCGCCGAATTCAATGACCTTGAATGACCTTGAACGCCAAAATAAGGGGTTTTATGGATTTTTTTGGCGATTTCGGGCTGTGACACAAGTCTATATCATTCACAAGGTGGCGCCACGGAACTATCGTTATGCGATCCAGATAGAGAATTTGATATTTGTATATTAACTTAACGTGAACACCCCAATTTTCAGCTAAACTACTGAACCGAAACTACTATAGACTTTCGCGCGTCTCGTGAGCATTAACTCAACTTTCTTGTTCTTTTCGTCAACGTTTTTATCATTTTCAGAAAGTGAAGGCACGTTTAAGGGTCCCTAAACACGTCCCTGACCACCCATGTCGCGCATATACCTGTATGGTGATGTCACTCGTCATGGGGCTGTAGTCATCTAGTTTACTTGCGCCCCGCGGATCCAAGTTTCGTGACTGACGCACCTCCGCTTGAATCTTCGACATCATATGCGTCTGCACCATCATACAAGCCTTGGAGCAAATGTTTCATCATAAAACTAAGATGCAAAGTTATTCGTGACTATAGCGGGCTGTGGCTCGGTAGTCTAACGGTAACGTGCCGGACTTGTAATCTCGAGGTCACTCAGGGGCGCAGGTTCAACTCCGCACCGGGACACTGCCGGGTAACGACATTGGGCAAATGGTTCACACACATGTGCCTCTGTCACCAAGCAGTATAACTTGGCACCGGCTTCACCGCTGGGACGTAAACAGGCACACCGCGCGATACACTGGCCCCGTATCCGTGGTCTCGCAGTGTAAAAACTGGTGTCTGGCTAAGGGCCAAGGAAACGGAGATCAGCGCCGCCCCATGGGCCTTAACGCTCGGAAAACCTTTACTTTACTTTTTACGTAGGGAGGGGGGTTTAGGACCTTTCTTTCTCTCTAGCTTAAGAGTTAGAACGTACATTACAATGACATTCTCCCTAGCTTGCTTTAAGAATCTGTTTTTTTCTGACATCGAATGTCTCAAAATTAAAACTGCTATTTTGTGATATCCACAGGAATTACTTGGACTGTTTAAAGTAGTGTTTGCTTAATAAGTTCATTTTTGCATATGCAAACCAGTCACGATAAATTGCACTGACTACTGAAAATTTGTATTTGCCATTATGAACAGCGGCAACATAAATCACACAAGCAGAGAGAGACTATCTTGTCTTTGAATAGACTCATAGGTTAAAACGTAACTTAAACAGTTTTGGAAATTCATCGAAATACACTACTTTTGATCTGACGCAGACTGTTGGCGTTTCGTTCCGACGAAGGTAGCAGCGGTTGTCAAAACTTCAACAATCTGTGTCAAAATAAAAGTAGGCCTATTGTATTTAGATATAACTTATTAAAAGACTACCTTGACTTTGTTCATATGGGCAAGCTCTTGCTGCAGTGCGTCCAGTTGCTTCTGGTCAGTTTGCTGGCTGCGAACGGTCATGATGTGCTGTTTGCTGACAGACACGAGCTCTTGCAGTTCGTTTGTCATCGCTTTCAGTTTCTGGCCGTATTCTGCACGCACTCGCTTTGTCTCCTCGTCTGTACAGTTATATTCAATGTTTTCCATCCCCAAACCTGGAATCGAAATCGGAATCAAGTTCCCCTCCCCGCTTTTGGCCTTAAGTTTCCCCCCCCTTGGGCTCCTTCCCCCTCTCTAGCGGGGAAGTTTTGTTAAAAGTGTAAATTGCCCACTGCCCAGCAAAAATAAGGAAAAGTCCCTTAACACATTTCCCATATTTTTCACTGGGTGCAAGATGCGACGACCAGGTATATAGAGATCTACAGAAGCCCATAGGTATATTAATCCACAGAAATCACTTTCATAGCAATACGTCTGTGGCTTCGTGGCAGGAAGAGGGAAGTGGGGCAAAGTAGGAATTAAGAACTGTCTATTCCTTTATCTTAAGATCAAGCTTGTCCGAAGATTTTCTTATCATCGGAAATTTTTTTCTCCAAAAATACACAAATGGGGCTGAAAATCCCACATTTTAACGGAATTTATGGACATAGTTGAAACTGTGAGCACCCGGAGTCAGGGTTTGAAAAACCCGTTTTTTTAAAAAAAAAAGCCCAGCCCACCCAGCGGGTTTTTCTGGGTATGTACCCGGGTGTCTGAACCCTGCCCGTAGTCTTCTCTGTCGAAAATTTGCAGCCGACTGTCGGAAAATTGCAACTCCCTACCCCCACCTAATTTTTGAAACCACGACGCCGCTGTTTACAGGCATGGACCCTGTGGACTCTGGGCCTATCTGTAAATAACGGATTATTGCAACCAGCTTCAGTCCAGCACCTGAACTACAACATTGTTTAAAAACTTAACTGATTGACTGCTTGATCGATCCATTGACTGATGGATTGATTGGCACCAGGGCTGGAAAATCAGTTCGAACAAACATAGGTACTTTATGTTAAAAAAAGTAAAAACCTTGAAAAGTCCAAAGTTTCTGGCCGACTGTACTAACGGTCGCGTTTTTACACGGTCTGTCCGTCTGTTGTCTGTTGTACAGCCCGGTGGCGTAGACAAAAAGAGTCAAAAGCCCAGACCCCCTCCGCTGTAAAAATTCGAAAATTTTGCTCAAAAAACGTGGTTGATAAAGTTTTGATTTCGATGTTCAAAATGCCCTAAAACTCACATACGAGCAACTTTATTAGTCCGCCCGTAAGCGATAGCTTGCGGAGCGGACTTAAGTTTTACTCATGATGTTTTTTTAGTCCGCCCGAAAACGATAGTTTTCGGAAAAACTTCTGTTTTACTGCAGATGTTTTATTTTTTTCCACTCGCGAGATCTCCGAGATGCGTGGACGGACCGGCGCGAAATTTTGCACGATGGTCAGTACTAGGCCGAATTTTATAATTCCGTCCAAAATTTTGGGGGGCGCACCCCAAAAAAATTTCGGAGGCGAAAAACATGCAAAATTTGGCCCGATTTCGGACGACTTCCAAGTTCGGCGGCGAATATCTCCGAAAGGGATGAAGATATTCAAAATCGGATAGTCATTCCGTGTATGGCGATTCCTCCTGCGTTAGGCGAAACAAGTCGGACTTAGGGCGCCGGGTGGACTATCGTTGGGCTTTGCCCCAAATTTCTAGTTTTTTGTATTTTTTTCCACTTGCGAAATCTCCGAGATGCGTGGGCCGACCGGCGTGAAATTTGCACGATGGTCAGTACTAGGCCGAATTTTATAATGCCGGTCCAAAATTTTGGGGTGCGCACCCCAAAAAAATTTCGGGGGCGAAAAAACATGCAAAATTTGGCCCGATTTCGGACGACTTCCAAGTTCGGCGGCGAATATCTCCGAAACGGATGAAGATATTCAAAATCGGATAGTCATTC